>Ga0209023_10001354_pt1 | contig 33106 bp, 24 predicted proteins | sample LakOneMetagenome_FD_187468 | JGI IMG/M metagenome (GOLD analysis project Ga0209023, IMG submission 187468) | Freshwater and sediment microbial communities from Lake Erie, Canada (SPAdes) (version 2) | ecosystem: Environmental > Aquatic > Freshwater > Lentic | place: Lake Erie, Canada...
AACTTCAAACTCTCGTCGTCGATGCGCTCGAAGACGTCAAGGCCCAGGACATCCAGGTGTTCGACACCGTGCACCTGACCAGCCTTTTCGACCGCATCGCGGTTGCCTCGGGCACCTCGAACCGCCAGACCAAGGCACTGGCCGCATCGGTCCGTGACAAGATCAAGGAAGCAGGCGGCGACGTGGTCGGCATCGAGGGTGAAGATACGGGCGAATGGGTGCTGGTCGACCTGGGCGACATGATCGTTCACATCATGCAGCCGGCGATCCGCCAGTACTACCGCCTGGAAGAAATCTGGGGCGACAAGCCGGTCAAGCTGGGCGCGGCCAAGCGCAAGTCGACGCCGGAAGCGGCCGAAGCTGCCGAGAAAAAACCGAAGTCCAAGCACCTCGCGTCGACCCAGGAAGCGCCGGAAGTCAAGCCGGTGCGCGAGCGCAAAGCGCCCGCGGCCAAAAAAGCCGCCGACGACAAGCCCAAGGCCCCGGCCAAAAAAGCCGCCGCCAAAAAGGCCGCCACTCCGGCCGGCAAGGTCGTCAAGGTCGCCCCAACCAAGTCGGAAGCGGCTGCCGTCAAGGCCCTGAAAGAACTGCCGCCAAAACGCGTCGCCGCCAAAAAGGCCGCCGTCAAAGCGCCTGCCGACGCGGTCCCGGTCAAAAAAGTCATCAAGCGCGTCAAGAAGACCGAAGAGTAAGCGTCGATGCAGCTCATCATTGCTGCGGTCGGCCACAAGATGCCGGCCTGGATCGAGACCGGCTTTACCGAGTACACGAAGCGCATGCCCCCCGAGCTGCGCATCGTGCTCAAGGAAATCAAGCCGGTCGAGCGCTCCGGCAGCAAAACGGCCGCCACCGCGATGGCGCTCGAACGCGAGCGCATCGAAGCGGCCCTTCCCACCAAGAACTTGCGCATCATCGCCCTCGATGAGCGCGGCAAGGACCTGACCAGCGTCGGATTGTCCCAGCAGTTAATGAACTGGCAACAGGACGGGCGCGATACGGCCTTCCTGATCGGCGGCGCGGACGGCCTGGACCCGGAATTGAAGGCCAGGGCCGAGGGTTTGATTCGAATTTCCTCTATGACGCTCCCGCATGGCATTGTGCGTGTTATGCTGGCGGAGCAATTGTATAGGGCGTGGTCGATCACGCAGAATCACCCTTATCATCGCGTCTGACACTGCGGAAATCCGATGAGAAAACTGATCGACAAAAAGATTTACCTCGCTTCCAAAAGTCCCCGGCGGCGTGAACTGCTGCGCCAGATCGGCGTCGAATTCGAGCTGCTCATGCTGCGCAACGATACCGTGCGCGGCCCCGACGTCACCGAAGAAGTCCTCCCCGGCGAAGCGGCCATCGATTACGTGGCCCGCGTCTCGCTCGAAAAAGCCGCCTTTGCCTGGTCCATGGTGCAGAACCGCCGCCTCACGGTGCGCCCCGTGCTGGCGGCCGACACCACCGTCACCATCGACGGCGAGATCCTCGGCAAACCGGCCAGCAATGCCGAAGCGGTGGCCATGCTCGAACGCCTGTCCGGCCGCACGCACGAAGTATTGACCTCCATCGCAGTGCAGCATACCGACATGTGCGAACAGATCACGCAGGTCTCGCACGTGCGCTTCGCCACCTTGTCGCCGGCATCGATCAAGGCTTACTGCGCCACCGTCGAGCCTTACGACAAGGCCGGCGGCTACGGCATCCAGGGCCTGGCCGCACTGTTTGTCGAGCATATCGACGGCAGCCACTCGGGCATCATGGGCTTGCCCCTGTACGAAACCGCCAAATTGCTGCGTCAGGCCGGCATCCCCCTCGCTTGATTGTTTCGCACGGCAGCCTTGCCCGTGTATGATCATGTCTTGCATACAAGGCACGGTGTTACGGAACAATGAACGAAGATATCCTGATCAATATCACCCCGCAGGAAACGCGCGTCGCGCTGATCCTGCAGGGCGCCGTGCAGGAACTGCACATCGAGCGCACGCTCACGCGCGGCCTGGCCGGTAACGTCTACTCCGGCAAAGTGGTGCGCGTCCTGCCCGGCATGCAGTCGGCCTTCATCGACATCGGCCTCGAACGCGCAGCCTTCCTGCACGTGGCCGACATCTGGGAAGCGCGCAGCCACGACAACCCGAACGTCGCGCCGACCCCGATCGAGAAAGTCCTGTTCGACGGCCAGGTATTGACGGTCCAGGTGATCAAGGACCCGATCGGCACCAAGGGCGCGCGCCTGTCGACCCAGATCTCGATCGCGGGCCGCATGCTGGTGTACCTGCCGCAGGACAGCCACATCGGCATCTCGCAAAAAATCGAAAAGGAATCCGAGCGCGAACTGCTGCGCACGCGCCTGCAAAGCCTGCTGCCGCCCGAAGAAAAAGGCGGCTACATCGTGCGCACCATGGCCGAGGAAGCGTCGGACACCGACCTCGCGGCAGACGTCGGCTACCTGCGCAAGACCTGGAGCGCGATCGTGCACGGCGCCCGCACCCGTCCCGCCACCAGCCTGCTGTACCAGGACCTGAGCCTGGCCCAGCGCGTGCTGCGCGACTTCGTGCATGACGAGACGGCCACCATCCAGGTCGACTCGCGCGAGAACTACCTCAAGCTGGTCGAATTCGCGCAGGCCTACACGCCGAGCGAACTGACACGCCTGCAACACTACACGGGCGAGCGTCCCCTGTTCGACCTGTACGGCGTGGAAGAAGAGATCCTGCGCGCGCTGGGCCGGCGTGTGGACCTCAAGTCCGGCGGCTACCTGATCGTCGACCAGACCGAGGCCATGACCACCATCGACGTCAACACCGGCGGCTTTGTGGGCGGGCGCAATTTTGCCGACACCATCTTCAAGACCAACCTGGAAGCGGCGCACGCGATCGCGCGCCAGCTGCGGCTGCGCAATCTGGGCGGCATCATCATCCTCGACTTCATCGACATGGAGAACAACGAGCACCGCAACGCCGTGCTGCAGGAGCTGAAAAAGACCCTGTCGCGCGACCGTACCAAAGTGTCGGTGTCGGGCTTCTCGGCGCTGGGATTGGTGGAAATGACGAGGAAGCGCACGCGCGAATCGCTGGCCCACATCCTGTGCGAACCGTGCCCCGCCTGCGCCGGCAAGGGCCAGGTCAAGACCAGCCGCACCATCTGCTACGAGATCCTGCGCGAACTGATGCGCGAAGCGAAGCAGTTCAACCCGCGCGAATTTCGCATCCTCGCGTCGCAGGAAGTGGTGGACCTGTTCCTGGAAGAGGAATCGCAGCACCTGGCGATGCTGGGCGACTTTATCGGCAAGCAGATTTCGCTGCAGGTGGAGACGGCGTATCACCAGGAGCAGTACGACGTCATCCTGATGTAGTGCTTACTGCGGGCCGCCTTCGCTGACGGTGCAGGTGAACGCGTACTTCCCGTCCATCGGCACCGGCTTCCCGGTTTTCATGTCGACCAGGCGGTCGGCAATCACATACGACCGGTCTCCTTCTTCCATGCCCAGCACGAAACCGGGCGCCTTCCTGGCAATCTGCTTGCCCAACCTGGTGCCGGCTGCCGCCAGCGCGTCGGTGAATTCATCGAGGCGCGCATTGCAGATCTCACCCTGAACGACCTGCACCCCAAAGCTGCCGGTGACGCTGACATGTCGGAGACACGCTTTCCCCAGCATGAGCGGCCCCGGGATCGACAGACCATCGTCCTGCCCGCCGGCATTAAATTGGGCGAGCCAGGCGGCCACCTTGGCCGAGGCCGCCCCTTTTTCGCAGGACAACATCCGCAATTTTTCTTCGTCGAGCGAAGCAGCGTGTGCCGCGCCGGCGCACGCCAGCACGCACGCGAGCAAGCCCTCGGTGAAGCGATGATGCATGCCAGTTCCTTTCCGCATTCGTTTACCGCCGACAGCGCTACGGCAGCAGGCCAAGCAGCCGCATCTCGCCCAGCAAGCGCGAACGGTCTTCCCCGTCGCCCCCCGCCAGCAACTGCTCTATGCTGTGCTGCGCGAGCGCAGCTTCGATCCGGCTCCGCAAACGGGCGTGCCGCTGCCCATCCCACCCGCCGTTCAGACAGTACAGTACCAGAGCGCCGAGCAACGCGTCGCGTTCGCCGCCCGCACTGTCGACCTGGGCGTGCGCGATGGCGTCGAGCATGTCGGTTCGCAGGGCAGTGCCGCCGTCGGCAAGACAGGCCTCGAAATAAGCGGCCATCACGCGGTCCTGGGTGCGGCGGTACCACGCCGACGCCGGCACCGGTTCCGGGTCCGGCGCGCGCGGCGCATCCGGCACACCGCGCACGCCGGCTTGGCCGTCGCCGGGATCGAGGCCGGCGCGCTGCAGATCGGCCAGCAGCTCGCGCACTTCCACATTGGGCAAATGCCCCACCAGCTCGGGCCAGGGGTGGCGCGCCAGCACGGCCTGCGCCTGGGCGCGCCAGTGCGCCGCCACGGCGCTGTCGCGCGCGCCGGCCAGCGCCACATGGCACACCGCACTCATCAGATACTCTTCCGGCCGCTCGGCCAGCGCCTCGTGGTTGGCGTCGATGTTGCCGTACGCCTCGGCCGGCGGGTACGCGCGATACAGGCAGCGCAGGCAGCCCTGCAGATACAGGTACAGCGTGTCGCGTTTGATGTAGGCGTAAGGCAGGCGGTCGTCGTCGGTATCGGTCATGGTGCTGGCGGTTTGCGTGCGGGAACCATCACATTACCATTGTCATAGACAATGACCTTGATGTTCGGGTATTTTTCCTGGAACAGCTTGATCGTATTGCTGCAACTGGCGCAAGGCTCGCGCTCGGTGAACAGAATGATCGAACCGGTGGTGGACGTCTTGTCGCCCAGCCGCGTCGCGATATTGTTCAAAATTTGCGCTTCCGTGTCGATGTCGCGCATGTACGAGACACCGTTCACGTTCGGCACCGACGACGACGGGAATACTTCCGGTCCCACGCCGATAAAGCCGAGCGCCTTTTCCTTGTCGGTCGGCACCTGGACCTTGGTCGAGGCCAACATCACCGGCGGCACGTCGTCGATCATGATGGTCGCCATGCCCATGTTGCCCTGGTTGCGCGGCACCTTGGACAGCTGGCCGCGCACGGTCGCGATGGCGTCGACGAAGCCTTGCTGGACCAGCTTGCGCTGCTGTCCGGCATTGGCCACTTCGGCCGACAGCGGGCTACCCACCGGACAGGCGGCACCAGCCATCGCGCAGATCACGGTCTCGGTGGCCACCACGCAATTCTGCATCTTTTGCAGACAATAATTCACGGGGCCGATGGCCTTCATCTCGGCACCTTCGGCAGCGACTGCCGCAACACCGCCGGCCAGGAAAGGCGAGAGCGTCAATCCGCCTGCCAGCGCGGCCGCGCCCAGGGTTTGCTTGAGCGCCTTGTCGCGCCCACCGTAATACTGGCTGGCGGCGGCGACGATCTGGTCCAGGGTCGGCACCTTGATATGATTGTCGGCGTAAAACTTCTGAATGCGCGGATCGTTGGCCAGGTTATTCAGATAAATCCCGGCATTGATGCGCTGTTCCGGCGTTGCCTGGAACATGTAGCTGACGCCGCTCTTGGCGACCTCGTCCCCCGGCAGATTGATGTGCGGCGCCGTGGCCAGGAATGCGCGTGCAGCCGCGTCTTCCGCGCCTTCGACGCCGAACTGGACTTGGCGGAACGCTTGCTGCGCCAGACGCTGCTCCGCCACTTCGTCGCTGATGCCCATGCGTTTGGCGAACAGCGCGCGGTTGCTCTTGATCCAGTCCACTTCCGAACGGTGCAGCTGACGGTTGTTGGCATCGGCGTTGAAGGCCGCGGCCGCGCCGGCGGTGCTGCCCGCAGCCGCGCCGGCAATGGTGACGATGGTGTTCTTGAGCAGGTTCTGCGCGGTCGGATCGGTGATGTTCAACTGCGGCAGCACTTTCTCCATGGCTGTGAGGGCCACGCTGCCGGCCAGGTTGCCGGTGGCGCCGGCCGTGCCGAACGCCATGCCGCCGATCGCGGTGTGCAGTGCGCTGCGGTACAGGCCGCCATCCTTCCAGCGGTCCGCTTCAGGGCAATTGCTCTTGTCCGCGCAGCTGTCGAGCGCGGCCAGGCGGCGCGTGTTGGCGAAGTCGCCGGCCGTCTTGTATGCGGCCTTGGCAAACGCTGCCGTCACCGCCACGCCGTCGCGCAATTCCTGGGTCGCGCGGCTGCTGTCAAAGGTGTGCAGCAGCGGCTGATGCAGGCCGCTCGGGCTGCGGCTGAGCGTGGACTGGTCCTGGTAGACCTTGGCGTCGACCGCGGCGATGCGGGCCTGGGTCGCGGCAATATCCTTGCGCACCGCTTGCACGGCCGCCTGCCAGGCGCGGTATTCGGCGCTCAGTCCGCCCAGCATGGCGCTCGGCTGGCCCGCCAACCCGGCGGGCGCGGCGCTGCCCAGGGCCACGGGGGTAGCCGGCGCCTTGGCGAGCGCCGGGGGCAAGGTGCCGATCGGCGCGCTCTGGATCTGGCAGCCGTCACAGGACGGCGGTTCATTGTCGAGCAGGGCTTGCAGGCGGTTCTGGCTGTCGGCCAGGGCCACGACAAGCGGGGTGCGCTCGGCCGCCTTGATGGCAGCGACGCGGCCGCTTTGCAAATCGGGACGGGTCAGCCTGACTGTCCCGCCGATGCTGCTCTGGGTGGCGAATGTTTCATAGGTATCGAGACGGGCGAAGCCGATCGACGAGCCGCCCACGCTGCCGCTGCCGCCTTGCGAACTGACATTGACGCTCACACTCCAGCTCTTGCCTTGCGCGACATCCCGGTTTTGCACGTCTTCGTGGGTCAGCGTTTCTGTTTCGAACACATTGCTCGCCGGCGCAGCCTTGCTGGCAATGGCGCCGCCGCGCAAGTGGGTATGACCGTTGACGCGCACGTCGAAGCCGCCGGTGCCGGCAACGATGGCGCTTTGCTGCTTGACGCTCTCGTTCTCGGCCAACAATTTCAGGCCGGATGCCGACAGTCCCAGACTGGCCTGGCTGCCGTAGATGGGAATGCTGACATTGACGCCGTAACTTTGCTCGCGCGCCTGGAAGAACGATTCATCGAGGGGACTGACGATGTTGAGGTTGCCCGCACCCTGGGTACCGACGCGCGCGAACACGGTATTGCCGGTCGCCTTGGCGCCGTTGAGCGTCAGGTCGCGTCCGCTGTCCATGGTCAGCGTCTTACCAGCGGTCAATTCGCTGTTCCAGAAATTGGTGCCCCAGCCATTGCTCCAGCCGTTCGAACGGCTGGCCGCCAGCGTCAGGCTCAGGCCGGCGCCATTGCCGCCGACGCCGAAACTCAGGCCGACCGACGAGGCGGCGCTGGTGCGCTTGGTTTGTTCCGTGTCCCGGCCGATGGCTGCCGCCAGCGTCACGTCGCGGCTGGCGCTCACCAGCAAATCGTCGGAGGCGATTACCCGGCTTCCCACCAGGTTCACGTCGCCGCTGTCGGCCAGGGCGCCGGCCCTGGCGACCAGACTGACGTTGCGGCCGGCATTGATGCTCGACTCGACCGGCGTGGTGCTGCCGGTCAGGCGCTCGAAGTCCGATTTGCTCGAACCGAGGGCCAGGCTGATGCTCCAGCCATCGGTGGCGGCATCGGCCTTGGCGTCGAGCAGCCCCTTGGTCAGTTCCGACAGCGGCTTGTACTGGTTATAGATGGTCATGCCGCTGGTGAGCAGCGCCAGCGACTGGTAGCGCCCGTTCTCGGTGCGCTTGGCCACCTTGTTCATTTCCGCCACGCTTTGCACCGCCGACACCAGCGGATGCGATGCGCTCAGGGTCAGACCGCTCTGACGTTCACGGATGATGTTCAGGACCGAACGCGTGTTGTTATTGCTTTGCAAGGTGACGTTCTGCGCCCCGATGCTCACACTGCCCAGCGGCGCGGTGATGTCGCTCGACATTTGCAAGTATTGTCCGCCAGCCGTGGCGGCGATATCGCCTTCCAGCGACGCTACGCTCGAACTGGCCTGGCGCACGTCCTGGGTCTGGGTGACGCTGGTGGTCGATTTCGACCCGATCGTAATCGACAATCCGCCATTGCCGAACAGGCCACTTTTCTTGACATAGCGCGACTCGTAGGCGTAGCCGGCTTCGGCCGTCGAGAGCAGATTCAGATCGCCGTCGGCGTGCAGCGCGACCGCCCGGTCCGCCAGCACCATGCTGCCGACCACATTGAGCGTGCCGCCGGCACCGATGCCGACGGTGCGGCCGCTGATATCGCTCGGATTGGCCGTTTCCTCGACCGAGGTCTTGGTGATGTCGGTCACGCGCTTGTTGAACCAGCTGCGCTTGACTTCATAGAAGCGCTCGAAATTGCGGTCGGTGGTGATGTCGTGCACGACATCGATATCGCTCGTTGCCAGCAGCGAGACATCGCCCGCGTTCGATTCGAGCTTGGCACCGGCAAGGAAGATCTTGCCCGTGTCGGGCGCGCTGCCCGTGGCCAGCAACGAAATGTCGCCGTCGGCCACGATACGCGCCTGGACCAGGCGTTCGGTGGTGGGAATCGAGGTCGTATTGCCTGCGTATACGGTTTCCTTGGTCAGGTCCTTGCGCGCGAGCATGGCCACGCCCTTGGCCTGGACCGCCACGTCTGCGCCGGACGTGATCTGGGCGCCATCCAGCGTGGCCACCCCTTGGTCGGACTGCAGGCGCACCGCGCCCACGGCGTCGATTTCAGTGCGCGTGAAGCGCGTGAACTCGCGCGCCACGCCGCCCTCGTTGCTCACGCTCGAGGACTTGACGGGCTGCACACTCAAGTCGCCGCCCGCATGCACACGGGCCGCGCCGAGCGTGCCGATCCGGCTGCCGACAAGGTTCAGTTCACCGGCGGCATTGAGGCTCACACCGGCGCTGCCGGACAAGGTGGTGCCGGTCACTGTCATGTTGCCGCCCGCAGCGAGCATCACGTCGCTGCCCTTGAGCGTGCCGCCCTGCCACGTCAACGCGTCTTGTGCGACCGCCAGTGCGGCACCGGCGCTATCGATGTTGGCGCTGGCGCTGATGACGGGCGCGTTCACTTCCACCCGCGCGCCGGTGCCTGCCGACGCGAGCGTGCCGCCCAGGCTCAGATTGCCCGCACTGTCGAGGCGGATCTCGCCGGCCCGCGCTTCCAGCCGTCCCTGGCTGTTGACGCCCGCGCCGGCTTCATTGGCCAGCAGATAGATCCGCTCGGCGTACATGCCGGCCGCGGCGCCCATGTCCAGGGCCAGGGGCGGCATCGCGCCACTGCGCAATTGCGCGCTGGCGTCGAGCGTGGCGTACTGGACTTGATTCGGTCCCAGCACGGCGTACACCGCGCTGTTGCCCGCAGGAAGAGAGACGCCGCCGTCGACCCGCAGGCTGCCCGCCACCAGGTCGAGAGCGCGCACGTCATAGCCCTTGAGTCCGGCCGCGCCGATGGCGATCTGGCCCCCGCTCACGTTGTAGCCGTCCAGCGCCGTGCCGGCCCAGGTCGGCTTGCCGGTGACCAGGCTGGCGCGTCCGGTATTGATGAAGCCGCAACCATTGCAGCTGATGCCGTTCGCATTGGCAAGCACCACGTCCGCCGGAGCACCGAACACTTCAATGGCGCCGTTCAATGCCGAGTTGGACACGCCGGTCACTTCATTGACGATCAGGCGTGCGCGTGCGGCGCTGTTGCCGCCGAACTGCAGATTGCCGCCGATATTGCCTGCCAAGGTGGAGGTCGTCGTCACGGCGGTCGCGGCGGCCACCGGCGCGGCAGCCACGGGCGCCTGCTTCTCGATGTTGCAGAAGCGCACGCAACGCGGCGGTGGCGGCGGTGGCGGCGGCGGCGGCGGCGGCGGTGGCGGCGGCGGCGGTGGCGGGGTATACGGCGCGGCGGAAGAATTGTTCAGCACCATGCCGGCCGCACCCACGTTGAACTGCGTGAACAGGTTGTGCGAAATGCCCGAGACATTGGCGGGGGCGATATGCACCACCGTCACGCCGTTGACCAGCGTCTCCACGATCGGCTTCTTGCCCGTGCCCGCATTGGGATCGGCCACCGTTTGCGCGTAGGCGGCCGCAGGCAAGACGCTTTGCAGCGACATCGTCATGATCAGTACGCGGGCCAGCAATCGCATGGCGCCCGAAGTTGGTTCGTGGTTCACGTTAGCTCAATAGTTAAAGTTGAAGTTCAGGTAAGCGACCGCGGATTGGGCGGCGAAACCTGTCGGTTTGTGTACTGGAACAGCCAGCGCGAGGTCAGCGCCGGCCCACGCCGTGCGCCAGCGCCACCCCGCCGCCGCGCCGGCCAGGGTGCGGCCGGGAGGGACCCCGCCCGCGCCGACCTTGCCGATGTCCAGCGCAAGGTAGAGTTGCTGCTGACCGCGGGCCGCCGCACGCCATGGGCCGCGCAAGTCCTGGCGCAGGATCGTCAGTTCCTCGCCGCTGAGGAAGGCTTGCGCGTCGAAGCCGCGCACGCTCCAGCGGCTGCCCAGCAACTGCAGGTCGCCTGCATTGGCCGGCTCGTGCACGCTCTGCCAGGTGACGCGCCCCTCGTACTGCCAGCGGCCTCCCGGCGCCTGCGGCCCGAAGTCGGTTTGCCACCCCGCGCGCAGCATTGCCGTGCGCGGCAGGGCAGGCGCCGCCAGTCCGAAGTCGGTCTCCGCGCCGACCGCACGCCCGCGCGCGGCTTCGTAATCGAACGTCACCTCGCCCGCCTCGGCCAGGCGCTGCCAGTAGCTGGCGCCCCATTCGAGACGGCGCGTGTGGCGCCGCTGCAGGATCAGCTCGACGTCGTCGATATAGTTGCGCGCCTGACGCTCGGCCGCGCCGCCCCACACCAAGGCGCGCGCTGCCGCCGAGCGCCATGCGGTCCATTGCCAGCGCGCCTGCACGTTGGCATCGTAGCCATGCTCGCGAAAACGCACGCTGTTGCCCTGTACCGGCTGCGCGTGCATGCTGCGCGAACCTGTCAACGACAGCAAGTGATAGCCCCAGGGAATGCTGTAAGCGGCCATGAAGGAATCGAGGCGGCGTTCACCGCCGCCGTTGCGCAGGGCGTGGCCGGCGGAAATTGCCAGCTGATCGGACCACCCCAGTGGCGCATCGAACAGGGCCTGCACATTCATTTGCCATCTGCCGTATTCCTTGGCGGCGCCGTTGTCGAGCGAGGCGGACAGGCGCCACGGCCGCTGCGGCTGAAAAGCCAGTTGCACCACGCTCTGGTCGGGCTGGGCGCCGGCGCTGATCTGGAACTGCGCCGCCTGGCTGGGCAAGCGCGACAGATTTTCCAGCGTCTGCTCGATCGCGCGCAAATTGAGCACGTCCCCCGGGCCGAACGCGAGTGCGTTGGAGGCCGGCAGGCGCGTTCCCGCAGGCGCGCCCGGGAAGGCGATACCGGCCACGCGCCCCAGGTGCAGCTCGAGGCGCAGCACCCGGCCGCCCAGCTGCTGGGCAGGAACGCCGACGCTGCTGGTGACGAAGCCGCGCGCCATCAGGCGCGCATCGAGGTTGCGGCGCAAGGCGTCGATACTGCGCACGCCCAGGCAGGCGCCGGCGAACTGGCCCAGGTCGTCGGTCAACCAGGAAAAGTCGTCGGGAACGCCCGCGGCGCGCACGAGTTCGACGCGCTCTACCGGAAAACAGGGGTGCTCGTCAGCCACCGGCGGCAGCCACTGCAATCCGCTCACGCCGCCGCTGGCGGGGGCGCGGCGCAACTGCTCGTCGCGCCATGCGGCGGCGCGCTCGCGCTCGATTTCGGTCAGGGCGTCACGCCGGTCTTGCGCCAAGGCACCTTGCAGCATGCCGCACAGCAGCAGTACCCCGGCCACGCTGCGGCCAGCCCTACCCGTCCATTTACTCCACACCACTACGCCTCCCTACACGCCAACGATCACTGGTGAGCCGGATGGCCTGCAGGTCACAACTAATTCGCGACCGAAATTCTAATGAATAAATACAAACTTAAAATGTTTTTTTAACAATTATGCGAACGACATGAAAAACTGTTGTATTTATGCCCACCCGGTGTCATGCGGGCAACAACGCCGCACCGCGCCGTGGTATTTTGGGCGGCATTCCGGGCGCACCGCCTGCCAGAAAAAAGGATTCCATGCGCGGCCCCCAAGCACTGCTGTTGTTGTTGGCCCTTGCGGCGCCGGCATTTGCGCGGCCTGCTGCGCAAGCGCCCGGCCAGTTCGACTACTACGCGATGGCGCTCTCCTGGTCGCCCTCGTACTGCGCGACCAACCGCGATCCCGTCCAGTGCGACGCGGGACGCAAACTGGGCTTCGTGCTGCACGGACTGTGGCCGCAGTACGAAGCGGGCTATCCCGAAGAATGCTCGCGCGAGCAGCTGCCGGGCGCCGTGCGCGGACGCTACGCTGCCATCTATCCGTCCGAGAAGCTGATCGGGCACGAATGGAAAAAGCACGGAACCTGTTCCGGCCTCGACCCGGCCGCATACTTCGCGCTGTCGGCGCGCCTCAAGGAGCAGCTGGTCATTCCGCGCCAGTTCCAGCAGCCTTCGCAGCCGGTGCGCGTCAGTAACGGCGATTTCATTGCGGCGTTCAGTGCGGCCAATCCGGGTATGGCACGCGATTCGGTGCTGCCCTTCTGCGCCGGCGGCGGGCGCTTCCTGCGCGAGATCCACGCCTGCTTCGACAAGGGCGGAAAGTCGCGCAGCTGCAGCAATGGGGAAATCAAGCGTTCGTACAGCAGCTGCCGGCAGCAATCGTTCCTGCTCGAGAGCGTGCGCTAAACCACGTCGCCCTCGCGAAGGCGGGGGCCTATAGCACGCATGCGTCTCGGCAGAGCAGATGTGCAATGGGTCCCCGCCTTCGCGAGGACGACGTTGGTGGCGGCGGCAGAAAAATCAACCTGGTCGACTTCGGATGTCAGGCTTGCCAGACGCCGTAACCGGCCTCCCGCAAGCCGATCGCCAGCTCCACTTCCATCTCGGCCGCGCCCTTGTACGGCATCGGGTTGTACACCGCGTACAGCTCGGGCAGCAGCCGCAAGCCATACTCCGTCACGAACTTGTTGGCCTGAATCCCCGCCTTGTGCTTGTCGAAGCGCAGGTCGGGACTCAAGCCCGTCATTCCCACATACACGCACGGCTTGCCCGTCACGTAATCGGGATTCGACTTGCGAAAGCGTGGCTCATACAGCACGTCCTGCGACAGCTCGACCACATACACGTTGTGGTGCCAGCGCCGTCCCATCAGCCGGTCACTGAGCGCACGATGCGCGCGCGCTGCTTTGCGTCGGGCATGCGGCCAAAGCCGGCCTGCATGTTCTCGCGCAGGTGCTCGACCTTGCTGGTCGCCGGAATCGCACAGGTGACGGCCGGATGCGACACTACGAATTTGAGCAGCAGTTGCGCCCAGCTGGTGCAGTCGACCTCGCCCGCCCACGCCGGCAAGGGCTTGTTGCGCACACGGCGGAACACGTCGCCACCGATGAAGGGCCGGTTGGCGATGACGGCCACGCCGCGCTCGCGCGCCAGCGGCAGCAAGCGCTGCTCGGCCTGGCGCTCGCCGACCGAATAATTAATCTGGATGAAGTCGACCGTCTCGGCGGCGATCAGCCTGGCCATGGCCTCGTGCTCGTCGGCGGTGTAATGGGTCACGCCGATGTGGCGCACCGCGCCGCGCCGCTTCCATTCGCGCAGCGTGTCCAGATGCAGGGCGGCGTCCTGCATGTTATGGACTTGCATCAGGTCGATCGGCCGCGCACGCAGCCTGGTCATCGACTCTTCCATCTGGCGCATGCCGGCCGCCTTGTCCGAGCTCCATACCTTGGTCGCCATGAACAGCTTCCTGCGCACGCCCAGCTGCGCCGCCAGATCGCCGGCCACCTGCTCTGCCGCGCCGTACATGGGCGACGAGTCGAGCACCCGTCCGCCGAGCGCCACAAATTCCTGCAGCACCTGCTCCAGCTCCGCGCGGTCGCTTGCCTTGTGGCCGACATTGAAGGTTTGCCAGGTGCCGAGCCCGATCACCGGCAGCAGCTCGCCGGACGAGGGCACGCGCCGCATCATCATCATCGAGGGCGCCGCAAAGGCCGGCACACCGGCCAGGCCGGCAGCTACCGCATACAACGCATCACGGCGGTTCATGCGGCGGCGTTCTTTCCGAGGGCCGCGATGTCGGCGGTTTCGAGCACGCGCGAGCGGCTCGCGCTGCGCGTGACGGCCAGCATGGCCTGCCCGATCTGGCGCGTGGTCAGCACCTGGTTCGGCAAGGCGGCGCGCAGCAGCGGCAGCACAGGCTTGAACAGGGAATAGAAAAGGCGGTAGGCAGCGGTCTTGGACTTGATGCCGTCCAGCGGCTGGATCATGCCGGGCCTGAAAATATACACGGCACGCAGCGGCAGCTTGAACAGCGCATTCTCGGTGCGGCCGCGCACGCGCTCCCACATCAGACGGCTCTGTTCACGGCTGTCGGCACCGGCCGCGGACACGTAGATGAACACCATCTGCGGATTGACGCCGGCCAGCGCCTGGGCGGCAGCCAGCGTCATGTCGTAGGTCAGGTGGGTGTATTTTTCTTCGGACAGGCCGGAAGAAGTGACGCCGACGCAGAAATAGCAGGCGTCGAAGTCGGCCAGATCGGCAGCGACGCTGCCGTAGTCCCACATCTCGGCATGCACCAGCTCGCGCAGCTTGGGATGCTGCTGGCCGGTCGGCGTGCGGCCGATGGTTTGCACCAGCTCCACGTCGGCAGCCTGCAGGCATTCACGCAATACGCCCTGCCCGACCATGCCGGTGGCGCCAAATAACAAGACTTTCAAGGGGTGACCTCGGGCTGAAATGATTCCATCCCTATTATCGCTCACCCCGTGCTGAAAACCCAATCAGCCCTTGGCGTGGGCGCGGCGGCGGCGCAGTGCCAGCAGACCGAGGCCCAGACCGGCCAGGGCGATGCCCGACGGTTCCGGTACATCGACCACGCCTTCGATCACGTCGTTCTGGCAGGTTTCGCCCCAGTGCATGGCCAATTCGCCGGCGTTGGCCAGGTCGGTGCCGCGCACGTCGATCACGAATTGCAGGCTCTTGCCGGCAACGACCTTCCACTGACCGGTCAGGCCGGTGCTCTTGACCGAGGCCGAGCCGGTGTTGACCGCCGTTGCCTGGCCATCGCGGAAGTAGCAGTTCTTGCCCAGTGCGCAGGACATCATGCTCTCGGAATTGAGGATGTCCTTCTTGTTGCTGTCGCCATTGAGCTGGTACAGGGTGAACGAGCCGCCGGCGTTGTTCCAGCGGTTGTCCAGGTTCAGGCCATAGTTCCAGACGGTGCCGGTCTTGGCATTGTCGCCCGTCTTGTGCGCGTCGGTGCCAGCCACGTTCCAGGCATTGGCCAGGAACAGGTCGCCGTAGCCGATGCCTTTGGCGGCGGCCCAGGTGTCGGCGCCGGCGTGACCCGCGAAATTGGTATTGATCTTGATGGTCAGCCAGCCGCTGTCCAGACGCATGTCGGCGCTGAGGATGTCGTACATGCTGGTGCCGATCACGTCACCGTAACCATGGTCGCTGCCGCCCCAGTAGGCATTGGCGCCGGTATCGACGATGGTGCCGGCGCTGGCAGCGCCCGCGGCCAGCAGCGAGATGGCTGCGGCCAGGAATTTCAGTTTTTTCATTGCAACATTTCCGATTATCAAAAAAAAGGAAAGGAGTATGCAATTAGCATGCCAAAACTGAACCTTGATAAAAATCAAATACTTACAAAAAGCTAAAGCCTAGTGATGTAAGGAAACTCGACAAATATCAGCGTGGCGCCGCCGACGGGAAAAACACTTGCTGACCGGCGACGCGGAACTCGCCGATCCGGCGCTGGCCCTCCGCCGACGTGATCCAGTCTTCCAGCAGGCGCGCGCCCTTGTCGTTGATGCCGGGGTGGCGCGCCAGGTTGGTACGGATGATCCCGTACGGGTTGAACATGCGCTGGTCGCCTTCGACCATGATGGCCAGGCCGGTTTTGGCCTTGTAGGCGATGAAGGTGGCGCGGTCGGTCAACGTGCAGGCCTGCAGTTCCGCGCTCATGGTCAGCACCTCGCCCATGCCCAGGCCGGCCGAGACATAGCGGCTGTCGTCGGGCCGCGCGCCGGCGATTTTCCAGTAGCTCTGCTCCATCAGGTCGGTGCCGGATTTGTCGCCGCGCGAAATGAATTTGGTCTTGCCGGCCGTGAGCTTGCGAAATGCCGCAATCACGTCCTTGCCGCCCTTGATGCCGGCCGGGTCGCTCTCCGGGCAGACGACGATAAAGTCGTTGTACATCACGTCGCGCCGGTCCACGCCGTCGCCGTCGGCCACGAACTTGTCTTCGGCTTCGCGCGCATGCACGAGCGTGAGGTCGACGTCGCCCTTCTTGGCCAGTTCCAGCGCCTTGCCGGTACCGACGGCAATGACATGGACCTTGGTGCCGGACTGCGCCTCGAAGGCGGGCAGCAGCCAGGCCAGCAAGCCGGAATTATCGGTGCTGGTCGTGGTCGACAGGCGGATCGGCGTTTGCTGTGCGTGCGCCAGCGGCGAGGTTAGCAAAGCGGCCGCCAGCAGGCGTAGAAGAATCGGTTTCATTTGAACTCCAGTTGGCCGTCGCGCAGCTTGAGACGCTGCACGCCAGGCAGGTTGATCAGATCACGGTCATGGCAAGCCATCACCACGGTATTGCCGGCCTCGATCAGCGCGGGGATCAGTGCGATAACCTGTTCCCTGGCCGTGCCGTCGAGATTGGCGGTCGGTTCGTCGAGCAGCAGCAAGTGCGCCTGCATCACCTTGGCGCGCGCCAGCGCCACGCGCTGCTTTTCGCCGCCCGACAAGGTGGCCGGGTCGCTCTCGCGCAGGTGCTCTACACCTGCCCAGGCCATGGCCGCGTCGGCCGCCTGCGCCGCCTGCGCCTTGCCGGCGCCGCGCGCCAGCAGTCCGTAAGCCACATTATGCGCGACGCTGGTCGAGAACAGCACCGGGTGCTGGTGGACGTAGACGGTCTGCGCGCGCATGGCGGCCGGATACGGTGCCAGCGCCAGTGGCTTACCCTGCCACTGCAGATCGGCGCAGGCGGCGCTGTCGAGCCCCGCCAGCACGCGCAGCAAGGTGCTTTTGCCCGCTCCGTTCACGCCGGTCAGCACATAGGCCTTGCCGGCGTCGAGCGTCAGGCGGTCGATGTCGAATAGCACACGCGCGCCGAACGCCTTGCGCAGTCCGCGCACTTCCAGCATCGCGCTCATGCCCGCAACCTCGCCGCATGGGCATCGCCCTGCAGGAACATCAATGCCCCGTTCATCAGCAGCGCGATAGCGATCAGGACCATGCCGAGCGCGATCCCCTGCGCGAAATCGCCCTTGCTGGTTTCAAGCGCGATGGCCGTAGTGATGGTGCGCGTCTGCCCGGCGATATTCCCGCCCACCATCAGCGCGCAGCCCACTTCCGAGATGACGCGGCCAAAGCCGCTGATCACCGCCGCCATCACGCCGAAGCGCACTTCGTGCAGTACCGTCCACATGGTACGCCAGCCCGAGGCGCCGTGCGCAATCGCAGTCTCGGCATAGCGCGGATCGGCCGCTTGCACCGCCGCCAGGGTGAACGCGACCAGCACCGGCAGGGCGATCGCGAACTGTCCCAGAACGACGCCCGGCTGCGAGAACAGCCAGTGCAGGCTGCCCCATGGGCCGTGGCGCGACAGCAGCAGGTACAGCAGCAACCCGGTCAGCACCGTCGGCAGCGACAGCGTCGCCTGCACCAGCCAGATGGCAAGGCGCCGTCCGGAAAAGCGGTAGCTGGCAATCGCGTAGCCAATCACCACGGCGACCGGTGCGGCCAGAACGAGCGCCGTCACGCTGGTCTTGAGCGAGACCCAGACAATGCCCCACAGGACCGGGTCGCCCGAGAACAGCAAAGCGAACGCGCGCAGCGTGGCGTCGAGCATCAGAGCGGTTTGAGTGCGTGGTCGAGCAGCTCCGGCTCGAAATCGAGACGGTCATGCCCGGTGAGGAGGAGGAAATGCTTGCCGGTGCAGCGCGCCAGCAGCGACATGCCGACCTTTTGCGCCACCATGTGCCCCATTTGCGTGGTGCCGGAGCGCGACAGCAGAAACGGAATCCCCATTTGCGCGCCTTTGATCACCATTTCGGAAGTCAGGCGGCCCGTCGTGTAAAAGACCTTGTCGCTGCCGTCCATCTGTTCGAGCCACATCAGGCCCGCGATCGCGTCGACCGCGTTGTGGCGGCCCACGTCCTCGATGAAATACAGCAGTTCGCCCGTCGCCGAAAACAGCGCGCAGCCGTGTACGGAACCGGCCTGCTTGTACACCGATTGCTGGGTGCGGATGGTCTCCACAATGCGGTACACGGTCGACTGGCGCAGGCGCGCGTTGGCGGGCAGCGCGATCTGGTCGACTTCGTCCATCAGACCGCCGAACACCGAGCCCTGGCCGCAGCCGGTGGTCACAACCTTTTTCGCGGTGCGTTGTTCGACGTCGGCGATGCCCTTGCGGGTGACAACCGCCACCGCATCGACCGCCCAGTCGACCTGCACCGAGACGATCTCGTCGACCGAACGCACCAGGCGCTGGTTGCGCAGGTAGCCGAGCGTGAGAGCTTCGGGCGCCCCGCCCAGCGTCATCAAGGTGACCAGCTCGCGCTTGTCGACATAGATGGTCAGGGGCCGCTCGGCCGGAATCGAAATCGACGAGCGCCGTCCGCGCTCGTCCACCGCCTCGACCTCGTGGGTCAGCGCCGCGTGCGCGTCCGAGAGGAGCGGCCGATGGTGGCCATGCATGTTCACGACGCTTCCATCCCGGCCAGCACCTGTCCGCCGCCATAGCTGCTTTGCGCGCTCACCTCGCCGCCCAGCGCCACCTTGATGGCGCAGTACTTGAACTCGGGGATCTTGCCGAACGGGTCGAGCGCCGCATTGGTCAGCTTGTTGATGGCCGCCTCGTAGTAGCAGAACGGCACAAAGATCGCGCCGCGCGGCGAACTGTCGTCGGCGCGCGCGTACAGGGCGACCTGACCGCGGCGCGAAGCGATGGTGATCACGTCGCCCGGCTTGCCGCCCATCGCGTCAAGGTCGAGCGGATGGACCAGCGCCACCGGATCGGGCTCGATGGCGTCCAGCACCGCCGTGCGGCGCGTCATGCTGCCCGTGTGCCAGTGCTCGAGCTGGCGGCCGGTGATCAGCACCATCGGGTATTCGGCGTCGGGGCGCTCGTCGGCCGGAATGATATCGGCCGGGACGAAACGCGCCCGTCCACTCTCGCGCGGGAAGTGGTCGGTGAACACCACCGGCTCGCCCGGATCGCCCTCGTTCGTGCACGGATAGGTGACCGCATGCTCGCGCTCGAGCCGCTCCCACGTGATGCCGCCTATGCTTGGCATGGTGTGGCGCATTTCGTCGAACACTTGCGACACGTGGGTGTACTGCCAATCGAGGCCGAGACGGGCCGCGATCTGCTGGATGATCCACAGATCCTGCTTTGCCTCGCCCGGCGGGTCGATGGCCTGGCGGCCGATCTGCACCAGGCGGTCGGTATTGGTGAAGCTGCCCGTCTTTTCGGGGAAGGCGCTGGCCGGCAGGATCACGTCGGCCAGATAGGCCGTCTCGGTTAGGAAGATATCCTGCACCACCAGGTGATCGAGCGCCGCCAGCGATTCGCGCGCGTGGTTGGCGTCCGGGTCCGACATGGCCGGGTTCTCGCCCATGATGTACATGCCGCGGATCTCGCCGCGCTTGATCGCATGCATGATCTCGACCACGGTCAGGCCGGGCTTGTCGTCCAGCGCCACGCCCCACGCTTTTTCGAACTTGGCATGCGCGGCCGGATTGTCGACGCGCTGGTAGTCCGGGAACATCATGGGAATCAGGCCCGCGTCGGACGCGCCCTGCACGTTGTTCTGGCCGCGCAGCGGATGCAGGCCGGTGCCGGGACGGCCGATCTGGCCGGTCATCAGCGCCAGCGCGATCAGGCAACGCGCATTGTCGGTGCCGTGGATGTGCTGCGAGATGCCCATGCCCCACAGGATCATCGACCCTTTCGAGCTAGCATACAGGCGCGCCACGTAGCGGATGGTCTCGGCGTCGATGCCGCAAATCGGCGCCATCAGCTCCGGATCGTAGCCGGCCACGTTCTTTTCCAGCTCCTCGTAGCCGATGGTGCGGCTGGCGATGAAGTCCTTGTCGACCAGCCCCTCGCTGACGATCACGTGCATCATCGCGTTGAGCAGGGCGACGTCGGTGTCGGGCTTGAACTGCAGGTAGCGGTGCGCCATGCGCGCCAGATCCGAACGGCGCGGGTCGCACACGATCAGGCGCGTGCCGTTGTGGACCGCGTTCTTGATCCAGGTGGCCGCCACCGGATGATTGACGGTCGGGTTGGCGCCGATCACGATCACCACGTCGGCCTTGACCACATCCATCACCGGGTTCGATACCGCCCCCGAACCGATCCCCTCCAGCAGCGCCGCCACCGACGACGCGTGGCACAGGCGCGTGCAATGGTCCACGTTATTGCTGCCGAAGCCGGTACGCACGAGTTTCTGGAACAGGTAGGCTTCTTCGTTGCTGCCCTTGGCCGAACCGAAGCCTGCCAGCGAGCGCTTGCCGTGCGTGTCGCGGATCGCGGCCAGCTTGCCGCCGGCCAGCGCCAGCGCTTCTTCCCAGCTCGCTTCGCGGAACATGTCCATCACGCGGTCCGGGTCCATCGTGAAGTCGCCGCGCTTGGGTGCATCGGCGCGGCGGATCAGCGGGACCGTTAAGCGGTGCGGATGGTGTGCATAGTCGAAGCCGTAGCGTCCCTTGACGCACAGCCGTTCGCGGTTGGCAGGTCCGTCGCGTCCTTCGACGAACAGAATCTTGTTGTCCTTGACGTTGTAGGTCAGCTGGCAGCCCACGCCGCAATACGGACACACCGATTCGACCTTTTTGTCCGGCACCGTGAGCGCGACTTCGCGCGCCGGCATCAGGGCGCCGGTCGGGCAGGCCTGCACGCACTCGCCGCAGCCGACGCAGGTGGAGTTACCCATCGGGTCGTCCATGTCGAACACGATCTTTGCGTGGTCGCCCCGGAACGCCAGCCCGATCACATCGTTGACCTGCTCGTCGCGGCAGGCGCGCACGCAGCGCGTGCACTGGATGCAGGCATCCAGATTGACCGTGATGGCGGCGTGCGACGCATCCTGGCGCGGTTGCGCGCGCGAAGCGAAGCGCGGCTTGCCGACGGCCAGCTTGCGGGCCCAGAAATCGACTTCGTTGTGGCGCGTGTATTCGGTTTCCGGCATGTCCGACTGCAGCAGTTCGAGCACCATTTTTTGCGCGGCCACGGCGCGCGGGCTGTCGGTGTGGATCTTCATGCCGTTGGCCGGGTGGCGGCAGCACGATGGCGCCAGCACCCGTTCGCCGTCGATTTCGACCATGCAGGAACGGCAGTTGCCGACTTCTTCCATCCCTTCGCGGTAGCACAGGTGGGGGATCGCGATCCCTTCCCGCTTGGCCACTTCGATCAGGGTTTCGTGCGCGAACGCTTGTACCTGCTTGCCGTTGATCTCGACGCTGACAGCCTCGCCTTCGAGCGCCTTGCGTCCCAGTCTGCTGATCGCGTTCATGCGTTCACCTCATGCGGGAAATACTTGATCACGCAGTCGAAGGGATTGGGCGCGGCCTGGCCCAGGCCGCAGATCGATGCGTCGCGCATCACCTGCGACAAATCGGCCAGCAGGCCCGTATCCCACTGCGGCTGTTCCAGCAGCGTGACCGCCTTGGCGGTGCCCACGCGGCATGGGGTGCACTGGCCGCAGGACTCGTGCTTGAAAAATCTGAGCGTATTGCGCGCGGCGGCGCCGGCCGTATCGTGCTGCGACAGCACCACGACCGCCGCCGAACCGATAAAGCAGCCATAGGGCTGCAGGGTATCGAAGTCGAGCGGGATGTCGCTCATGGCTGCGGGCAGAATGCCGCCCGACGCGCCGCCCGGCAGGTAGCCGTACAGCGTATGCCCGTCCTCCATGCCGCCGCAATACTCGGCGATCAGTTCGGCGATGGTGATGCCGGCCGGCGCCAGCTTCACGCCAGGCTCGCGCACCCGGCCCGAGACCGAGAACGACCGCAAGCCCTTGCGGCCATGGCGGCCTTGCGCACTGAACCAGTCGGCGCCCTTCTCGACGATCTCGCGCACCCAGTGCAGCGTTTCCATATTGTGTTCCAGGGTCGGCCGGCCGAACAGGCCGACCTGCGCCACGTACGGCGGACGCAGGCGCGGCATGCCGCGCTTGCCCTCGATCGATTCGATCATCGCCGATTCCTCGCCGCAGATATAGGCGCCGGCGCCGCGCCGTAGAATCAGCTGCGGCATGCCCGGCATCGGCGGATCGGCGCGCAGCTTGTCCAGTTCCGCTTCGAGCAGGGCGCGGCAGCCGTGGTATTCGTCGCGCAAGTAGATGTAGATGGTCTCGATGCCGACCACCCAGGCGGCGATCAGCGCGCCTTCGATGAAGCGGTGCGGATCGGTTTCGAGATAGGTGCGGTCCTTGAATGTGCCCGGTTCGCCCTCGTCGATGTTAATCGCCATCAGGCGCGGGCCCGCTTCGGCGCGCACGATGCGCCATTTGCGCCCGGCAGGGAAACCGGCGCCGCCCAGGCCGCGCAGGCCGGAGCTCTCCATGATCGCGATCAGTCCATCGGCGTCGCGCTTGCCGGACACGCACTCGCCCAGCAGCGCGTAACCGCCGCCGGCGCGGTAGGCGGCCAGGTCGATGTAGTCTTGCGGAGCATGCGTCTGTTGTCCCGCCGTGACGGCCGCGGCGATCTTGTCGCAGCTCGCATGCGGCACCGGGTTTTGCCCCACCACCGCGGCCGGCGCCTGCTCGCAGCGGCCGATGCAGGGCGCGGCGATGACGCGCACGTCCTTGCCCAGCAGCGCAGGCAGCTTGTCCAGAAGATCGCGCGCGCCGGCCATCTCGCACGAGAGCCCGTCACACACGCGCACGGTCAGCGCGGCCGCTGCTGCCTCGCCTTCCTTGACGACGTCGAAATGGTGATAGAAGGTGGCCACTTCGTAGACCGCCGCCTGCGGCAGCTTCATCTCCTGCGCCAGCGCGGCCAGGTGGGCGGCGGACAGGCAGCGATACGCATCCTGAATCTTGTGCAGGTGTTCGATCAGCAGATCGGCCTGGCGCGAGGCGCCGCCCAGCAGCGCCTGCACTTCGGCCAGGGCCTGCGGTTCGACCCGGCGGCCCTTGGGCGCCTGGCGTTTGCGCTGACGGGTACTGCCCTGCACTGCGATCGGAATGACGGGGTGATTCATGACATATCCCTGACTAAAACAATGGTGCTGCCGGCGCCGCCCGAAAGCGCGCCGGCAGAGGCCTTATTTGAAGAACACGGCGGCTTTTTGCAGCGTCAGCCAGATGCCGATGGCCAGCGGAATGCCGACCGCGGCCCAGGCGAACGTGGTCACCAGCGGATTGCTCTTGACCGCCAGCGCCTGTCCGCCGCTGCCGCTGCCTGCCGCCAGATTGCGCTCATGCGCCAGCTGCTTTTCGACCGCCAGTTCGGCATCGGTCATGAAGTACTTGTCCGCGACCGGGCGCACCATCAGGTTGCACAGGAAGCCGAGCACGATCATGCCCGCGAGGATGTACATCGTCACATCATACGCCTGCGCTTTCGCCACACCGTTCGCCAGCTGATACTCGCGGATGTAGTTGACCAGCACCGGTCCGAACACCCCGGCCACCGACCACGCGGTCAGCAGACGACCGTGAATCGCGCCCACCATCTGCGTGCCGAACAAGTCCGCGAGGTAGGCCGGAATGGTGGCGAAGCCGCCGCCATACATGGACAGAATGATACAGAAAGCGGTCACAAACAGGAACAGGTTGCCGGCATGCGCGAGCGATGGAATCGATGCATACAGGATAAATCCGAGTACCAGGAAGACAAAATAGGTCGCCTTGCGGCCGATATAGTCGGAGCACGATGCCCACACGAAGCGCCCGCCGATATTAAACAGCGACAGCAATCCGACCAGGCCGGCGCCGATGGCGGCCGTCTGCGCCTTTTGCGCCACGGACAGATCGTTGAAGGCAAGGTCGACACCGATCAGGCGTCCCGCAAAGATTTCCTGCAGCAAAGGCGACGCCATGCCGAGAATGCCGATACCCGCCGTCACGTTCAGGCACAGCACACCCCACAGCAGCCAGAATTGCGGAATGCCCCACACGCGCTTGACGTGTACGTGGCGCGTGGTGATCATCGCGTTCGACGCATCCGACGGCGGCGGCGTCCAGCCCGCCGGCTTCCAGCCGTTGGCCGGTACGCGGTAAGCCAGGGCGCCGGCCATCATGAAGACGAAATAAATGGCCGCCATCGCCAGGAAGGTTTCCCATACGCCAACCGATGTAGGCGTGGCGAAATGCTTCATCAACTCATTGGCCAGCGGCGCGCCGATCACGGCGCCGCCGCCAAAGCCCATGATGGCCATGCCGGTCGCCATGCCGCGCCGGTCGGGGAACCATTTGATCAGAGTCGACACGGGCGAGATGTAGCCGAGACCGAGGCCGATGCCGCCGATCACGCCCGAGCCCAGCCACATCATCCACATTTGATGCTGGTAGACGCCGATGGCCGAAATCACCAGGCCGCCGCACCAGCACAGCGCCGACACCACGCCCGCCTTGCGCGGCCCGGCCCGCTCGAGCCAGCCGCCGAACAGCGCCGCGGCCGAACCGAGGAAGACGAAGAACAGGGTGTACATCCAGCCCAGCGAAGAAATTTTCCAGTCGCAATTGCTGGCGAAAAGTTCTGCCAGCAAGCCCATGTCCGCCGCGCAAGCCTGCGGATCCTTGATGCCGATCGCGCGCGACAGCGGCAGCCAGAACACGGAAAAGCCGTAGGCCATGCCGATGCACAGGTGGATCGCCAGCGCGGCCGGCGGCACCAGCCAGCGGTTAAAGGATCCATCCGCGATGGTCCGTTCTTTGTCGAGAAAATCCAGAAAAGCCATGTCTCACTCCACTTCCGTTTTTAGTAACGACAATATGCTTTAAAAAGCATATCTCCTGTGCACCAATTATTATTTTTTGAAGGTAACACGAGTTGTGCAGGACAAAAATAGGTTATTTTTAGCATATGCTCAAGGTCACCATCCGCCCCCACTGGGAAATCAGCTTCCATGCCGAGCCCGCGCTCGACACGGCGGCCCTGCTTGCCCTGCTGGTGGCGGTGCAGGACACGGGATCGATCGCCCAGGGCGCCAGAAACGTCAGGCTGTCCTACCGCTATGCCTGGGGCCTGCTGCGCAATGCCGAGGCCCTGTTCGGCGGCAAGCTGCTGGTGACCGAGCGCGGGCGCGGCACGGCCCTCACGCCGCTGGCGCAAAAGCTGGTCTGGGCCGACCGGCGCATTGCGGCGCGCCTCTCGCCCACGCTCGAGAGCCTGGCCTCGGAACTGGAAGCGGAGCTGGGCAAGGTCACGGCCGACCAGCTGCGCAAGATCCGCATGGATGCCAGCCACGGCTTCGCGGTGGCTGCGCTGATGGTCATGCTCAACCAAATGGAAATGCCGGTCGAACTACGCTACCGCAACAGCACCGACGCGGTGGCGGCGCTGGCGCGCGGCGAATGCGACCTGGCCGGCTTTCATGTGCCGACCGGTCAGTTCGAGCAGGCCGCCGTCGCCTGGTACACGCGCTGGCTCGATCCGGCCCGGCACTGCCTGATTCATCTGGCGGTACGCCACCAGGGGCTGTTTGTTGCGCCCGGCAATCCGCTGCGGGTGCGCACTCTGGCCGATCTGGCGCGGCCCGAGGTGCGCTTCGTGAACCGCCAGGTCGGATCGGGCACGCGCATGCTGCTCGAACTGATGCTGCAGGATGCCGGGATCGCCAGCCACACCATCGCCGGCTTCAACAGTGCCGAGTTCACCCATTCCGCTGTGGCCGCCTATATCGCCAGCGGCATGGCCGACGTGGGCATCGGCGTGCGCACCGCGGCCGCACGCTTCCGGCTCGATTTTCTGCCGCTGGTGCGTGAACGCTATTTTTTCGCCGTCCGGCGCGACGCCCTCGACGACCCGCTGCTGCGCCAGCTGGTGGGCGTGCTGCAAACGGCGCAGTACCACGAGCGGGTCAACGAACTGACCGGCTACGACGCGGCCGACACCGGCCGCATCTTGTCGCTGGAGGAAGCCTTCGGGCTGTGACTACGTGCCGAGCATGGGACGCAAGGCATCCCAGACCACCGGCGCCTCCAGCTTTTCCATGCAATCGTGGTGCCCGAGCGGACACTGGCGCTGCTTGCATGGCGCGCACGCGAGCCTGAGCGACATGGCCCGCGCCATGTCTGAAAACGGCGGCGCGTGATCGGGATCGGTGGGTCCGTACAGGGCGACCACGGGCCGGTTCAAGGCCGAGGCGATATGCAGCAGGCCCGAGTCGTTGGCGACCACTGCCGAGGCGGCGGCGATCAGCGCGACCGCCTGCTCCAGCCGCGTCACGCCGGCCAGGTTGAACATGCCGGCCGGGCCGGTGATAGCGACGATCTCGTCGCAGGCCGCCTTGTCCTTGGGCGAACCGAGCAAACCGATTTGCGCCTGCGGATCGCGTGCCCGCACCGCTTGCGCCAGCGCCGCGAAATGACGCGCCGGCCAGCGCTTGGCCGCGCCGAATTCGGCGCCGGGGGCGAACAGCACCAGCGGGCGCGCGGCGTCGATGCCGAGTTCGGCGCACACGGCGCTGCGCTGCGCGCCGGCGACCTGCAGCGACGGGCGCGGCACCTGCGCCGGCGCCGGGCCGGGCGCGCCGGCCAACGCCGCGTAGAACCGCACCATCGGCCGCGGCGGGGTGTCGTCGTGGTGCATGCGGTTGATCAGGCCATGGCGCATCTCGCCTTTGTAGCCGACCCGCACCGGGATCCCGGCCAGCCAGGGAATGAGCGCGTATTTGAGGGTATTGGGCAGCACGTAGGCGTCGGCGTAGCCGCGCGCACGCAGCACCTGGGCGTACTTCCAGCGCTCGCGCAGTTGCAGCGCGCCGTGGCGGAACGGGGTCTCGAGCACCTCGGCCACTTCGTCCATCGCGCGCCAGACGGGCGCCACCGACGGCGGCGCCAGCACGTCGATGATGCGCTGCGGGTCGCTTTGGCGCAGCAGCTGCAGCAGAGGCTGGGCCATCACGGCGTCGCCGATCCAGTTGGGGGAAATGATCAGCGTGCGCATCGGGTTTACTCCGCCGCCTGCTTGAACGACAGCTGATACAGCTTGGCGTACATGCCATCGTGCGCCATCAGCTCGGCGTGGCGGCCCGATTCCACGATCCGGCCCTGGTCCAGCACCACGATGCGGTCGGCGCCTTCCACGGTCGACAGGCGGTGCGCGATCACCAACGTGGTGCGCCCGGCCATCAGCGTGTCGAGCGCGGACTGCACCGCGCGTTCGGATTCATTGTCCAGCGCCGATGTCGCCTCGTCCAGAATGAGGATCGGCGCGTCTTTGTAGATCGCGCGCGCGATCGCCACCCGCTGGCGCTGCCCGCCCGACAGGCGCGCGCCGTTCTCGCCGATCGGCGTGTTCACGCCTTCCGACAAACCGGCCACCACGTCGTCCAGATGCGCCGCCGTGATCGCCGCGCGCAGGCGCGCCTGGTCGATCTTCTCTTCGCCATAGGCGATGTTGGCGGCCAGGGTGTCGTCGAACAGCACCACGTTCTGGCTCACCATCGCCAGCTGCGAGCGCAGGCTGGCCAGGGTCAGCTCTTCGTACGGCACGCCGTCAAGGGTGATGCTGCCGCTTTCGGGCGCGTAGAAGCGCGTTACCAGGTTGACGAAGGTCGACTTGCCGCCGCCCGACATGCCCACCAGCGCCACCGTCTCGCCAGGCTTTACCTCCAGCGTGACGTCGTCCAGTGCGAGCGGATTGTTGATCGAATAGCGGAACCGGACATGCTCGAAGCGCAGGTGGCCTTTGGCCCGTTCGATGACGCGCGTGCCGGGATCGGGTTCGAGCGGCGCGTCGATCATGGCGAACATGATCTCGGCCGACGCCATGCCGCGCTGCAGCGGACCGTTCACGCCGACCAGCGACTTGAGGGGCGCCAGCAACATCAGCATCATGGTGATGAAGCCGACAAAATCGCCCTGCGACATGCCGGTCGTCATGGCGATCACGATCACCACCGACACCGCCATCGCGGTCGTGGTCTGGGTGATCGGCACGGTAGCCGCACTGGCCACCGTCATGCGCTGCGAGAAGCCGAGCATGGCGGCGCTGCGCTGTTCGAAGCGCTGGCGCTCGTAGCGTTCGCCGGCGAACACGCGGATCACCTGGTGGCCGCGCGCCGCCTCTTCCACCACTTGCGTCATCTCGCCGGTGACGCGCTGGTTGTCGCGCGAGAGGCGCCGCAGGCGCTTGGCGGTGGTGCGCACGATCAGCGCCGTCACCGGCATGATCACCAGCGCAATCAGGGTCAGGCGCCAGTTCAGGTACAGCAGCATGCCGAGCAGGCCGACGATGACGAGGCTGTCGCGCACATAAGCGATGAACACGGAATTGATCATCTCGACCACGTTGCGCACTTCGGCGATAACGGTGTTGATGATCTTGCCGGGCGACTCTTCATGGAAGCGCGCCACGGGCAGGCGCAGCAGGCGGTCGAACACCATGCGCCGCAGATCGTTGAGCACGCGGCTCATGATCCAGTTGTTCAGATAAGCGGTGGAAAAGGTGAAGATCCCTCGCCCGACAAAAATCGACAGCAGGATCAGCGGCACCAGCCACAGGCTGAAAATCACCTTGTTGGGGCCGAAGCCCTTGTCGATCAGCAGTTTGAGCGCATAGCCCAGTGCCGGCTCGGTCACGGCGGTGCCGGCCATCGCCACAAACGACAGGATGGCGCGGTTGCGGTACGGCTTGACGATCGCCAGCAAGCGCGCAACGATTTCTTTATTCTCCATCGGGTTCTTTCGCGTTCAGGCACAGGCCAATGAGCAGGAATATCGTCAGTGCATAGAACAGGCTGGCCTGAGTCGACCAGAATATCACTTCGGTCAGGCCGAAGCCAACGTAGCCCAGCACCACCAGTGCGCCAGCCAGCGCCAGACCGCGGCGCTGCGCACCGGCCGCAGCGCCCACGCCCAGCTGGCGCAAGAAGAAGACAAACGGCGCGACGAGCGTGGCCAGCCAGATGGTCAAGCCGGTCACACCGCCCGTCACCAGGACCTGGAGCGCGTCGTTATGATAATGGGGCATCTCCAGCACCACCGGATCGACCAGGCCCGCGTCGACCAATTGCTTTTCCTCGTTCTTGGCGCGCAGTTTATCCACGCCGAACAGCGGATGGGCGCGAATCTGCAGCGACGCTTCCTTCCACAGCGCCAGGCGGATGCCCACGTTGGTAAACGCCGAAGCGCCGCTGGTATAGAGCTCGACATCGCTCACCGCTTCGGCCACCCGGTTGGCCACGCCGGTCTGGGGCGTCAGGTAGCTGGCGCCGGCCAGCGCGAGACTCAGCGCCACCACCGCGCGCACGCGCCGCACGCCCAGCGTGGACGCGTAGCGGATCAGCAGCAGCACCGCCAGCAGCAGCGCCAGGGCGCTGCCGCGCGTGCCGGTCAGGACGGAACCCATCACGCCTGCCGCCAGGCCGGCCAGCCCCAGATAGCGCAGGCGCGTGCCGCGCAGGTCGACCACCGCGGCCATGCACAGGAAGCCAAGGCACAGCAGCAGGTCGCCGGTCGTGATCGCATTCGAGAACCCGGCCGGGCGGCTCTGCCCCAGCACCACGTGCTGGAAGGCGACCAGCGCCATGCCGGTGAACGCCCCGCCCGCTGCGCCCCACCAGAGGATGCGGCGATCCGGACGGCAGGCCAGCACCAGGGCCAGCGCGGAGACGGCGAGCAGCATGCGCAGCGGCTTTTCCAGATTCGCCGGGCTGGCCCCGCTGCGCACGGCAAAGCACAGCGCCGCATACAGGAACTGGATGCCAAACGCGATCACCACCGCCTTCACGGCAGGCCAGTGACGCGCCAGTGCCGAGCGGCAATCATTCCAATTGAAAACCGCGATCAGGAAAAACAATAGGTCGCATATGCTGGGACTGGCAGGCGTCGTCACGCTGAGAAACGGCAACAGGAACATCAGCGCGGCAACGGCACCGGCCCGCAGGTCGCGCGAAGTCGTCAAGTTATTGTTCATTCATCATTTTTTGAGATATTCTTGTTACCATATGGTTCCGGACGCTTACAACACACCCATGCAGCAATCGCCATTTCCATCCGTCGCCAATGCCGCCCGCCGCCATGCCCCTTGGGCGCTGGCAGCAGGCCGTTGCGCGCGGAGCAGCAGTTGGGAAAGCATTATCGCTGATGGGAGCGCCACTGCCAACTTCAGGGCGGGTGTCGTCCGGCCATGAAGATCACAATCAGCATCGTCGTCCCGGCACACAATGTGCAGCGCTACATCGACCAGTGCCTGCAATCAATTACCGGACAACTGCAGCCGCACCACGAATTGATCGTGGTTGACGACGGCTCGCGCGACAATACGCTGGCGCGCGCTTTCAAGGCGCAGGAAGCCTGGAAAGGCAGGCAATTCCATGTCTTCAGCCAGGAGCATGGCGGCATGGCCAGCGCGCGCAACCACTGCCTGCGCCTGGCCCAGGGCGACTATATCGCCTTTGTCGATGGCGACGACGTGCTGCTGCCGGGCGCCCTGGCGGCGATGGACCAGGCGATTGCCGCCAGCGCGCCCGACGTGCTGGCCTGCGACTTCCGCTTCTGGCATCCGGACGACCCGGCCAGCACGCGCGCCGTGCGCCTGGCCTACCCGGTCGGCAAGCTGCTGCGCGACCAGGAGACCATCCTCAACACCTTCTTCGCCGACCGCCAGATGTATGTGTGGTCGAACGTGTTCCGGCGCGAGATCTATGCGCGCCTGCCGGACCCCGTGTTCCCGCCCGAGCGCATGTTCGAGGACGTGGCGACGGTGCCGCGCCTGCTGGGACAGTGCAAGTCGCTGGTGCACCTGCCGCATCCCGTGATCGACTACCGCCAGCATCCGGGAGAGAGCGCGGTGTCCGAAAAATGGTGCATCGATTTCGCGTCCGCGCTGCCGGTCGCGCGCCGCTACCTGCAGGCGTGCGGCGTGCCCGATTCGGTGCGCCGCCATTTCGACGTCGCCGCCGCCTACTTCTATGTGGGGGTGGTGAAAAACTCGTACCGGCTGCCGCGCGCGGAGGGACGCCGCGTGCGCTCGATGATCAAGCCCTTGTTCGTGGGCGGATTGTTCAACGATTGCGCGACCCTGGTGGCCACGGCGGGCCGCGCCGACATGCTCTCGAACGACCGCACGCTCGACGCGGTGATCATCCGCCAGGTGGAAAGTGCGCTGGCGGGCGGGCTGGTGCTCAACTTCAAACGCGCCGCGACGCGCAAGATCAAACTGTGGCGGCGCCTGCGCCAGGTGCACAAGCACCGCGCGGCGCCGCTGCCGCAGGTGCATTTTCCGCGCTAGTATTCGACCGCGACTTCCTTCGCTCCCAGCAGTTGCTCGAGCGCGGCCGTCAGCGCATCCGACGGCGCCACGCGCCAGTCTTCACCCAGCTGCAGCGTGGCGTCCACGCCCTGCGGCTTGATCCGCATCGCCACCGGCAAGCCATTGTTGTTCCTGTGCGGCTGCAGCACTTCGGCCAGCCGGTGCGACGGCACCGTCCCCGGCAGGAACAGGCCCAGCTGGCGGCCGTAATGCACGCGCGCCAGCGTCATGTCGTACACCTTCTCGGCCGTGATGCGCAGCCCGCCGTTGAAGCGGTCTTCCGACACCTTGCCCACCACCGCCAGGAATTCGTCTTCCTTGAAGATGTTCTTGTTTTGCTCGGCCACTTCGCTGTAGACCGTCACCTCGACCACGCCGGTCTTGTCGTCGAGCGAGACGATCAGGATCTTGCCGCGCTGGGTCATCTGGGTGCGCACGCCGGTGATCACGCCGCACATCATGCGCGCCTCGCGCGACGGCTCCAGGTCGGCCAACTTGGTGCGCGCGAAGCGGCGCGCTTCCGGCGCGAACGAATCGAACATGTGCCCGGACAGGTAGAACCCGAGCGCGACTTTTTCTTCGGCCAGCTTCTGGCGGTCGGTGAATGGCGTCGCCTTCACATAGTCGGGCGGCGCCACCAGATCGGAATCGTCGCCGCCGAACAGGCTCACCTGGTTGGCCGAGGCATGCGCCTGGTCCGCCACTTCGACCGCGAACGCAACCGACGCAAGCAGGATCGCGCGGTCGACACCGAAGCAATCCATCGCGCCAGCCCGGATCAGCGACTCGATCGTGCGGCGGTTGATCTGCTTGCGGTCCACGCGCTTGCAGAAGTCGAACAAATCCTTGAAGTGGCCGCCGTTCTGGCGCGCCGCGATGATCGCCTCGATCGCCGACTGGCCCGACCCCTTGACCGCGCCCAGGCCGTAGCGGATGTTGGTGACGCGCTTGCCGGTGACCGACGGCGGCGGGCCTTCCGGCACGAAGCGGTAATCGGAATAGTTGATGTCCGGCGGCAGCAGCGTCAGCTTGCATACCTCGATCGCGTCTTCGACCAGGATCTTGATCTTGTCGGTGTCGTCCATCGCCAGCGACAAGTTGGCTGCCATGAAGGCGGCCGTGTGGTGCGCCTTGAGGTAGGCCGTGTGATACGAGAGCAGCGCGTAGGCGGCGGCGTGCGACTTGTTGAAGCCGTAGCCCGCGAACTTTTCCATCAAGTCGAAGATTTCATCGGCCTTTTCGGCCGACAGGCCGTCCTTGGCGGCACCGGCGCGGAAGATCTCGCGGTGCTCGGCCATCTCTTCGGCCTTCTTCTTGCCCATCGCGCGGCGCAGCATGTCGGCGCCGCCCAGCGAGTAGCCGCCGACGATCTGCGCCATCTGCATCACCTGCTCCTGATAGACCATGATGCCGTAGGTCTCGGACAGAATGACTTCGGTGCGCGGATCGGGATAGTCGAATTTTTCGCCGTGCTTGCGCTTGCAGAAGTCCGGGATCAGGTCCATCGGACCCGGACGGTACAGCGCCACCAGCGCGATGATGTCCTCGAAACGGTCGGGGCGCGCGTCTTTCAGCATGCCCTGCATGCCGCGCGACTCGAGCTGGAAGATGGCGACCGTCTTGGCCTTGGTCAGCAGGTCGTACGAGGCCTTGTCGTTGAGCGGCA
>Ga0209023_10001355_pt1 | contig 33102 bp, 32 predicted proteins | sample LakOneMetagenome_FD_187468 | JGI IMG/M metagenome (GOLD analysis project Ga0209023, IMG submission 187468) | Freshwater and sediment microbial communities from Lake Erie, Canada (SPAdes) (version 2) | ecosystem: Environmental > Aquatic > Freshwater > Lentic | place: Lake Erie, Canada...
TCGAACGGACCAGGTGGCCCACTGACCACCGCGTACAAGGGCGACGGCATCTTCGCGGGGCTCGTCGACTACGGCACCCGGTACCTGTTCCTGTTGGCGTTCGCGGCCGGGGTACTGGCGGCGCTCGCCGTGGTCGCTCGGCCCTGGGTGGACGAGGCTCTCGCGAAGTGGCGGATCGTGGTCGCTGCCCGCAAGGAATGGGCACCGCGCTGGCAGACCCTGAAGTTCGACCCGGCACCGTTCCTCACCGATCGCCAGCACGTCGGCGACGCGGTCGTCGACACGTTCATGGCCCCATCGAACCAGGGGGCGATGGCCTTCTGGCCGCTCGCCAAGAAGCTGGAGCCGACCGTCGGGGCCGGGAGCCGCATCGCCGTACTCGAGACCCCGAACGAGTCGTCGGAGGGGCCGGTACCGGGTACCCGCCATCCGTTGCGCTTCGACGTGGTCACCTGGACCTCCGAGTCGATCCCGGACCTCACGGACCCGTCGGTGCCGATCGACGTAGCTGCCCTCCTGGCCCGCTGCGCCGCGGTGTGGACCCACGACACCCTGGGGTACGCCCGGCCGATCCTCCTCGGCGTCGAGGCCCTCCACACCCAGGAGTCCACGCGGGCCGCCTGGGAATCGGCCTGGGTGTGGCCCGACGGTCCGGGCATCGGAACGATCCGGTCCGACATGCTCGGCGACCTCAGCGCCAACTTCGGCTGCACCGTGCTGCTCGACCACCGCTCCGATGCGTTCTTCTTCGGCGCTCTCGGCCCCGACGAGGACGTCACCTTCGCCGATGAGTCCCAGCCGCCGTACCGGGTGCGGTTCGACCGGCTCGCGCTCGAAGACCTCTGGAACTTCCGGTGGGCCAACGTGCTGAAGCAGGCGACGCACGCCCCGACGATCGAGCACTCGACCACCGCAACCGCGAAGCTCGCCGACGGGTCCGAGGTGAACCGGCAGGCATTCGTGACCCGCATGGGCATCGACCCCCGCGAGTTCGCGACCAACGGCCAGGAGCGCAAGATCGCGACGTCACTGTCCGGGGCCCCGTTCGTCTCGGTCTGCGGCTTCCACTCCGGGAACCAGCGCCAGGGCGACCGGCACCCGCAGGCGCTGGTGATCTACTGGTCGAACAAGTCGATCCCGAACTCACCGCAGGCGCTGCCTCCGACGGTCGGCGGGGCACAGCCTGGGATGGTCGCGACGCAGTGGGTGCTTGCCGGGATGCTGAACACCGCCTTCGACGCCGGCAGGCTCGCACGCCCCGAGATCATCCGGTCCGAGTGCCTGACGACCCCGCAGGCGCGTGAGCACCTGTGGCGGATCTCGCTGCGACTCCACGACGGCGTCACCCTGGCCGAGGTCCGAGGGGCGGCCCCACGGATCCGTCAGTCCCTCGGGGTGTCGTGGCTGCGCATCACCCCGGACGCCGACGGCTGCACCTTCCATGCGGGGGTGGAACCGTCCCGGGCCAAGCTCGTCAACGAGAAGCTCGACCGTGACCGACTGATCGCTCTCGACTGGGAGCAGGCATGGTTGGACGCCGGCATCTCAGGTCAGGGCGGGATGCTGCCCCGGCTCGTCAACAGCGCACGGCTGCCGGCCAACGAGCAGGTCGAGGTGCTCGACTTCGAGCTGCCGCCCGGCCTCTCCTCGTCGATGGTGAAGTCGGCGTTGCCGAAGGTGTCGAGCTCGACCAACAACAGCTTCGTGGAGATGCGCCAGGGCCCGAACGCCCAGACGGTCCGGATCCTGGTGAGCGCCGACAACCCACTGCCGGAACGGGTCCCGTTCGACTTCGACTACGCCGATCGGTCGAAGCTCCTTCCGTTCGCCACCGGCGTCGAGGGGGAACCGGTCGAGTTCGACCCGGGCGAGTCGCCGCATGTGCTGATGGCCGGGACGACCGGGTCCGGGAAGAGCGTGCTGCTCCAGAACGTGCTGTACGGCGCCCTCGTCAAGGGCTGGCGGATGTACGTGATCGACCCGGTGAAGGGCGGCGCCGACTTCCAGTTCGCCAAGGACCGCTGCGTGGCCTTCGCCGCCACCCCGTTCGAGGCGGCCGGCGTCATGCGGGCCGTGTACGCCGAGGTGGTCGCCCGGAAGGATGCGAACGCCGCGGCCGGCGTCGGCTCCTACCGGGATCTCGACGATCCGCCGCCACACATTGGGGTGGTGATCGACGAGTTCACCTCCCTGATGGGCCAGTCGATGGTTCCTCCGAGGTCCGAGGACCCGGCGATGGAAGCTGAGCGTGAGGCGATCGTCGCCGAGAACAACGCCCGGACCGAGGTCGGCGTGTACGCCGGCAAGATCGCCCGTGAGGCCCGGTCGGCCGGCGTCACCCTGTTCCTGGGCACCCAGAAGCTCGCCGCGAAGATGCTCGACTCGATCCCCGGCGCCGGCGACCTGAAGGTGAACCTGGCCCGCACCCTGCTCGGCAAGGCGACCCAGGGCGATCGGGCCAGCGCGCTGCGGGCTTGGGAGGACGCCCCGAAGCTCGAGGGCGACCTACCGAAGGGCCGTGGTCTCTGGGAGCCGTTGTCGTCGCAGGCGATGACCGTCCAGACCTGGTTCGCTCCGCAGGGAGAGATGCGTGATCAGCTGGTGGCGCGGGTCCGGGAGCTCGGCGACTACCTCGACCTGTCCGCGTTCGTTGCCCCTCAGCCGGAGAGCAACGAGATGCCGATGCCACCGGTCCGGCGGCCGCCGACCGGCCGGGAGCCTCAGATCGTCGATATCGGCGAGATGGACCTGTCCCTCGACGACCTCGACCTCGAGCTGACCCTCGACGATCTGAACGAGGTCGACGAGGGCACGAACTCCGAGGGGCCGGCGCTCGGGACCGCCACTGCTCCCCTGGTCGTGTTCGCCCCAGAACCACTGGTCGAGCGGGCACCGGAGCCGGTCATCCACGACGACGCCCTGATCTTCCTCGCCCCGCACGGCACCGTGTTCATCGGCGAGGGCGAACCACTGTCCTGGCCGGACTGGGAGCCAGCCCAGCTCCACACTGAACCCGGCCTGGTGTCGCCGGCCCTCGCCGATGCACTGGTCGAGCTGGGTACCCACATGGTCTGGTTGGCCCCCGAGGATCCGGGTCCGCAGATCGGCCAGCTGTTCTCCCGTCCGATGGAATCGGTCACGACCGGGTCCGTCGGGGCCCTCGACTGGCTCGACGCCCATCCCACCATCCGGCGAGTCATCTGGTGCGGCGACGTGGACGGCCGGCCCGATCTGGCGGAGGAGCTCGGGCGTCGCAACCTCGGGTCCCAGTTCATCGCCGCCGACCCCGCCGTCGGGCTGACCCGCGACGATGTCGGTCTCATCGACGACTGGCTGCTGACCCCGGCGCCCGGACCGCGGGACGATCGTCCATCGGCGGAGGTCGAGCCGGACCGCCCGAGCGAGGTGCCGGCCCCGCGACCGACGATCCCGGCCCCGGTGGACGACGACTTCGGCCCGCGCGTCGTGGTTCGTGATGACCTCGACGCGTCGCTCTTCGACTGAGCAACGCCCGGCACCGGCCACCCATGTAGCGGCGTGACGAACTTCGACGAGACCGCCCACCCCCGACAGGACGGAGGCCAGTTCGCCGCCAAGATCCACGCCGAGGCTGGCGACGTGACTCTCGATGAGCATGAGGACCAGCCCCTTGCGGAGCTGGTCGCGACCCGCGACCAGCTGTTCGACCGGTTCGAGGCGAACGGCGGCCGAGGGGTCGACGAGGCGGAGGAGATCGACGCCCTCGACCGGCAGATCGAGGGGCTGCGGGAACACGCCGCTTCGGGTTCGATCGACGATCTGAAGGCCCAGCGGGCGGAGGCCCTCGCCTCGGCCGATCTCCTGGAGTTCGGACCGGGCGAGGCCGCCAAGCTCTGGGGGCTCGACGACCGCATCGCCTCTCTGGAGACGTCCCCGCTCTCGTCGGCTCCAGACCCGGACGCCGCCCGTTCCGAGAGGCTCCGCAACGACCGGCTGGCCCGCAACGAGTCGATCGCCACGTCGTTCCGGGCGTCGGGCTCCGATGTCCGGAAGGTGGTCACGGTCCCCTACGGCTACTGCGCGTTCACCACCGACCGGACCGATGCCTTCTCCGCCGCTCAGATCATGCTCGACAACTTCGCCGGCGACCCCGAGTCGGGATGTCCGACCATCACCATCGAGCAGACGTCAGCGGCGTTGAGCCGCCAACAGCGAGCCGACAGCTGGAGCAGCCAGCTGGCCGGCAACGACCCCCGCCCGGACGGCGAGGCGTGGGAGACGACGATGACGGCGAAGCACCGCGACACGTCCGCACTCGACGACCCGCAGCGTGCGGCGAGGCACGAGGCGTTGACGGCGGCCACCGGGGTGGCCGAGGGCGCGAAGTCCCAGGGCTGGGTCGAGAAGGTCGAGGTGACGATCGAGCGGCCAGACCCGGATTCGTTCTGGATGCTCGTGAAGATCGACGGCCGGGCCGACGACCAGCCCCGAAAATGGACCGCTCAGCGATGACCGACACCAGCCCATCCCGGGTCGCAGCCGGAACGCCCAGCGGCGGCGAGTTCTCCGCCCGCACCCACTCCGAGGCCACCGACGTCGACCTGACTCCTACCCGCGGCGTACCCGAGGACGCCCTGGTGGCCGAGCTCGAGGCGGCTGGCGCCGACGACGACAAGCTCGACGAGATCGTGTACGACGCCAGCAGTCGGGCAGCCTCGCACCGGTACAACAGCGGCGACGACCTGGCCGACGTGGACGACGACGAGGCGTTCGACGAGGCCCACGATCAGTCCGACCACCTCGCGTCGGAGATCAACAACGGCGGGTTCGAGGCCCAGGTGAAGTACCTGCGCGAGCAGCTCGGCGACGACGAAGCGGAGCGCCAGATCCGCGACGCCACCGGGGTCGTAGCTCCTATCTAACGACCCTGATCGACCCGGTCTCGGGAGATCCGCCAGCCGCCACCCAAGTGGGAGCCATGACCCCCGACAACGCCTCAGGCGACCCTGTGCAGTACCTCATCGACAACGTCATCCTCGGCGGCGACCTGACGGACCGGCCCCTCACGGCCTCCGCTGTGGCTCAGGTCGTGCACGACTTCTGTGTGGAGCGCTTCCAACCGGGCACCCTCAACGGCGGGGCCACGCTGGCGGGTGTGTCCTACGACATCGCCCTGGGCGAGGAGGGCCCCTTCCTCGTTGCCGCGATCCTCACGACCGCAGGCGACGGCGAGTACAGGCAGGCCCTTGCGGTCGTGGATCTCACCGAGAACCGGTGGATCGACACCAGTAGCTGCAAGGCGGCCAAGGGAGACCTCACGGATCTCGTGGGTGTGACCGAGATCGACAAGGACAGCTTCCCCACCTACCTCCGCCCGCTGTTCGGGGACGTTGCAGCCCTCTAGGAAATGACCTGCGCCTCGGATCAGCGCGCAGCGCGGAGGTGGTCGTCGACGTCGAAGATGACCTCGTCGCCCTTGCGCCACGGGATCGTCCCGCCGTTGGCCCGGAGCCGTTCCTGGCCGGCTGCGACCTTCCCGACGTACTGCCGCTGACCGCCCCGGTCCTCGGCCACCACGTTGTCGAGGCGGAGCGACCCGCCGACCGCGTCGGCGTTGCGGACCTCGACCGGCGGCACCGGCTGACCGGAGCTGACCTGGTCCTGGAACAGGGCGGTGTGGATGGCCCGATCGAAGCCGGCTCGCCGGAACCCGTTGGCGTTGGTGCCGAGGTCCTTGACCTGGTCGAGCTGCGGGCCGCGGTCGCGCAGCGCCAAGGTGGTCCAGTACGCGTTGGGGTTGGTCGGATCCTGGTCGTTGGGGCCGGTCTTCTGGCGGGCGTAGGCCACTGCGTCGGTGGCGGCGGCGTACCCGTCGAGGTACGCCAGCTGTTCGGCGGTGCTCAGCTCACCCCACGGCTCCAGGCCGGCACCCGAGTTGACCGCTACCGGGGCGGCGACCACCCGTTCGCGGTTGGCGTCGTCGGTGGGCCCGTGGCTGGTCAGCTTGTAGGCGTTGTGCAGCAGCTCGCCGTCGTACTCGAGGTCGCCGCGCACTGACCGGGCCGAGATGCGGGTCGCCACGTCGGGTGAGGTGAAGTCCGACGGCGTGTGGCCAACGGCGATCAACCTCTCCTTCGCCTCGTCGTCCTCGCCGACGGCTGCGTCCCATTCCTGTCGGCCCGCGACGACGGCGGTCCCCAACGAGTCGGGTGCGTAGTCGAAGAGCTCGGCGGCGTGAGCCTGCCCGAAGTCGGCACTCAGCGACGTCCACGAGTCGAAGGCGTCGGGCCGAACGAGCACGGAAGGGTCGCCGACGGAGTCGCGCTCGGCTTCGAGTTGCTGGGCCAGCGTCGGGCACGTCGGCCGGTGGTACCGGGCGTCGATCAACTCCGCCTCCGTCGGCGGTGGTGCGTCGAGGGCGACGCCGTCGGCTTCGGCATGGCCCTTCGCAGCGAACGTGCCCCCGGTGCTGCGGGGGTGCTGGGACTCATCGAATCGGGTTGCGCTCATGACCTCCACTGGGTGGCTCCTCCGGCCACCCATAGCCGTGGGTGCGAAACCGGATCTGGCCAGGAAGCATGATCATCCTCGTCGTCTGCGCGGGGTGCGCCGTGGTCGTGGCCGGCGTCTGTCTGTTCGGTTCGGCCAGCGCTAGCCCGCGCCAATCTGCGGCCGAGTCGCCGGGGGTTCCTCGCCGCTCCGCCGAGGAGGTCGGCCCGGCCCGCATGTACGGGGACTCGCTGACGTACCAGGCCCGGAAGAACCTGGCGTTCCTCTACGCCGCCACGCACCACCACCAGTCCCTGAAGGTCGGCTCGATGGGTGGCACGGCGCTGTGTGACTGGGCGCCGACGATCGTTCGCGACCTGACCGCCTTGCCGCCACCGAAGTCGGTGACCCTCGAGTTCAGCGGCAACAACGTGACGTCCTGCATGGGGGCGTTCATGGGGACCGGTGGCTTCGCCGCTGGGAGCCCTGCGTTCTTCGACGCCTACCGCGCATCGCTGGGGCAGGTGATGGCCGCTGCCCGACGGGCCCGGGTCCGAGTCTTCTGGGCGGAGCCTCCGGTCCGTCCGTCCGACGCCGTCATCCCGAGGCTGAACGACGACTTCGCGGCGATGGCCCGGACATCGGGAGCGACCGTGATCGACGGCTCCCGGTCAGTCGCCGACGCCGCCGGCAGGTGGACGGCGACCCTGCCCTGCGGCCTGCACGAGGGTGTGGCCGAGGGGTGCGTCGACGGGACGATCCCGGTCCGATCCCGTGACCGCCTGCACTTCACCGACACTCCTGACGCCTACTCGGGTGGGTCAGTCCGCTGGTCCGAGGCGACGGTCACCGGAATCCCCTGATCCGACGGCCACGATCTGTCTGTTTCTGCCTAGTCTGTGGCAGTGACAGTGCCTCGCTGTGGATCGGAGGACCGCTCGGGTCCGCCCTCACCACGTCACGCGATACGCCAGCAACTCGCCGGCACCTGGGGACCGTCCGTGCTGCAGCGTCGACTCGGAATGCAGCTGGGTCAAGCCGAACTCGCCGTACGTTGCGGCGTCTCACAGCAGACCATCAGCAAGATCGAGAAGGGCGTGAAGGTCCCCTTCGACGACCTGAAGCTCCAGCTGGCCCGGGCTCTCGACACCAGTCCGGACCTCCTCTTCCCATGGCCGGCAGATCTCGATGCGATCCTCGGACCGCAACCGGCTGGCCAACAGCAGTAGGTAAGGGCTCGCCGACCAGATCCGCGCTCGTGCGAGGGCGTCCTTGTCCATTCCCGGTGCCGCTTGGGTGAAAGCCGTTGGGAGAGCCTGCTCGGCCACCCACGACCCACGAGTACCGCTGGTCGAGCGCTGGCCAGTTCCCCGCCCACACCGGATCGGGCGCGACGTGAACGACCGTGACCAGCGGTCGTCCGCTGGGCACATCCGGTCCAGCCCCTAGCTCTACTGGCAGAGCGTCGGTCCCACGGGACCGGCTGTGCGTCCGTTCGATCCGGACCGGGGGCACCGTCGACGCCGGGACACCGGCAGAAGGAGGTGAGCCGCATGGCTCCCACGAAGATCACCGACCGCCTGTACTCGTGGGCGGACGACCTGGACCCGCAGACCACCCATCAGGCCGCCGAGACGGCGAAGCTGCCGATCATCGCCGGCCACGTCGCCCTCATGGCCGACGCCCACCTCGGGTTCGGCTGCGCCATCGGCTCGGTCGTCCCGACCCGTGGCGCCATCATCCCGTCTGCGGTCGGCGTCGACATCGGCTGCGGGATGGCCGCGGTCCGCACCGACCTCACGGCCGACGACCTCCCCGACGACCTCGGGCCTCTCCGCGACCTCATCGAGCAGGCCGTCCCGGCTGGCGTCGGCCAGGGCCACCACTCCCGGGTACGCCGGGTCGATGACTGGCTGCGCGCCAACCGGCCCCGCACCGAGCTCACGACCAAGCTCGCCGCCACCGCCTCAAACCAGCTCGGGTCCCTCGGGTCGGGCAACCACTTCGTCGAGGTCAGCCTGGACGAAGCCGGGCGGGTGTGGGTTGTTCTCCACTCGGGCAGCCGCGGGATCGGCAACCAGCTCGCCCAGGGACACATCAAGCTGGCCCGCACCGTCGAGCACCACGCCGAGGGCATCCAGTTCGACCCGGAGCTTGCCTGGTTCACCCAGGGCACCGACGCCTTCGACCACTACGTCGCCGACCTCCGATTCGCGCAGGCCTACGCGTGGGAGAACCGCGAGATCATGCTCGACGGCGTCCTCGCCGCGCTGCTCGGTGTTGTCGGCCACGGCCGCCAGGTCGAGCGGGTCAGCTGCCACCACAACTACGCCGAGGAGGAGGTCCACGGCGGCGAGACGGTCTGGGTGACCCGCAAGGGAGCGATCCGGGCCCAGGTCGGCGATCTCGGGATCATCCCCGGCTCGATGGGGACCGACACGTTCATCGTCGAGGGTCTCGGCTCCGCGCTGTCCTTCAGCTCGAGCTCGCACGGGGCCGGCCGGCGGATGTCGCGCACCCAGGCCCGCAAGACGCTGTCGCCGGAGTCGCTGGCGGAGGCGATGGGAGACCGCGCCTGGCTCGACCTGAAGGCGGAGCGGCTCGTCGACGAGCACCCGGCGGCGTACAAGGACATCGAGCAGGTCATGGCCAACCAGTCCGACCTGGTGCAGGTCCGCGACCGACTCACCTCGGTCCTCAACTACAAGGGGGCCTGAGGGCGCACCGCCTGGCGCCAGCGCTGGGCGGTGCCCTTCGGGGGTCGTCCAACGGCAGGACACCGGCCTTTGGATCCGGTGACGCGGGTTCGATCCCCGCCCCCCGAGCGCCGGGAGATGGCCGGCGGCCACCGACCTAACGACCATGCACAAGCACACGCCTCCTCCCGCAGCGACCACCACTCACACGCCGGTACCCGACACATCCGCATCGAACGGGACTGCAGCGCCATGAGCGACCGGGTGACCATCGCCCTCCGACTCGAGCCGCAGCTCCACGCGGAGGCCAAGGTGGCGGCCATCGCCACCGGAGCGAAGTTCATGACGGCCTTCCTGGTGGAAGCGATCCAGGCCCGGGTGGAGCAGGTCAAGCTGACCCCCGAGTACGCGGACGCGATCGGCTCGCTCATGGCCCAGGCCGTGGCGGAGGTTGCGGCTCTCGAAGAGATGGCCCAAGACCTGTGAAGGCCGCCCGCAGCATCGACCTCACCGATCTCTGCGTTCTCGTCGAAGACGCCGGGATCAGCAGCGACTTCGGCTGGCACCACGGCCCCCGCCGGCCGAGCGTCGGGTTCGGCTTCGGGGACCTGCCCACCGCGGGCGTCGACGTCACGGCCGTTACGACGAGGTCGGGCCGCACCCGCACGGAGCCCCTCGTCTACCCGGGCCAGGCCGTGCTCACCGGGGACGGTGGCTTCCGCGGCGGAGACGAGCCCATCGTCCGCATCGCCGTGCGGAACCCCGATGACCCCGACATCTTCGGCATCCAATCGACCGTCGACCGAGAGCAGCGGGTCACGTTCGAGGACTGCGCCGACGTCGACGATGTCGCCCGGAAGCTGATCGCCGTCCACAGCCAGTGGATCGAGGACTTCTCCGGGCACCTCGCCACGCTGCGCAGCGGGTTCACCTCGAACATGGCGACGCTCGACAGCCTGCTCGACCTGTTCACCGGGCCGCTCCCCGATCTGCTGGCCGCGGCCAGCGACACCACTCCCGCCGTGGGGAGGCCAAGACACGGATGAGGCGAGGGCCCGAAGAAGCCCTGGGATGACCGGACTCCAGCACCGTCCGGCACGGCGCCACGACGACGTCGCCACCACCATCGTCGGAAGGGCTGGCCACAGGCCGAGGCCCCGCCCATCCCGCTGGGCGCCATCCGGGTAGCGACTGGCCGTCGCAGCGGGCCCTTCGGGGCGGACCTCGCCGAAGTCAGCGCGGCGAACGGGTGCCTGGGTTCAGGCCGGCCACAGCCTTCTTGGCCGCCTCGGCCTCGGCGGTGTCCCAGCCGTGGTATCGGGCGACCTCTGCCCAGGCGGTCGAGAACAGCAGGGCGGCGAGTCGGTACGAGTTGGCGATCGTCTCGTCCGGCAACGTGAAGTGCGTCGCGGCGTTCTTGTTGAGCTCGTAGAGGGCGTGGAAGTTCGGGTGCGATGACGTGGAGAGGTGGGCGTAGACCTCCTTGACGCCCGGGTCGGCGGATCCGAGGGCCAGGCGCTCAAGCAGCCGGGCCCGTCCGGACAGCGTCGCCATCTTCGTGCCGCCGAGACAGCGGCCCTTGCCCTTGCCGGTCACCCTCGCCTTCAGCTGGTCGGTGAGGGCAGCGTGCGCCTTGGCCCGGTCGGGATCGTCGTCGCGGCCGGTGACGAAGTGATCGGCAGCGTCGAGGAGATGGAGGTAGGCGCGCTCGATCCTGGTCCGACGTTGCGCCTCAGCCTTCGCGTCGTTGGTGGCCGAGGGGATGTTCGGGGCGAGGATCCACAGGCCCGTCGACAGGTGCTCGACGGCGGACCGGGTGAGCGGGTCCAGGCTGAGGACCGCCCGGCCCGGGGTACGGGCATCGGCGATCAGGTAGCCGATGTCGTCGAGGAACCCGCCGCCGGCGGCGATGAGCGTAAGGGCCGCATGGCCCGGCAGTCCGCCGGGCGCCGGTGGCCAGCCCGACTCGGTGAACGCAGCGTCGAACGCTCCCAGGGAGCCGGCGACCGGCTTCCAACGGTGGGCCGTGGCCTGGTTCCCGAACGATTCCACAATGCGGTTGGCCGACCTGTGGACGGTGGTGAAGTTGATCTGGTTGGTCATGAGGCCACCCTACGAACCGGTCTGGACGGTCTCGCCGGAGCTGTGGTCGGCGGGCCGACGACCTTCGCCACCCACACCCCATCATGCAGAAGCCACGAGTTCCCAAGGGCGTCCCGACCGGCGGCGAGTTCGCCGCCACCGGCCACGCCGAGTCCGACATCTCCCTCGACAGCCACGAGCCGACAGCCGACGGCACCACGGTCCGCAGCATCGAGCTCGAGTACGCCGAGGGGTCCTCGAGCAAGTTCTACAGAACCTTCGTCACCGGCGACGACAACGAGGGCCACGCCGTCGTCCAGTACGGCCGCATCGGCACCGCCGGCACCACCAAGGCCACCTCCTACCCGTCGCTCGCCGAGGCCGAGGCCTTCGCCGCGAAGCAGGTGAAGGCCAAGAAGGCCAAGGGGTACCAGCCGACCGCCGAGGCCGAGTTCGACATCGACGGGGCCGACCTCGGCTCGCTCGCCGCCATGGACCTCGACGGCCAGTTCATGCGTCACCGCGAGGCCGGCGGCACCATCGCCGCTGACGCCACGGCCGACGAGGTCGCTGCCCACGCCGCCGCGACCGAGAGAGCAGCCGCGCTCGCCGCCGAATCGGACTACACGCCGACCGCCACGCAGGCCGACGTCACGCGGGCGTTGGAGAAGGCCGGCTTCGCCAAGCTCACCGATCCCGCCCCGCCGCCGGTTCCCCAGCTGGCCGAGACCATCTCGAAGCTGGAGCTGGCCCGGGCCCTCGACGACCCGGGCTGGACCACTCAGCGCAAGGTGGACGGCGATCGCTTCATGGTGCAGATCGAGGACGGCAACATCCGGATCCTGAACCGGTCCGGCCAGCCGAAGGTCACCAACGTCCCGGCCGCCGTGGTCGCCTCGTTCGCCCCGTTCAAGGACGGCAACTGGAACTTCGATGGCGAGATCGTTGGCCGCACGTTCCACGCCTTCGACATGGCCCATGCCGACGGCTTCGTCGACGCCTGCACCAGCTTCGGCGAGCGCCACGCCATCCTCAGTTCGGTGGTGAACACCCTCGACTCTCCGCACGTCCGCCTGGTCGACACCGCCGGCAGCGACGCCGGAGCGAAGCGCAAGATGCTCCGCGACGTGAAGGAGTCCGACGGCGAGGGGATCATCCTGCGCCGCACCAACACCCCCTACGAACACGGCACCCGGGGAGCCGGCCTCATGAAGCACAAGTTCGTGTCGGAGGCCGACGTGTACGTGAAAGCGGTCGACCCGTCGAAGGAGTCGGTGACCCTCGCGGTCCGCAACGCCGCCGGCGAGGAGATGGTTGTCGGCAAGGCGTCGACCATCGGCAAGGGCCCGATCGCCAAGGGCGACGTGGTCGAGGCCCGGTTCGCCCACGTCCTCGATCCGGAGAACCCGACGATGGTGCAGCCGCGCATTCTGCGAAAGCGATCCGACAAGGCCGCCGACGAATGCCACCTGGACCAGTTCGCCGAGGCCGGGACGGTCAAGGACGTACCCGCGGAGGGCTGACCCTCCCCGGTCGGGGGAGCCGGCCGTGACCACCCAAGACCGTGATGCCCAGCCGGGCGACTGTGCTCACCCGAAGGACCTCAGCCCATGCCCGCACCCGTCACCTACTGGCCCGACTTCAGCACCGGACTCGGCGACCTCGACACGATCTTCGAGACGTTGCTCACAGAGCTCGAGTGGGAACGTCGACCCGGCGCGCCCCGCAGCGAGTTCTACGCGAACGACACCCCGGCCCCGTACACCTACGGCACCGGCGAGCACGCCCGCACCTACCTGCCCCGGCCGTGGCACCCGCTGATGCTGACCATCCGCCACCAGCTCGAGGACCGGTTGGGCTGCGACATGGACGTCTGCTTCTTGAACCTGTACCGCGGTCCCCGCGACTGGCTGGGCTGGCACAGCGACGACTCGCCGGAGATGGATCCGGCGCGGCCGATCGCCACCATCTCCTACGGCGCCGAGCGGGCCATCGAGTTCCGTCCGATCGACGACCGTGTTGCCGCCCCGGAGTCGCTGACGCTGACCAACGGGTCGGCGGCGATCATGGCCGCCGGGATGCAGCAGACCTGGCAGCACCGAATCCCGAAGTCGGGGGCCGTCGTCGGGCCGCGCATCTCGCTGACGTTCCGCGGCTTCGTGGACCTCGGGCCGCAGGTCAGCCGGAAGTAGTCGACGACGACGGTGCGGTCGGGGTCGGCGCCTGCACGGTCGTGTACGCGATTGGCCCGCCGTCCGCGTAGCTCGGCACGAGGAACGGTATGAGGTGTCGAACGTCTTCCCAGGTGCCGACGGTGATGACCGCCCGGGCCGTCGGAGCAGGGCGGCCCGGCCTCCACGCCACGATCAGCGAGTCCGTTCCGATCACGAAGCAGGCCTGGTCCGAGGACCAGCCGTAGGGGTGTGGGTCATCGAGCTCGGTGTTGCTTGTCGGCTGCGGACTGCCGCCGCAACGGCCGGATCGCGTGGTCATCGTGACGGTGGCCTTCGCGTCGGTGGCCCAATGCAGCGCCCAGGTGCATGACTGCTCGCGGCCGGCGGTTCTCGGGGCCGGGGTCGCTACGTTCGGCCGACCCTCGTCGCTGAACACGGTCGCAAGCGACTGCACCACGTCGGCATCGAACACGGTGCACATGTTGAGGGGCACCATCCGGGTGGCCGGCGTGGGCGGTGAGGTCGTCTTGTCGGAGACCGACGGCCTCGATCCGCCACCGCACCCCGCCATGAGGGCCACGGCCATCACCACGGACACGACGCCGATCCGCTTTCATCCGGCGACGTTACCGAGCCCTGGGGGAACGGCCGGCCCGAAAGGAATCAGCGCCCGGGCCACCCGACGGCGCCACCGACAGGAAGGAGCATGACGATGCCCCTCCACATGATGTTCGTCCGCCACGGCCGCTCGGAACCGAACCGGATCCAGTCCGCCGAGAAGCTCGGGACACCGATCCCACCGGAGGTGTCCGACGCGATCTACGACCGCCACGACAGCGACCAACGGCTCAGCCAGGAAGGCTGCGAACAAGCCGACACCACGGCCGCCGTGCTCCGTCGGATGGGCCTGGCCCCGTCGACGTTCGACGGCCGCTACGTCTCCTTGTTCAACCGATGCCTCGAGACCGCAGCGCGACTCGACCCCGAGGCCACCTGGCTGCCGACCCCCACGATCGTCGAGCGCGACTGGGGCACCTACGGAGCGACGCCCGGACCGCTGCGCGCTGAACGATTCCCCGACACCGAGCGGATGCGCAGGTCCAACCCGTTCTTCGCCCGCTTCGACAACGGCGAGTCCGTCTTCGACAACACGTTCCAGGTCGCGGCGTTCATCGACATGTGCGAGCGGGACATGGCCGGCCGGCGCGTGGTGGCGGTGACCCACGGCGAGTACATGTGGTCGGTCCGTTTCAAGATCGAGCGGATGCTCCCGGCCGAATGGGTGGACCTGGACGACGACCCGTCCCAGCGGATCGGCAACTGCGCCATCCTCGAGTACACCCGGAGCGACCCGGAAGGCATCGCGCCGGACGCCCCGTCGCTGTCGAGCGGCTGGCGTCGGATGACCGATCCGATCAACGGCCGGGCCCCCTACGGGGGCGAGTGGGTCCGGCTTCCCGGCAAGCGGATGCTGACCCCGGCCGAGATGCTGGCCTACGTCGAGCGAAGCCCGCGGCTCCTCGAAGCCGGGCCGCTGCAGCTGGCCAGCTGACCGAGCGGCGACCTCGGGAGAGGTCTCGCCGCCACCCACATTTCAGGTCCACGACGACCCGAATCCATCGCCTTCGGGCCGCTTCGGAGGCGGCTGCAGGACCCCTGAACCTCCCGTTTTCGGGAGACCTTCGACGACCACCTACGGCGAAGGCATGTTCACCCACAGCAACACCCTCACCCGCGTCATCCTGTCCACCGTCGTCGCCCTCGGCGTCGCCGCCACCATGAGCGCATGCCAGCCCGGCATGCCCGGCTCCAACTACGTCCGGCCGCCTGTGGTCACCGCCCGTCCGGCGCCGGCCGCGAGCTCCAACGTCCCGCTGATGTCGGTCGGGGCCAAGTTCTCGGATTGCAAGATCCTGTACTACGACGAGACGGTTCCGGCCGGCAAGACCTCGGCGATGAAGCCGTACTTCGACGAGGTCACCAGCCTCACCGGCCTCAAGTTCGTTCCTGCGACCCACGCCCAGGCCACCGCCCAGACCTACGGTCCCGGTGCCACCACCGGCCTGCTGATCCGAGCGCTGGCCTCCTCGAACCCGTACGAGCAGGGCTACGAGGAGTCGAACTCGTTGACCGTGAACGGCAACTCGAGCGTCGTGACCGCGTCGATCTACCTGCGTCAGGTCGTCTCGCCCGGGATCCGTCGCCATGAGCTCGGGCACCTGCTCAACCTGGGCCACAACCCTCAGAGCCATCTCATGCAGCCGACCCCCGACGTCGGGGCCACCTACTCCGTCCCGGAGATCGCTCAGATGAAGGCGACGGTGCAGCGCTCGACGTGCTCCTAGAACGACTCTGCATCGCGGCCACCCATGTGGGGACCGTGAACCTTCTCCGCTCGTCCTCGAAGCCCCTGATGGCAGCCCTGGCCGCCGTGTTCTTGCTCTGCTCATGCCAGTCGGCCAGCGTGCCGTCGCTGATCGGGCCGGCCCGTTTCACATCGTGCACGATCGGCTACTACGACACGACCGTGGCTGCCGGAGCCACCTCGCGGATGCGGGGGGTGATGGACGAGGTCACCGGCTTCACCCATGTGAAGTTCCAGTCGGTGAGCAAGCAGTCGGCGATCGACTCGGGCCTCATCATCAACCTCATGACCGGCGGCGACCCCGCTGTCCAGGGCAAGGCGACGTACCGGTACTACCTCGTCTACTCCGACATGGACGTCGTGCAGACCATGGAGATCGACCTCCGTTCGGCGACGACCATCGGGATCAAGCGGCACGAGATGGGACACCTTTTCGACCTCGCGCACAACCCCAGTTCGCCGATGATGAGGCCGGCGCCGGCCGACAACGCGGCGTACTCCGCGGCTGAACGCAACGCCATGATCCAGATGTCGCGCAACACCGGCTGCATCTGAGCACTCGGCGGCCGGGCCAGTCGCCGGGCCAGCCACCCATGTCGGTGACCGTGAGCACCACTCGGCCTCGCCTTCACCGGTCCCTCGTCGTTCTCGCAGCCGCGGCTGCCCTCGTCGCGGGCCTCTGCGCCTGTGACCCGGTCCCGCCGGCGACCGCTCCGCAGACGTTGCCGAACCCCAGGTTCAGCAGCTGCACGATCGGCTATTTCGACTCGACCGTGAAGGCCGGCCAGCCCACGCAGATGGCGGCGGTGATGGACGAGGTGGCCGCCTTCACCCACATCAAGTTCGTCAAGGTCTCGCAGGCTGCGGCGACCAACAGCGGCCTCCTGATCGACACGATGGTCGGCGGAGACCCGATGGCGGTCGGTGTCGGCCAGTACCGCCAGTACATCTCCTACCCGGACTCGACGCTCGTCCTGCAGACGTCGATTCTCCTGCGGGCCGGCACGTCCATCGGGATCCGCCGACACGAGATGGGACACATTTTCGACCTCTGGCACCACGATCAGAGCCCTCTTATGAGGCCCATCCCGGACCCGAACGCGGACTACTCGGCGGTCGAGCGCAGCACGATGGCGGCGATGGCCCGCAACAGCGGGTGCCGCTGATGCGCTCGCTGCGACGGCTACTCATCGCCTCCGTCATGACGACCGTGCTGGTGGTCCTGGTCGCCTGTCAGGGGACCATCTCGGTCAACGCCAGGTTCCGCGACTGCAAGATCGAGTTCGCTGACGAGACCGTGCCCGACGGCGCGCCATCGCCGATGGCCGCGTACCTCAACGAGGTCAGTGCCTTCACCGGCATGCCCTTCGTCCAGGTGCCGGCCGCCGAGATCGAGAGCCACTTCGACCCTGACCGGTCGACGCTGCTCATCCAGGATCTCGTCGGAGGCGACCCCGGGGTCGTTGGCACCGAGCAGCCGACCGCGATGATCGTCGACCGGGACGGGAACAACGTGATCGTGTCGACGGTCATCAAGATCCGGCCTGGCTCCGACCCGGCGGTCCGCCGCCATGAGCTTGGGCACCTGTTCAACCTGGCCCACGACCGATTCTCCGCCCTCATGAGGCCATACCCGGCCGTCGGCTCCGACTTCACCCCGATCGAGCGACACGTCATGAAGATGATGGCCGAGCGCTCGAGCTGCGCGACCGCGGACAACCGGCCCTAGCCGGCCGCCGACCCGCCGGTCAGACGATCCGGAGGCCCCGGCAGGAGCAGTGACTCGGGACACACCCGAACCACACCCACGTCCTGTTCATGAAGACGCACCTCCTGACGACGATCGGCCTGACCGCAGCGATCGTCGCCACCATCCTCTCCGCATCGGCGTGCGAGCCGATCGCCAGCCCCAGCACCCGGTTCAACGAGTGCCAGATCACCTACTTCGACACGACCGTCGCGGCCGGCCAGCCGAGCCGGATGCGTTCGACGTTCGACGAGGTGACCGCCGCGACCGGCATCGCCTTCGTCCCCGGCACCTACGCCCAGGCGACCAGCCAGTACCTCGGCCTGCTCATCACGGCGCTGCCGGCGTCGAACAACCCGAACCTGGGTGGCGAGGCCAAGACCTGGTGGTACGTCGACGGCTTCGGAGCGAGGGTGGTCGTGAAGGGGATCATCCAGCTCCGGTCCGATGCGTCGGTCGGGATGAAGCGGCATGAGCTCGGGCACGTTTTCAACCTTTCCCACCGGGACGGGTCGCCGGTTATGCAGCCGTGGCCGCAGCCGAATGGCGACTACATGCCGACCGAGCGGGCCCTGATGCACGACACCGTTGCCCGGACCCCGTGCTCCCGTGCCGGGACGAAGCCGACCGGCTCGGTCAACGTCACGACCGACTCGTAGTTCGTCGCACGCCGGCCGTCGTAGCTCAGTTGGACAGAGCGCTCGGTTCCTAACCGAGAGGCCCCCCGTTCGAGTCGGGGCGGCGGCACCCAGGATCGTTCACGCAGCTCCGTGCTCGTGACCTCGCACGAGGAGCGCGCTGTCCCACCCGGCTCGGGCCGCCTGCCGCCCCACCTCGGCGACCCTGTGTCGTTCGATCTCATCGTCGATGCCGGTCACCGGCGGATCGTTCGGCCGTTCAGTCAGGTGAGGCGCTTGCGAACGTCCACGTCGACGGTGGGCGGCCTCGCCCGGATGCCGTCGGTTCGGCGGCCCGCTCGAGACAGCCCTGCTTGGCGAGGAGCCGGTTGGTGTTCGTGGTGTTGAACGAGGGGTCGAGGTCGGTGAGTAGCGAGACCGCCTGCGGCGTCGTGAACCGGTCGCCGAGCAGGGCCCGGGCCAGTTCGCCGGCGTCGTCCCAGAGCCGATCGCGGGCCTGGGCCAGGCAGCGTTCGATGATGGCAGTGTGGTCGAACGGGAGATCGTCTGGCAGGTCCGCGATCGCGAACGACTCGTTCCCCTTGCGTGCCGGCGCGCCCTCGTCGTCGATCACGGCGATGTAGCTGACCGAGATCGTGTGGCCGCGCCGGTCACGGACCGGGGAGTCCGACAGCCAGCCCATGCGAAGCAGCCGAACCGATCTGGCATCCACCCCGGCCTTGGTGTCCAGCGCCCGCAGGCAGGCCTCGGCCACCGTCTCGCCCGCCAGGATCAGGACGCCGGGGAGAGCGAGCTGACCGCGGTGGGGCTGGAACCGGCGCTTCGACAGCAGGACACGGATCGGGCCGTCGCCGCCAACCAGCAGCGGCACGACGTCAGCCGAGATGACCGGCCCGTCGGGCCGCTGCTGGTTCGGCATCACGCGGCCAGGAGTCCGGGCACGTCGCGCTGTGCCTCGAGCAGGGCCCGGACGTCGCCGAAGGACTGGGTGGCCAGGAAGCGGCCGTCGCGGAAGATCGGTCGGAGCAGCGAGGCGGCTTCCTGTTCGGGGGTCGCCTCCTCGATCAAGGTGAGCTCCCCGCCCTCGTTACGGGCTACGGCGAGCCGGCCAGTCGCCGACTTCTTGATGCTGACACCGTCCTTGTCGCGGTCGGTGACCGGGTCCTTCGACAGGTTGTGGCCTTCACCCCACACCTGGGCCCAGGTCGTCTTCATGGCGATGCCCAGGGTGTCGCGGGTGACGAACTGGTACGTGAAGGACCCGATGCCGAGCACGATGTTGGTCGATGCGAAGCCGATGGCTTCGAGCCTCGCGCACATCTGGTCGGCCCGGTCGTAGGTGATCGAGTCGCCGTAGATCATGCCGATGTGGGGGTCGAGCTCGAGGTAGCCCTTCGCGTTGGGGATGGCACCGAACTCGGCGGCCAGCAGGCGGGCCAGGCCGAGGTGGGCGGGGCTGCCTGCGGGGGCGGTCGGGTCCCCGCAGATGATGTCGACGGGGTCGCCGCTGTCGGGCCGGATGACGAGCTTGCCGTCCCGGGCCATGATCTCGTCCTTCAGGGCAGGCAGGATCACCGTGACGACGTGCCAGAGGTCCCAGGTGTCCGAGACGATCGACAGGATGCCCTTCGGGTAGATCCCGAGCAGCCGGCGGTAGGTGAGAAGCTCGTCGAGCTTGCCTCCGGCACACATCACGGCGTGCTCGGTGGCCGGCGGCGAGCTGGCGATCAGTCCGTTGGCGGTCCGGCCAGCGGCGCTCGGGTAGAACGCGTCGACCATGTCGAGGCCAGGCAGGTTGTCGCTGCCCTTGAACGACGTCAGGTGGGCTGCGCCGCTCTTCGCCGCCGCGTCGCGACCCTCCAGGCCCCGGAACGAGAAGTCGTGGCCCTGGAAGTCGACGAACTCCGGAGCGCCGCCGGTGCGTTCGGCCCACGAGTCGAACAGGGCCCGGAGGCGACGGGCCTGGCTGGCAGAAGTGATCGGGTGCCACAGCTCGGCCGAGAGGACGCTCTCGACGAAGTTGGGCAGCCAGAAGAACTCGGGGTGGGTGTTCTCGACGGTGATCATCGGGACTCGCATCGGCACGATGCTGCCTTCGGGCAGCCCACGGAACTCGAGCGGTAGGTAGCCGAGCCGGTGCAGCGCCCGGAACCGCTCGACGAGGTTGGGCTGCTCACCGACCAACGAGGCGTAGCGGTAGGCGATGGCGGCCATGGCCAGGTCCTCGGGGGTGTTCAGGAAGTCCTGGAAGGCGTCGCCGGTCCACTCGACCAGGAACGCTTGCAGACCGAACAGCACCGCCTTGTCGAGGCCCTCGACCCGGGTCGTGCGCGGCGTGATGTTGGCGAGGACGTACTCGGTGCCGTCGGGGTACTGGTCGGGGTGGCTCAGCTTGTACGAGTCGGTGCCGGTGGCGAACCGCACCCGGTGGGCGGTCTTGCGGTCGAAGGAGTACCCGGTGATGGCATCGAACTCGGCCTCGTAGTCCTCCTTGCGGGTGAAGTCGTAGGCGGGCGGTGCAAGTTCGAGGGTGTCGAAGACGGTGGTCATGTTGGCGCTCCGTTGGTGAGGTGTTGCAGGAGGGTGGGCAGGAGGGGGACGGTGCGGGCGTCGAACAGGTTCAGGTGGCCCGGGTGGGAGTCGGTGGTCCAGATGGTTCGGTAGTGCTCGCCGAGACGGGCGGCGTGGCCGGAGAAGACGCCGTGCGAGACCCACAGGTGCAGTCGGTCGGTGGCCTCGGGGATGGCGGAGGCGAGTCCCATGAACGTCCCGCCGCCGTCGCAGATGTCGTCGACGACCAGCAGCTCGCCGGTCTCGGGCAGCGCGTCGCACGAGAACCCGGACAGCTTCCCGGTGGCGAAGTCGCGGTGCTTGTAGGCCTGGTACACGGGGAGGCCGAGCCGTTCGGCGACGATGGCGACCCGCCCGCGGGCCCCCTCGTCGGGGGCGATCAGCCCGACGAGGCGTTCGAGTATCCCGGCCCGGCTCAGGAACGGCTCGATCAGCTCGGCGGCCGTGACGATCTCGATGTTGTCGAGCAGGCCGGGCATGACGTCTGAGTGCGGGTCGACGCAGATGACCCGGTCGAGGTTCACGGAGTTGATCAGCCGGGCGTACACCTCGGCGTCGAAGCCGGCGGGGTGCTCGTCGTGATCGGCTCGGGCGCCGGGGAGGTACGGCATCAGGGCGACCGGGCGGCCGCCGAGCCGCCGGACGGAGTTGGCCCAGATGGCGAGGGTGACCAGGTCGTCGGCGGCGGCTCCGCGCACGTAGGCGATCTCGCCGAGCGGCTCGCTGCTGTCGAATGTGACGCCGGGTTCGCCGGCCGGGTACCGGAAGGTGCCGGTGCCCGGCGCGATGGCGCATCGTCTGTCGAGGAAGTCGACCGTCATGCCGACAACCTATCCATCTTTCTAGTCGTTGCGACTAAAAAGATGGATGACGCCCTGCTCACGGTCGGCTACGGAGCGCCGCCGCCAGACCGGCGTATGCGGCCTCATCGACGCCCAGCGCCTCGAGCCACTCCGCGAAGTACCCGGCGAGGCGCTCGCTCACGGCGTCGCTGGTGCTGGCGTGGTGGTCCTCGAAGTCCTTCCGGTTCTGCACCTTGTCGGCCACGAGCATCTCGTTGACCACCGCCAGCGGGGACGGCCTCGCCGTTCGGCCAGGCTCGCCACGGTGGAAGGCGAGGTACCGGTTGGCGACGTTGCGGTACTCGATCACCGCGACGAGGACGTCGGGGCTCGATGCGCAGCGCGGGTCGAAGCTGGGCAGGTCGTCGTCGGCCTGGGCCAAGGGGTGCAGGCAGAAAGCCAACCGGGCGGTCATCGACGCCCCGATGAGGTCGAGGACGTCGAGCCCTTCGTCGATGTGGGCCATGTAGGCGATGCCGCTGCGCCGCGCCGTGCGCTCGCCGTAGAAGGCCCGGACGGCGGCGTACTCATCGGAGGAGCGGACCGGGAAGCGATGGTTCGTCACGGCCCCTTCGTCGGTGGCGACGGGACCGCTCCCGTCGCCACCGACGAAGGGAACATGAACCTCGCCCAGCTCCCGACCATCGTCGACCTCGATCGGATCCCGGTCCACGTCGTCTCCAGCTCGACCGAAGCCCGCCAGGCGCTCCGCCAGATCCGGCGCGAACGTCCGCCGGTCGCCCTGCTCCAGATCCACCATCCGCAGGGCCGCAAGTCCCTCGCCAACTTCCCGACGGTGTTCGTCGACGCCGGGACTGTCCTCATCGTCGAGGTGCGGTCGGGGATGGCGATGGTCAAGGTCGCCGGCGGCCGGGTCGTCTACCGGCCCCGATCGTCATGGGGCAACTCGCTCGAGGTGACGGGAGGGACGGTCCACATCGACTCGGCCAGCACGAACATCAAGACCACCCTGAAGATGGACCCCGAGACTGGCTGCGACATCCTCATCACTGCCAACGCCACGACTCTCGATCCCGAGGCTCGGTTCCACGGCTACATCGACGGGATCGGCCGGATCATCCCGAACGAAGCAAAGTCCGGCCCCCAGGGCATCCCCGCAAGCTGGCTGCTCTAGTCGGCCGGGCCGACTATGGGCGGTGCAGGTCCTCGCCGTCCTGGTACCACCGGACCAACAGGGTGAAGCTCATCACCACGACGAACGCTCCGCCGACGAGGACCAGGTCGCGCTCGTCGGCCCCCGAGGAGAGCCAGTGCCGGGCCGGGCCGTCATGCACGACGGAGCCGGCGTCGACCGGCGGTGCTGTTGGCGGTTGCACGACGCCGGCCGGCGTTCGACCAGCCGCGGCGACCGGCGGCGCAGCCATGGCGAACACGATCGCCAGCACCATGGCGGCTGCCATGACACCAGCGACCAGGACGAGACGTACACGGGAGGCGAAGACCATCACCCGAAGGGATGGGTGGCCCGACGGGGCACCGGTCTTCCTCGTGGCGTTCGTCGGCAAGAAGATCCTCTAGTCCGGAGCGCTCGACCGCAGGACCCACGGGCCACCCATGTGGGCGAGGTGAGCAACCAACTACGTCAACCACAGGGGACCCCCGCCGGCGGCCAGTTCACCGGCTCGTCCCACGCCGAATCCGATGTGGCCCTCGACAGCGCCAGCGACCTGCCGACCGCCAGCGACCTGATCGACTACCTCGACCAGATGGAGGCCGACGAACGGGTCAGCCGAGACGACCTGGAAGTCGTCTTCGCCGAGCACGCGGAGCGTGCGGCGTCCAGCGGGCCCCCATCCCCCGCTCCGGTCCCGTCGCTGTCTGAGGCCTACGCGGCGATGGGCGAGGCTCGCGACAACCTGCGGGCTGCGACCCTCGGCGCGCTGACCAAGCTCGTGACCGACGAGTACCCGACTGCGACGGAGGTCTGGTTCACCGACGAGGGCGAGAGCAGGGCCTCCTCGATCGCCGTGCTCCTGGCGGACGACACCGTGGTCGAGGACCCGTGGCCCGACGCCGACGAGGATGACGACGATGTCGGTTGCAACGCCGCCGGTGAGCACATCAGCGAGCTCATCCACCTCGCCGACTCTGACCGTGAGTGGGGCCGCATCGAGCTGGCCAGCGGGCAGCTCCGAAAGGCCGGCGGTCGGTGAGCGGCCACCCGCGTGCGCCGAAAGGGATCCCGACGGGCGGCGAGTTCGTCCCCTCCGGGCATGCCGAGTCGGCGGTCACCCTCGGCTCCGAAGCCATCGCCGAGCCGCTACCGGACCCTGTGTGTCTCGGCGATGGAGCCTCGTACGTCCCGATCGACCCTGGCGGCCAGGTGACCATCCGCCGTGGCGGCCGCACCGCGGTGGTGCCGACGACCGCAAAGATCTACGACCGCGCGTTCGCCAGGACCTGGATCGGCGAGGGAACGGCCGGCGTCGCCTACGTCGCCAAGATCGACGATCACTACGCCGCTGTCCTCGACATCGCCGATCACGACGGTCGGCCCGTCGCGAGGTCGATGCAGGTCGTTCCCGACTACCGCCAGGCTGCCTTCGCCTCCGGCCAGCTCTACCGGTCATCGGCGGTCGCCTCGCTGCCCAACCTGGCTGACGACGGGTCCGGCGGCCGGGACCCGGCCGTCGCTCACCGCAACCTCCGGGCGCTCCCGAACTCGACTGAGGTGCTCGTCGAGATCCCGTCACTCCCTGGTCGCCCTGCCCGGCTCGTCGCCACCAGCGAACCCGTGCCGGCGGGAACTTCGGGCCCTCGACGGTTCACCAACGGAGACACCGGGGCGCAGTGGGAGATCCACGACCTGGACGACGGGAACCTCCCGGACGGGCAGGGCGTCCGGATCTCCTCCGCCGTCGTGACCGCCGAGGCGGCCGATCGCCGCCGGAAGCCATCCGTTGGCCGTGGGGGCCTGTTCGCCGAGCTGTGAGCCGCGAGCCGACAGGCCGCTGGCGCATGTTCACCGACGCATGACTACCGAACGCGTCTCCATCAAGCTTCCCGAGGGATTCGACCCCAACCGGCACCTCGACGCTCTGCGGCGGAAGATCTCCGACAGCTACGAGGGGTTCGAGCTGACTCATGTCGACCCGAAGGCTGGCGTGGCCTACGCGACCCGGGAGACGATGGTGACCGAGGTCGCCGAAGGCATCGAGACCGAGACGTTCGAGGTCCGCCTGGTCAAGGGCACCAAGCCCGGCGACGGAGACAAGACCGCGACCCGGCTCGAGGACCAGTACCCCGGGTACTACCTGGTGAAGTTCGAGCCGTTCCTCGGCAAGGCCACCCTGGCCGCCCTCTCCGATGACGCAGCGCGCTGTCGGATGGCGGTGTCGGTCGCTCTCGGCGTGAAGCCCTGGGATGTGCAGATCACGGAACGCCGACACGGCGGGTTCGACCTGGACCTGCCGAAGGGCTACGTGCCGTCCAAGCACGACGACAAGCTGACCGAGGTCGCCGAGGCGGTCATCGGCCGGCTCGGGTGGACGTTCGTGGCGAACCCCTCGAAGCTGACCGCGTCCATCCTCCCGGGCGACCCGCCGTCGTTCGACCCGACGATCCCCTACCCGTTCGACCAGCAGATCCCCGCGTTCGATGCCACCTCGACCGACTGGGCCAAGCTCCCGCTGGGCGCTGTGCTCGGCGGGCAGTCCTACGTCTCGGACTTCACCTCGGCCCCCCACCGGTTGATCTCCGGTACTAGCGGCGGCGGCAAAAATTCCCCCCTCACGAGCCTCATCCCGGTGCCTGTCTCGGACCGGTTCCCGAACGGCTGGGCGCTCGTCGGCGAGCTCCGCAAGGGCGACTTCGTCTACACGGCGTCGGGCACCACGACCGAGATCCTCGACCTCTCCCCCATCATGGAGACGCCGATGTACGCCGTCGAGTTCTCCGACGGCCAGGTCGTCGAGTGCGGGGAGGACCATCTCTGGAAGGTGTCGACCGCTGCGGCCCGTTCCATCCACGGCAAGCGGGGCCGGGCGAAGCGTTCGGCCCGATCCACGCGCCTGCACGCCGAGGCCGTTCGGCTGCGCCACATCGGCGCCCGGGTCGGCCCAGGCTCGGTGGCCACCATCCCGGTGATCGCAGAGCTGGCCGGCGTCACCGACGGTGCCGTGCGACTGGTCGCCTCTCCGGCGCTTGCCACCGAAGCCCTCATCGAGTCCGGCAAGCCGTCGTCCCGCCTCCGGACCGAGCAGGTCCTGGAGTTCTGCGGCGCCCGAGCGTCGAGCCCGCAGGGGATGACCCTGGCCGGCACGTCCGTGGCGCCGGCGGTGGTGACCGGAGCGGCCACGTCGCTGGCCGACTGGGCGACGCTCCGAGAACTCGCTGACGGCCTCACCGGCACCGGCTCCACCCGACCGCAGCGCATGGCGTTGAAGGACATCCTGCGGCCGCTGACGCCCGAGCGTCGCCCCGGCGCCGCCATGCGCCGCGAGACCGTGTACCCGGTGGACGAGATCCTGGAGCTCCTCGCCGAACGGGCCGACCTCCGGGCAGACCAGCCGGCAGGTCGCGAGGTCCAGCCCCTGGAGACCGTGTGGCGCACCGCCGACATGGCGAAGGCAGTCCGGACCACGAACGTCCGGGAGGAGGCCAACTTCTCGGTCCGGATCGCAGCACCATTCGACGGGCCCGATGTCGAGCTCGCCGTGGACCCCTACGTGCTGGGCGCCTGGCTCGGCGACGGCTCGACGGGCTCCGGCTCGCTCACCCAAGGCGAGACCGACGCCTGCACGGACGACGAGATGCGGACCGACAAGGCGCACCTGATCGAGCAGATCCAGATGGCGGGATACCGCGCCCACGGCACCTGCTCGGATGGCAAGACGATCGGCACGATCGGCCTCATGGCCGACCTGCGGGCTGCCGGCGTCCTCAGCCGCAAGCACATCCCGGCGGTGTACCGGCGGGCGTCGGCCGCCCAGCGTCTCGCTCTGCTCCAAGGCCTCATGGACACCGACGGCCACGTCGCCCTCGACGGCGGCTGCGAGCTGTCGTTCTGCGACGAGACGCTCGCCCACGATGCCCTCGAGCTCATCCGGTCCCTCGGGATCAAGTGCGCCATCAACTCGGGGCCGGCCTCGATCACCGAGGACGACCCGGACAACCCCGGCCAGAAGCGCCGGCGGGTCACCGGCACCCGGTGGCGGATGCTGTTCACGACCACGACGCCGGTGGTGCGGCTCCCGCGCAAGGCCGCCCGGCTGCCCGAGACGGTCCGCGACACGCAGGACCGGAACTACATCGTCGACATCACCGAGATCCCGACGGTGCCGAGCCGGTGCCTGATGGTCGCCGACCCCGAGCACCTGTACCTGACCCACGGGTTCATCCCGACCCACAACTCGATCCTGCTCCAGGGGATCATCTCCGGGGCCCTCGTCCGTGGCTGGGAGCTCGTGATCGCCGACGCCGTGAAGGGCGGCGTCGACTTCGCTCCGTTCCAGCCCTACGTCCGCCGGTCGGGGTGGGGCTGCGAGACGTTGGAGGAGGCCGTCACCGTCCTGGCTTTGGCCTACGACGAGGGCGTCCGACGGAAGGCGCTGGTGAAGCACCACGGGGTGCAGAAGTGGACCGAGCTGCCGGCCGAGCTCGGCATCCGCCCCGTGCTCGTGGTGACCGACGAGGTGTCGTCGTTCCTGATCCTCGAGACGGTGCCCAAGCTGGCCAAGGACCACCCGCTCGTGCTCGAGGTCCAGAGCCGCAACTCGTGCAAGTCCATGGCCGGCATCATCCTCGGCAAGATCGCCCGCGAGCTGCGCTACGTCGGGATCCACCTGGTGGTCTCGTCACAGGTGTCCCAGTCCGCGACCGGCGTCAGCACCGAGCTCCGGTCGAACCTGGGCGAGAAGTTCCTCATGGGCGTGAACCCGACCGACGGCAACCGCCGCATGGCCCTGAACGCCGCCGACCAGGTCCCGAAGGTCCCCAGCTACATCGGTGCCGACCCGAAGGTGAGTCGCGGCGTGGGTGTGTTCGAGCGGGAGGGCACCCCGGCGTTCGGGGTGTTCAAGGGCTACTTCGCGACGATGCCGGACTTCACCGCGTGGCTGTCGGGGGCGGGCGTCCCCCAGACCGACCAGCCTCGGCCGTCGCTCAACGAGGTCGCCCGCAGCACACCCGCGACCGAGATGCCTGAGGAACGCACCCCGAAGTCGCCGAAGGCGATCGACGATGGCGGGATGTCGGGCCGAGCCGGGTCGTCGGTGTCGGCGGACTTCCGGCCGTCGGAGACCTGCATGACCTGTGGGGTCCCGATCGACCCGTTGACCGGCAACTGCCGGTGCTCCTCCTGAGCGGTCCGTCACCTGCGGGGTGGCCAGGCTCATGATCGCCGAACTGCCACCCGAGCTGGCGTACGGCCCGGACCAGGCTTCGGACCATCATCTCGAGGAGATCACCCACTGGCTGTCCGTCGCTCCGTCCGCCACGGAGCTGGCAGCAGGCTTCGTGCGGGCGCTTCGGATCCTGGTGTGCGGGAGCCGCGACTGGTCTCGTGCCGACGTCGTGTTCGGGGAGCTCGACCGATGGGCGTCGCACCATTCCGACGCAGCCATCACGATCATCGAAGGCGAAGCTCGGGGAGCGGACCGGATGGGTCGACGATGGGCTGAGGACCGCGGTTGGCCGGTCCTCCCGTTCCCCGCCGACTGGGACCTGCCCGGTCGGGCAGCCGGGCCGATCCGGAACCAGCGGATGCTGGTCGAGGGCGACCCGCATCTGGTGCTGGCCTTCACTGTCGACCTCGCCGCCAGCGCCGGGACAGCAGACATGGTGAGGCGGGCGGTGAAGGCCGGCGTCGAGCACCGTGTGATCGGCATGCCCACGCCATGATCCGACCCGGGCCCAGCGTGCCGCCGATGGCCGCTTCGCAGCCAAGGACCACGCCGAACCCGGGGGCGTCCTCCGGCTGAGGCCAGGAGCGCACTGGCCGCTCAGCGGCTGCCGGGCCGCTGAGCGGCGAAGCGGACGACCCAGACCGGCCGGGTGCCGCGCTCGGTCAGTTCGGTGGACGTGAGCGGGTCGCAACCTCGGCTTGTCCAGCCCGCACGAAGGTGAGTGTCGGCGTACCGCCGCTGGCGGATCTCACCGACGTCGTCGGTACACACGGTTCCTTGCCGCTCGGCGTCGAGCGCCTGGGGATCGGTGATCGGTCCATCGAGCCACACGGCTAGCGGCTCAGCAGCGATGAGATGACGGAGCGCGGCCTCGGCGGGGTGGCGGAGCGCGGCCGGACAGGCCGGGTCGTACAGCTCCTCGAGCTCGACTCCGTCCCCGTCCGTCGTCAGGTACACGATGCGGTCGTCCTCCCCCACCTGCCAGCTTCCGTCAGCCACTGGTGGCCCCGTCCTCGGCGCGCCGGACGTAGCGGGCGCCGGCGGACTCGGGGATCCATCCGATCTCGGTCCACCCCTCCGGAGTCGAGACGCCACCCGCCACGAAGTAGCCCGACCCGTCGGCACGCAGCTCAACCTCGACTGGCCGATCATCTGGGGCAGAGGCGGGTCGAACCGTTCGGGGCCGGACCCGGTAGTCACCGCGATGACCGGCAGCGGCGTAGGCCTGCCAGCTCGGGAACCGCCCGAGAGGCGCACTCCAAGTCGATGGGTGTCGACCGCTGCCCCCGGGCTGGTGGTTCACCTGGTCCCAGGCATCCTGTTCCGACGCGTACAGCTCCGGGAAGGACGCGGAGGAGCGGTCCTCGGTGAAGCAGGCGATCTCGAACACGATCAGGGGCGGTGGGGAGGTGGGGCGCGAGGCCTCGTCGGTGGTCACGGACGGGGATGTCGGTGGCCTGACGACTGCTCCCGTCGGGCGCAGGCCCGCGACCACCGACATCAGCACCATGTTGACCGATGACCCTTCACCCAGCCCGACGATCCAGGGCCTTCCACTCAGCGCGATGCAGGCATGTCCGAAGCTGTCGTTCCTGCCGGCTCACTACCTAGCCGACGGCTCGTGTCGGTGCCTCCGACCGCCGGGTCCTCGCCGCTGTCGCCGCCATCGACCTGGTGCTCGCACTGGGCGATGCGTAGTCCAGCGGACAGGTCGGTGTCTGGTCGCTGGCCGGAGGGGCGAAGAGCCGGGCAGGCCGTGGTTCGAGGCGACGCTAGAGGCAGCTGATGGCCCGTCGAACAGCCTTGACCGCTCCTGTGGGGTCCGTGGCGTACGCGACGTCGACTGTCCGGACGCCGTAGTGAGGAACCTCACAGCTGAACCGCCAGATCGTTCCGAAGCTCGGAGTCTGGACCCTGGTCGCTGATACCGCCGCGTCCGTACCCAGAATCGTTCCTGGCGGGCTGAGCCCCGGTGCTGCGAGGTAGACCTCCAGCTGCTGCCCATCAAGGGTCGAGTGGATTCGAGCGTCCTGAAATGAGTCCTCGACGGTATCGGCTGACGGGTCTATTCGGTGAAACAACGCCAACATGTCTCGTTCAAATGGATGCACGACTGGCCCGGCCGAGCCCGCTGATGGACTGGTGGATGTTGAGGCTAAAGAAGTTGACGTGGTTGCTGACGAGTAAGGCGTCGACCCACTGGTGCATCCGACGACAGCGATGGTGATCGCGACGGCGCAGATAATTCGTCGCATAGGCCACATGCTACCGACTCACCCCGCCGGCTTGACCTGAGGTGGCACCAGTGCAAGAGCCTGGCCAAGGTACGTCCTGAAGGACTGGTCGACGGCTGCGCTATCGGCCAGTCGGCCGTACCGTTTCGCGGCTTCATCCAGTACGTCCTGGTTGGCAGCGACAAACCCGGCGCTGAGACGAGCCTCGTTCTCGGCGTAGGACTCGCGCCAGACGGGGGTGCACTTCTCATACGTCGACTCGATCTTCGTGGCTTGTTCTGAGTATGGATCCAATCCCTCGAGCTTGCCTTCCACGGTGCCTGGTGATGCGGCGTCTATCCCGCTCTCGGCGGTGCACTGGGCGTACTTGTCGCCGGCCGCCTTGCTGACCTCCTTCCCGAGGGAGTCGAGCGCGGGTTGGAGCTTGCGAGGGATGGTCCAGATGCTGCCGACCTCGGTCATCGCCTTCGCTTGGCATCCACCTCTGGCGAAGTCATCGTGCGATTCCTCGCCGCTCGCCTCCACCTGGGCGACGCTCGCCGCGGTTTCTCCGTAGAGGGTGACGAAATAGTGGTTGAGGTCCTCAGGCGACAGTCGTGCCCGGACTGCGTCGTTCATCGAGGCCGGACCCGATCGAAGAGACCGAGGCCGGCGCCGAGGCGTTCGCACAGCGCTCTCGTGAAGCGCTGCGTCTCGCCCGGACGATGAGAGACCGACGGTGACGTCGCCGTGAACGCCCACCCCGGCTGGTGGTGATCGCCGCTCTGAGTGGTCAGCCACCCACTACGGGTCATGCGAACCCATGTTGATCCCTCGCTCTCCAACCGCGGTCACGCCCCGGCTCCGACCCGGCGGGCCCGGGCAGCGGTCGGTGCCGTGCTGGTCGGGCTGCTGACCCTCATGTTCCTCTCCGGCTGCAACCCGTCGTCCCCCGGCGGAACGAAGGTGCCGGGGACGACTCTCCCGTCGAAGCTCCCCGGCATTCCGACGACGGTCAAGGTCACCGTGTTGCCGACGACCACTCGGCCGGCGGTCACAACGACCACCCGACCGGTGACCACAACGACCAGGCCAACGGTCACGACCACCCGACCGGTGCCGACGACGACCAGGCCCGTGGCTACGACCACGACCATCAGGCCGACCACCACGACGACTCGGCCGGTCACAACCACCACCACCACGACCCGGCCAACGACCACGACGACCGCCCCCGTCACGACCTACCCGGCCGGCACCCGGGTGATCCGCGTCGTCGGCAACCACCTTGTCGACGCCACCGGCAAGACCGTCCAGCTCCACGGCGTGAACTACGGCGGCACCGAGCACCGCTGCATCCAGGACACCCCCTACGGCGGCGGCTTCATCAACAGTGACACGCCAAGCGACGGCCGCACCCTCGCCTACGCCGAGGTGATGATGAGCCAGGTCGCGACCTGGCGAGGCATCAACGCGCTGCGCATCCCGATCAACGAGAACTGCTGGCTCGGCGGCGGACTCAACGGCATCGAGCCGACCTACTCCGGTCAGGCCTACCGCAACTTCATCTCAGCCGAGGTCGACGCCGCCCTGGCCCGAGGCATCTACCCGATCCTCGACCTCCACTGGTCGGCCCCCGGGTCGAACCCGGCATGGTGGCAGGACGTCGCCCCCAACGCCGACCACGACGTGACGCTGTGGCAGCAGGTCGCCGACCAGTTCAAGGGCCGGCCCGGCGTGCTCTTCGAGCTCTACAACGAACCGCACATCAGCGGCATGGACCCGCAGCTGGCCTGGCAGCTCTACCGCAACGGCGGGACCTACAACTACCGGACCGGCGACGTGAAGCCGGACCGCTACGGCACCATCCAGATCGCCGGCACCCAGCAGCTGGTCACCACGATCCGCAACACCGGCGCCAAAAACGCCATCATCGTCGACGGTCTCGACTGGGGGAACCAGCTCCTGTACTTCCAGCAGTACCGCCCGGTGGATCCGGCCGGACAGCTGGTCGCCGCCATCCACACCTACCCGCAGCAGCAGGTGACTGTCGACCACGGCCTCGACCAGGTCATGGCGGAGGGCAACCTGTTGAAGACGACCCCGGTCATCATCTCCGAGTTCGGCGAGCCTTGCGGCCAGGCATCGGCACCAGCCGGGTTCGCTGAGCGGACCATGTACTGGGCCGACCTCAACGGGGTCAGCTGGACCGCCTGGGCCTTCGACGCCGAGGAGGGATGCGCCGGCCCTTCGTTGGTCTCGAACATGACCTCGCTCACCCCGAACGCCTACGGCCTGGTGGTCAAGAACCACCTGGCCTACTACTAGGCCCCGGCGATGACCACCTCCCCCGGCATGGGCTTCGACGAGTCACAGCACCCTCGCGGGTCTGGCGGACAGTTCGCAGCGAACAGCCACGCCGAGTCCGATCTCGAGCTGGCCGGCCCCGATCCCGGCCAGGCGGTCGAGGGTGACCTTCTCCAGCTGCAACACGCGCAGGGCGAGGTGCTGGTCGCCACCGAACGCCTCGCCCAGGCTGCCTACTCGTTGGTCGCTCGGCGCACGCTCGACACCTGGCCCGATGCTGCCTCGATCCGGCTCTACCGGAGCTCCAACCAGTACCAGGTGCAAGAGGTCCTCGACGTCGAGGGCAACCAGGTGGCCAGCTGGGTGGATGCCGGCCTCATGGACTCGGCCCGGATCACCTCGGCCCTCGACGCCCTGCAGGGCTCGGGCCGAGCTGACCAGTACATCGAGCCGCACGAGGACGGCGCCGCCACACTCCGACTCGACCGGGTTGCGGTGATCGAGGATCGGCTCACGGTGAGCCCGGCCGACATCGAGCCCGGCGACACCCTCGCGGGTGATGCCGGCGGCCGGCTCGACATCGGAGCCGACGTCGGACCGTCCTCGGCGTTCCCTGGCTTCGTGACCGCAGACG
>Ga0209023_10001356_pt1 | contig 33078 bp, 27 predicted proteins | sample LakOneMetagenome_FD_187468 | JGI IMG/M metagenome (GOLD analysis project Ga0209023, IMG submission 187468) | Freshwater and sediment microbial communities from Lake Erie, Canada (SPAdes) (version 2) | ecosystem: Environmental > Aquatic > Freshwater > Lentic | place: Lake Erie, Canada...
CGCCGCCACCGACACCGAAAACGGGCAGGAGCACCCGACGCCAGTCGTCGAGTTTGGTTTCCCTGCGGCCGAGGAACGTTCCCAGCCAGATGACCAGGGCGACTTTGATCGCTTCCGAGGGTTGGAATTGGAAGCTGCCGATGGAGAGCCAGTTGGTGTTTCCGGCCACGGTCACACCCAGGGGCGTGAAAACGAGGCATTGCACCAGGCAGGTGAGGACCAAGCCCGGCCATGCGATGAATCGCCAGAATCTGAGTGGTGCCCGACTGACCAGGAGCATCAGCGGAACGCCCACGAGCGCGATGAATCCCTGGTGGAGGACAACGACGAAGAACCCGCCAGTGCTGAGGTAGGAGTCGACGGACGAAGACGACAACACCATGGCCAGCCCGAAGGCCACCAGGAACAGCGTCGTTCCCAGAAGGAGGAAGTAGCTCGGGGGAACGCTGCGCAATACCCGTCCCAAGCCGATCCGGATGGCGGACCCTGGGGCCGGATCGGCAAACGCTACCGGTGTGATCGAGGCGCGGGTGTGCAGTCGATCCGACATTGGCTCCACCTCGTGTGTGCACGGGCTGCTGCGGACCGGCGTCCCTTGTCGAAGCCGGTGTGGAGCTGCGAGCAGCGTTCGCACGCAAGCACGAACGTCTTATCGTGGCCTAGAACATCGAGGGTGTCGACGAATATCATGAAATCTTCAGGAGACGCCGGGGTTCTTGCCACCCTGAATGGCAGGCACCAGCTCGGACGGGGGCCGCTGCGACCTGCGGCGGTGGAGCTCGCCGTGGTGCGAGGGCACCGGATCCTCATCCGATGGTCCGTCGAAGCAGAGAGGCCGGCTGGAGCGCGCGCCTCATATTTCCCGAGACGCGCGCCCGGCTGTCACGCCTGGGCGAGTCCGGGCAGCACCCTGACGAACGTGATGCTGTCCTTCATCGGCTGCACGGTCTTTGTGGGGCGGCGGGAGAAGCCCTTCGCGTCGAGGCGGTTTTCCGCGCGATACTCCGCCTGGGCCTGGTCGTAGACGGCATTGAGCTGCTCGCCGACGAAGGACTCCTGCGAGCCGTCGCTGAAGATGATGGCGACGGGGGTCTTGGTCGGAAAGTGCCGGTTCATGCGGATGAAGCCGTCGGCGTCCTGGTGCAGCGTAATCATGGATGTCCCTTGGTGAATGATCGAAGGTTCCAGTCTTCCCTATCGAGGCCGGTTCGCGGTCATGGTGCGGCGGCGCAGAATGAGGGCCCTGACCGCAACAGGCACCACGGAGATCACGACGATGCCCACGAGCACGACATCGATGTACTGCGCCACGAATTCGCCGACACCGGGAATGCGGGCCAGCAGGAAGCCGAGTCCCACGATCGTGACCGTCCACAGTGTTCCACCGAGGATGTTGAAAAGCGTGAACAGGCGGCGCGGCATCCGCCCCACCCCGGCAGCGACCGGGGCGAAAGTACGAACCACCGGCACGAATCGGGCGACCATCACGGCGGCCGGACCGTAGCGGTCGAAGAAAGCCTGGGTGCGTTCGACGCTGCGCCGGCTGAACAGGCCGGACTCCTTGCGCTCGAAGATGGCGGGCCCCGACCGCCGGCCGATGAAGTACCCCACCTGGTCCCCGGCCGCAGCGGCCAGGGTGACGAGCAGGATCACGAGCCAGAGCGGCTGCGAGATGGCGCCGCTGAAGGTGAGCAGGCCGGTGAAGAACAGCAGGGTGTCGCCGGGCAGGAAGAACCCGATCAGCAGCCCCGTCTCGGCGAAGACCGCCGCGCACACGATGAGCAATCCCCACACGCCGGCGCCGGTGATCAGAGCCTGGGGGTCGAGGAAACCGGCGGAAAGAATGTGTACAGAAGTCATGGTCATCACTGTTTACCCCACAAATCCGTGAGTTCAGTCCGCATCACGATCCTTGGGCTCGCCCGGTCGGAGAGCAGATCGAGCACGAGGTCGGCGGACGCTCGGGCGCAGGCCCCCTAGGCTCGGGGCATGACAGATGGAATTCGCTGGGGAATCCTGGCCACGGGCGGCATCGCACACGCTTTCACCGAAGACCTGATCCTCACCGGACACACCGTTCAGGCGGTCGGGTCGCGCAGCCAGGATTCCGCCGACGCCTTCGCCGCGAAGTTCGGCATTCCGAATGCCCATGCCGGCTACGAAGCCTTGGTCAATGATCCGGCGGTCGACGTCGTTTACGTGAGCACCCCGCATCCTTTCCATTTCGACAACGCGACCCTGGCGTTGAACGCCGGCAAGCACGTGCTGGTTGAGAAGTCGTTCACGGTCACTGCCGGTGAGGCGCGTGCGCTGGTGGCACTCGGCGCGTCGAAGGGACTGCTGGTGCAGGAAGCCATGTGGACCCGCTTCCTGCCGCATATGGTGCGCATTCGCGAGATCATCGCCGCCGGAACCCTCGGCGATGTGCACACACTCATTGCCGACCACACCCAGGACCTGCCCGACGACCCGGCCCACCGGCTGAACTCCCTCGAACTGGGCGGCGGCGCCCTGCTCGACCTGGGCGTGTACCCGATCTCCTTCGCCTCGGACCTGTTCGGAGCGCCGGAGAGCATCCTCGCGAGCGCCAGTTTCAAGGCCACCGGCGCCGACGCCCAGGTCGCCACGATCTTCCGCTACGCGGATGGTCAGATCGCGACGACGATCTCCGCGAGTGACACGACCGGCCCGAACACGGCGAGCATCCTCGGCACCGAGGGCCGGATCGACATCGACGCGGTCTGGTACGCGCCGACGACCTTCCGAGTGCTCAACAGTCGCAACGAGGTGACCGAGACCTATGTGAGCGAGGTCATCGGACGCGGCATGCACTTCGAGGCGACCGAGGTGGAGCAGCTGATCCTGGCCGGCAAGACCACGGGCGAGATCCTGTCGGGGGCGGAATCTGTGGCCATCATGGCCACCCTCGACGCCGTGCGAGCCCAGATCGGGCTGCGGTACCCCGGCGAGTAGCGCGCCCGGTATGGCGCGGCGCGCCCGCTGCGGCGGTAGCGCGTTGCCGGAGCGGCGCGGGGGCTGGACGGGCTCAGGGCGTGCCGAGGCCCGTCGGCTAACATGAACCGGTGGACAATCCTGACCTTCCGACCGGCGACGCCGAGCGGGATGACGTGACGGCACGGCCGGCAGCGGATGCCTCGGCCGCGATCGCGCCGAAGCGCGGTATCGCCGCCGTCATGGCACGTCACCCCCGGGCCTGGCTGATCGCGGCGGCCGCCCTGGTGTTCGTGATGCTCGGTACGGGCGCGGTGGTGGCCGGAACGGCCGTCGGCGCCGGCGAGCAGAGGGCGGCATCCGTTCTTCAGGTCCCCACCGCCGCGCCGTCCCCCACCGCCACTGTCCCGCCGGCCAGGCCGGTACCGTCCGGCGCCACCACGGCGAGCCGGCTGCGCACCTGCTCGGTGGCCGCCCTTGCCGCCGACCCCCGACTGGCGAACTTCCAAGCCCAGGTAATGAACGCGACGACCGGTGAAGTTCTCTTCGACCGCGGCGGCACGACGCCGTCCGCTACGGCGAGCGTGCTCAAGGTCATCACGAGTGCGGCCGCGCTGAGCGAGCTCGGGCCGGACTTCCGGGCCTCGACCACTGTCGTCACGGGCAGCGAGCCCGGCCAGGTCGTGCTCGTGGGCGGGGGAGACCTCACCCTGTCGCGGCTGCCGAGCGGCTCTGAACCCTTCTACACCGGCGCCGCCCACCTCGACGACCTCGCGGCGCAGGCCCGGGCCGCGTGGGACGCCGACCCGGCCAACGCCGGCGTTGCGATGACGAGCCTCGTACTGGATTCCTCCTACTTTTCCGGTCCCGGCTGGGATGACGGCTGGGCCCGCTCCGAACTCGGCCTCGGCTACATGCCCGAGATCACCGCCCTGCAAGTGGACGGTGACCGGGACAACCCGGCCCGCAGCACGTCGCCGCGCAGTGAAGATCCGATCGGCCGGGCCGGGCAGGCTTTCGCCGCGGCCCTCGGCGGCGATGTCACGGTGACCCAGGGCACCGCCCCGGCCGGCGCCACCCAGCTCGCGATCGTTGAGTCGCAGCCGGTGTCGACACTGATTCGCCAGTCGCTCATCGTTTCCGACAACACCCTCGCCGAGATGCTTGCCCGGCTGGTGGCCGTGCACAGCGGCGCCGGCAACGACTTCTCGGCCCTGCAACAGGGCATCGTGGGCGCGCTCGCGACCTACGGCATCGACACGAGCGGAATCGTGATCAAGGACGGCTCCGGACTCAGCCCCGCCAACGCCGTTCCGCCGGCCTACCTGACCGCACTGTTCGTCAAGATCAACGCTCGCGAGGGCAACCTCGGCGTCATCTTCGACGGCCTGCCGGTGGCCGGTGGCCCATCCGGATCGCTCTCCTACGGCGACCGCTTCGCCGGGGCGAACGCGGTCGCCGACGGGGCTGTTTTCGCCAAGACGGGCTGGATCACCACCGGGTACACGCTGTCCGGCGTCATCCGTTCCGCCGACGGCACTCCGCTCACCTTCGCGGTCTACGCGCTCGGTGATGTGCGAGACAACGCCAAGCAAGCCATCGACACAATAACCACCGGGTTTTTCAAATGCGGAGATAATCTCTCTAACAACTAACCTTTCGGCAAAGGAGCCATCGTGACCCGCGCACTGTTCATCATTGACGTTCAGAATGATTTCACCGAGGGAGGCGCGCTCGCCGTCACGGGCGGTGCCGGTGTTGCCGCCGGGATCAGCGCACTGCTGGCGGCGCACCCACAGGCCTATCGGCACATCTTCGCCTCGCGGGACTGGCACAATGCCGACAGCGACAATGGTGGTCACATCGCACTCAACGGCGAACCTGATTTCGTGAACACCTGGCCGGTGCACTGCGTGGCCGGCACGCCCGGAGCGGAGTACCACCCCGACCTCGTGGTACCGGAGCGCACGGTGCACATCTATAAGGGGCAGGGTGAACCCGGCTACTCCATCTTCGAAGGCACGACCGGTGCCGGCGACACCCTCGGCGCGCTCCTGGCCCAGCGCGGGGTCACCGATGTCGACGTGGTCGGCCTGGCCACCGATCACTGCGTGCGCGCCTCGGCCCTGGATGCGCTCGAACACGGCCAGCATGTGCGGGTGTTCACCGACCTGATCGCCGGCGTGGATGCGGGCGCGAGCGATGCCGCCATCGCCGAGATGGCACACATGGGCGCCGCGCTCGTGGAATCCACCACCACGACCGTGCTGGATTGAGCTCGGCGCACCACGTCCGCCGGCTCGACGGTGTGCGCATCGGCTACGAGGTCTTCCCCGGCGATCGTCCCATCTTGCTGGTGCATGGCTTCGCGTCCACGGCATCGGAAACCTGGGGCGCCACGGGGTGGGTGAAATTCCTGACGGATGCCGGGCGGGGCGTGATCGCGCCCGATCTGCGCGGCCACGGCCGCAGCGACGCCCCGCAGGAGGCGGCGGACTACGTGCCGCGCCAGATGGCCGCCGACCTCGTGGCCGTTCTCGATGACCTCGGCCTCGACCAGGTCGACGTGATCGCCTACTCCCTGGGCTCCCGGGTGGCGGCAGCGCTCACCCGGCTCGCGCCGGAACGCGTGCGCCGCGTGGTGCTCGGCGGTGCCGGGCCGACTGAGTTCTTCACGACCTGGGACCCGGCCGCGGTGACCCGCTTCGTCGACGCCGGGGAGGTGCCGGCGGATCCCACGATCGCCGCGCTACTCGGGGCTGGCCTCAACGGGGGCGCCGACCGGGGGGCGCTCCTGGCGTGCGTGCAGGGCATGACCGGATCCGAGCTCGACGTGCCCGCCGGCATCCCGAGACTGTATGTGGCCGGCAGCGCCGACCCGATTCCCGCGGGGGTGGCCGAGCTGGCCCGCCGTGTCGACGCCGAGTACATCGAGCTCGCGGGCTACGCCCATCTGAACGCGATCGGTGCCCGGGAGTTCAAGCAGGCTGCCCTGGATTTCCTGGCCTGACCTGAAACTGATCTGACCCCGATATCGGCACGGGTGCATCCGAACCAGCAGTGAGACGGGAAGGAGTATATGTAAGCATTCCCTGCCCAGTGATCTTCGCCGGGCAGCCAACAGGAGGTTCTCATGCGAAAGATTCTCAGCATCGGCATCGTGGCGGGCGCACTCATCGCCCTCGCCGGTGTCACACCGGCCACGGCCGCACCAGGTGACGCCAAGCTCTCCGTGTTCCATGGCGTTCCCGGACTGACCGTCGACGTGTATGTCAACGGCGCTCTCACCCTCAACAACTTCGAGCCCGGCGCCCTCGCCGGTCCGCTCGAGCTGCCGGCCGGCACGTACTCGGTCGCCATCACGGCTGCGGATGCCGCCGATGCCAGCGCACCGGTCATCGGCCCGATCGACCTTCCCCTCGAATCCGGCAAGAACTACACCGCCGTGGCTCACCTCGACGCGGCCGGCGCTCCCACCGCCACACTGTTCACAAACGACATCTCCACCCTCGCCGCCGGTGAAGGCCGACTCACCGTGCGCCACGTGGCAGCGGCTCCCGCCGTTGACGTGCTCGCCGGTGGCGCGCCCGTGATCACCAACCTGGTCAACCCCGCTGAGTCGCTGCTGACCCTGCCGGCCGGCACCGTTTCCGCGTCCGTTGCGGCCACGGGAACCACCGCACCGGTCATCGGCCCGGCCGACGTGAACGTCGCCGAAGGCGTCAACACCATCGCCTACGCCTGGGGCAGCCTTGCTGACGGTAACCTCGCGCTCGGCGTCCAGACCATCACCGGTTTGCACTCCAACCCCGGCAGCATTCCCGCCGGTGAGGCCGGCCTTGCCGCCACCAACCAGCCGGTGGCTCCCACCGCACTCTGGCTCGGTGGCTCGTCCCTCGTGCTGCTGCTCGGCGTAGCCGTCGCAGCTGTGGTGCGCGCACGTCGCACTTCCACCCAGAAGGCGAACTAACTCCATGGGCTCGAGGAGAGTCGGATCGAGGCACATCGCCATCATCGCGTCGGCTCTCCTGGCGCTCGTGATCAGCGGATGCTCCGCCGCACCGTCGGCAGTCGAGCCGCCGGTGCCGGCGGCATCCGTTGCACCACCCGCTCCAGCACCCACTCCGGCTGTCGATGTGGCCACTGTCGATGCCAGCCTCGCCAATCAGCCGGTCGCCGGCGCTGCCCCCACCCGGGTGACAATCCCAACGCTCGACATCGACATGGCCGTTGAATCGACGGGTCTGGATTCTGCCGGCTCGATGGCCCTCGCCCCGAACCCCGCCACCGCGTCGTGGTACCGCTACGGACCGCCCCCGGGAACCGAGGGGGCGACGGTGATCGCCGCCCATGTGGACTCGTTGCGATACGGGCTCGGCCCGTTCGCGAGACTCGCCGACGCTCCGGTCGGCACCGAGATAACGGTGCTGGCCGCAGACGGGGTCGAACACCGCTACACCCTCGAATCCGTGCAGTCCACCGGCAAGCCCGAGGTGCCGTGGGATTCGATCTTCGACCGCACCGGGGCGCCGCGCCTCACCTTGGTGACCTGCGGCGGCGAATTCAACTACACGACGAAGCACTACCTGTCGAACATCATCGTGACCGCCGTCCCAGTTTTGTAGTACCAGTCGGTATGCTGATCATCACATCTTCACGCGGTTTGCCGGCAACCAACCCGGCAGGCGTGCGTCCGACGTCATACTCTTCACCCTGGAGCCACCAGTACCCCGTGACAGCGCTCGACGACAGCCCCGGCCACCACAACGTGGACAGCGCTGGCGTGGCCGAAAACAGGGTCGCCGGTCTCGAGAAGGATCGCCTGCTCGTTGAGGGGTTCCGCCACGGTGACGAACGGGCCCTGGCCGAGATGTACGCGCGCTGGTCGGCCCTGGTTTACACGATCGCCGTGCGGTCTCTCGGTGATCCCACCGAAGCCGAAGACGTGCTGCAAAAAGTGTTCCTCTCGGCTTGGCGCGGTCGCCTCGGTTTTGATCCCGATCGGTCCCGGTTATCGACCTGGCTGGTGGGAATCACTCGGCACGCCGTGGCGGATGCCCACGCCGCGCGCGCGCGACGTCGCCAAGTGGAAGGAGATGCTGCTGGCTACCTGCCGCTCGTGCAGGAGGATGACTCGCTCGCGGTGGCCGACCAAGTGCTGATGAGTGAGGAACTCAAGCGGCTCGAAGCCGTTCCCCAGCAAGTGATGAGGCTGGCCTTCTACGATGATCTGACGCATGTGCAGATCGCCGACAGGCTGGGGCTGCCGCTTGGAACCGTGAAGAGCCATATCCGTAGAAGTCTGAGCCGACTCAAAACCCGACTGGAGGTGAACAATGGCGCATATTGACCCCGACGATCTCGCTCTGATCGCCCTGGCCGACACCCAAGCAGCTCCCGCAGAGCGGCACCACCTGGGGTCCTGCGCCACCTGCGCCGCCGAGCTCCTCACCTTCCGGCACACCGTCGACGTTGGCCGCTCAGCCGCCGCGGTCGAGCTTCTCGTTCCCGCTTCCGCACCGTGGGCCCGGATCCACGCCGAACTCGGGCTCTCTGACGCGGTGGCAGCCGTGCCCACGCTGGCGGATTTTGAGGACGGTGGACCGGTCTCCGAGAGGCCCCATACCGGGTCGGCGGCATCGCAGCGACCGGCCGACGGTCCGATGCGACCACCGGCCCCGATCGTGGCGCTCCCCCGGGCCCGGCGCCGGTGGATTGCGTTCGCCGCCGCTGCCGCCGTGCTGGGCCTGGTGGCCGGGTATGCCGCGAGCAGTTGGTTGCCTGTGCCCGCCACCGGCACCGGGACGTCCGTTCTCGCCCGCGCGGAGCTGGAGGCGCTTCCCGGATGGAATGAAACCGGGCAGGCCTCCGTGGAAGCGTCCTCAGCCGGCCAGCGTGACGTGCTCATCACCTTGGCCTCCGTCGACGCCGGTTCGCCGGACGCCCCCCTGCGCGAAGTCTGGCTGCTCAGCCAGGATGCGACGAAGCTGGTCAGCCTCGGATTGCTCAGCGGCACGAGCGGTCGTTTCGTGATTCCCGCCGACATCGACCTCGCGGATTATCCGCTGGTGGATGTCTCGGCGGAACCCAATGACGGCAACCCCGCGCACTCGTCCAACTCGGTCGTGCGCGGCGAACTCCGCTCCAGCTGAGAGGCTGCACCGGCGCTTGAGCCGGCCGGCGGGGCGGCAGCGGTCAGAGGGTGTTGCCGAGCTTGAAGCCGGCCACGGTGTCGTCCTTGCGCGTGTAGGAGAAACCGTCCGCACCCACGGTCACGGCCATTTCGGAGGGCTCCGCGCGGGTGAGAACCGGCTGCGGGTGTCCGTCGAGGTCGAGCACGAGCGAGGCATCCGTGTACCAACTGGGCACGACGGGGTTGCCCCACCAGTCCCGGCGCTGGTTGTCGTGCACGTCCCAGGTGACGACGGGATTGTCGGGATCGCCGGTGTAGTAATCCTGGGTGTAGATCTCGACGCGATGGCCGTCCGGGTCGCGCAGGTACAGGTAGAAGGCGTTGGAGACACCGTGCCGGCCGGGCCCGCGTTCGATCAGGTCGCTCTTGCGCAGGGCGCCGAGCTTGTCGCAGATGTAGATGATGTTGTGCTTCTCGTGGGTCGCGAAGGCGATATGGTGCAGCCGCGGCCCGTCTCCACCGGTGAGGGCGGTGTCGTGCACGGTGTCCTTGCGCCGCAGCCACGCGGCATAGGTGACCCCGTCAGAGTCTTTGATGTCTTCCGTCACGCGAAAGCCGAGGTCTTCGAGGTAGCCGCGACCGAGGCCCACGTCGGGCGTCACCTGATTGAAGTGGTCCAAGCGCACGATCGCGCCCGGCCCGTGCAGGTCGAAGCGCCACGACAGGCGTTCCACGTGCTCAACGGTGAAGAAGAACTCATACGGGAAGCCGAGCGGATCCTGCACCCGGACGCTGTCGCCCACGCCCCGAACGAATCCCTCCCGCCGCCGCTCGGTGCGGCAACCGAGCTGGCGGTAGTAGGCCTCGGCACGGTCGACGTCCTCGGGGGCGCGCACTCGGAAGGCCATCGCGGCGACGGCCGCGACCGGGCCGACCCGCAACACCAGATTGTGGTGGATGAACTCTTCGAAGCCGCGCAGGTAGATCTCCGTCTCGCTCTCCTCGGTGACGACGAGACCGAGGATATCGACGTAGAACTCGCGCGACTTCGCGAGGTCGGTCACGACGACCTCCATATAGGCGCAGCGGAGGATGTCCGGCGCCGGAACAGTGGGGGTGGGGATGGCGGTCATGGGGTTCTCCTCGTTGAGGTGGTCGAGCCTGTCGAGACCCGGTGGTCGAGCCTGTCGAGACCCGGGATCAGAGCGCGCCGAAGCGTGCGGTGTGGACGGGCCCGATGCTGATGTGCACGGCCTGCTGATCGGTATAGAAATCCAGGGAGCGGTAACCGCCCTCGTGGCCGAGCCCGGAGGCTTTCACCCCGCCGAACGGGGTGCGCAGGTCGCGCACATTGTGGGAATTGAGCCAGACCATCCCGGCCTCGATCGACTGGGCGAAGGTGTGCGCGCGCACCAGGTTCGTGGTCCAGATGTACGCGGCGAGACCGTACTTCACCCCGTTGGCGAGCTCGAGGGCCTCGGCATCCGTGTCGAAGGGCGTGATCGTGACCACCGGGCCGAAGATCTCCTCCTGGAATACCCGGGCGGTGGGCGGCACGTCGGCGAACACGGTCGGCGATACGTAGTTGCCCTGCGGCAGTCCTGCGGGACGTGCGCCGCCGGCGAGCAGGCGGCCCTCGGTCTTGCCGATCTCCACGTAGTCCATGACCTTGGCATAGTGCTCGGGGTGCACGAGCGCGCCCACCTCGGTGGCCGGGTCGTGCGGGTCGCCCACCACGATGTTCGCTGCCCGCGCCGCATACCGCTGACAGAATATGTCGTAGATGGAGCGTTCTACCAGGATGCGGCTGCCGGCCGTGCAGCGCTCGCCGTTGAGCGAGAACACGCCGAACAGTGTCGAATCGATGGCGCTGTCGAGGTCGGCATCGGCGAACACGATGGCGGGGGACTTGCCGCCGAGCTCCATGGACATGCCCTTGAGGTTGTTCGCGCAGTTGCGGTAGATGGTCTGCCCGGTGGTCGTTTCGCCGGTGAAGGAGATCAGCGGCACATCCGGATGCTTCACCAGCGCGTCTCCGGCCACCTCGCCGATGCCGTTGACCAGGTTGAAGACCCCGTCGGGTACCCCGGCGCTGCGGAAGATCTCCGCCCAGAGGCTCGCCGACAGCGGTGTGAACTCCGCCGGCTTCAAGACAACCGTGCAGCCGGAGGCCAGGGCGGGAGCGAGCTTCCAGCTTTCCAGCATGAAGGGCGTGTTCCACGGCGTGATCAGGCCCGCCACGCCGACCGGCTTGCGGTTCACATAGTTGATCTGGCTGCCGGGGACCTTGTAGGTGTCATCGGCCTGGGCCACGATCAGGTCGGCGAAGAAGCGGAAATTCTCGGCTGCCCGCTGCGCCTGCCCGAAGGCCTGGGTGATCGGGAGGCCGGTGTCGAAGGTTTCGAGTTCGGCGAGCCGGGCGTCCTGCGCCTCGACCGCGTCGGCGATGCGGTTGAGGATGCGGGAACGCTCTCGGGGCTTGAGCCGTGGCCAGCGGCCGATGCTGAAGGCCTGCCGTGCGGCGGCGACGGCGAGCTCGACATCGGCCGGCTGGCCGGCGGCCGCCGTGGCGTAGGTCCGGTTCGACACCGGGTCGAGCACGTCGAAGGTCTCACCATTGACGCTGTCCACGAACTGACCGTTGATGAAGTGCTGCAGGTGCGTGGGCAGGTTCCGCGGCACGTAGTGAGCCGGTGCGACGCTCACTGGGAAGCTCCGGTCAGCGTGAAGCCGGCGGTGGAGGTGAGGTACTCGGAGCCGGCATCCATCAGGACCCGCATCTTCGTGAGCCCCCCGGGGGTCGGTTCGATCAACGGCGGTCGCACGAACGCCGATTCGATCAGGCCGCGTTGTCGCATCACCCACTTGCCGGGGGCCGGATTGGTCTCCACGAAGAGCAGGTCGACGAGTGGGTGCAGGCCGTAATGGATTTTCCGGGCGGCGGCGAAGTCGCCCGCCTCCCAGGCCTCGAACATCTGCGCCACGGCGGTCGGTGCGATGTTGCTCGTGGCACTGATGAAACCGGCGCCGCCGAGGGCCATCAGCGGCAGGCAGAGCAGCTCGAGGCCGCTCCACACCAGCAGCTCGGGCCCGCACGCGTGCAGCACCCGGGAGAAATGCTCGAAGTCCCGGGTGGTCTCCTTGACGCCGACGAAGTTGTCGAAGTCTCGGTAGAGCCGGTATACGGTCTCGGGGGCGATGTCGACGGCGGTGCGGCTGGGTACGTTGTACGCCACGATCGGCAGGTCGGGAAACTCCTCGCAGATTGTCTTGAACCAGACGTAGAGCGCTTCCTGGGTGGGACGGGCGTAGTACGGCGTGATGATGAGTGCCGCGTCGATGCCGGCGTCACGCCCGGCGGCCGTGAGCTCGAGGGTCTCGTCGAGCTTGGCGGAGCCGGTGCCGGCCATCAGCGGCACGCGATCGTGGATGGCGGCGGCGACGGTGCTGATCGCCGCAGCGCGCTCGGCGATGGTCTGCGAGCTGGGCTCCCCGGTGGACCCGCCGATCGAGATGCCGTGGGAGCCGGAGGCGATCTGCCAGTTCACAAGGTTGGTCAACCCGGTGTGGTCCACGGCGCCGGCGGCGGTGAACGGGGTCATCAGGGCGGCGATGGACCCGCGGATCTGGCTCGGAGTGCTGCGGAACTTCATCTTATTTTCCTTCCGGACGGGTGGCGCGGGAAGCGAGGAATGCCTCGAGGGTCGCGAGTCGGTGATGGCGGGCGGCGAGTTCGATCTCGATCGGAGCGGCCTTCTGCTCGATCAGGGCGAGCAGGTGCGTGTGTTCGAGCACCGATTCGGCGGCGCGGCCGGGTACGAAGCCGAAGGTCGACTCGCGCAAGACGGAGAGCCGGTTCCAGCCGCGGTGCACAAGGTCGAGAATGTGCGGGTTGGGGCAGGTGCTGTACAACTCGGCATGGAAGTCACGATTGAGGGCGGTGAATCGCGCCGGGTCGAATCGGGAGAGGGTCTCGGCCATGTCGTCGTTGATCAGCCGCGCCCGGCCGAGGGCGGCCGCCGTCAGGGTGGGAGCGGAGAGCGCGGTGGCTGAGCCCTCCAGGATGCTGAGGGTCTGCATGGTGAATTCGTATTCGGTGGGGTCGGGCATGGCGACCTGGGCGCCCACGTTGCGGGCGAAGGTGACCAGACCTTCGGCTTCGAGGCGGCGGATGGCCTCCCGCACCGGCACCGGGCTCATTGATATGTCCCGGGCGATCTGGTCGAGCACCAGTCGGTAGCCGGGCCCGAACCTGCCGTCGTTGATGCGGGTCCTCAGCCAGTCGTAGGCGAGCTGCGCTTTGCCGACGGCCGGCGCCGCTAGCGCCGCAGCCATGCGCGGTACCGGTCCTTCCACTCAGCGTTCATCGGGTACAGGCCGTCGACGCCCTCGCCGGCGGCGACGCGTTCAGCGATGAAGCTTTCTTCGCGCTCCTGCTCGATCGCGTCGGTGACCACGGAGTCGATCAGGTGCGGGGGGATCACCAGAACGCCGTCGGCGTCGCCGACGATCACGTCGCCGGGCTGCACGGCGGCGCCGCCGCAGGTGATGGTGAGGTCGGTGTCCCACGGCACGTGGCGGCGGCCGAGCACGGCGGGGTGGGCGCCGGCATGGTACGTGGGGAGGCCGAGAGCGGCGACGGCGGCGCTGTCGCGCACGCCGCCATCCGTCACGATTCCTGCAGCGCCGCGCACCTGGGCGCGCAGGGCGAGGATGTCGCCGACGGTTCCGGTGCCGGTTTCGCCGCGGGCCTCGATCACGAGCACATCCCCGGGGTTGAGGCCGTCGAAGGCGCGCTTCTGCGCGTTGTGGCCGCCGCCGTGGCTGGCGAAGAGGTCTTCACGGACCGCCACGAAACGCAGGGTGCGGGCACGGCCCACCATGCGCTTATCGGCATGCATCGGCTTCAGCCCGTCGATGTTCACGGTGTTGAAACCGCGTTTGCGCATTTGGGCGCTGAGGGTGGCCGTACCCACGCTGTTGATGCGGGAGATCAGATCGGGAGTGAGGTCGAATGCGGCCGGCGCGGTCAGGCCCGCGGCCTCCGCAGAGCCCCAGGCCTCGACTCGCTGCACGTCGTCGATCCGGGGGCGGGCGCCGAAGTCGGCGAAGTCGAACCGGCCCTCGGCCACCGGGGTGACCAGTCGGCCGCTGCTCGGTGCGCCGGGGGCGGTGGGGGCATCGACTTCGACCTCCACGGTGTCGCCGGGGGAGACGACGGATGACCCGGCCGGTGTTCCCGTGAGGATCACGTCACCGCGTTCCAGGGTGATCAGCTGGGCGAGGTCGGCCACCAGCCGGCCGAAGGGGAAAAGCAGCTGTGCGGTCGTGTCGTTCTGCACGAGTTCGCCGTTGAGCCAGGTTCGCACCCGCAGGGCGGCCGGGTCCAGGTCTCGGGCCGGCAGGATGTTCGGGCCGATCGGGGTGAACCCGTCGCCGCCCTTGGACCGCAGGTTGGAGCCCTTGTCGGCGTGGCGCAGGTCGTAGACGCCGAAATCGTTGGCGGCGGTGACGCCGGAGACCGCGGCCCAGCCGTCTTCGGGACGGATGCCCCGCACCCGCCGGCCGATGATGAGCGCGATCTCGCCCTCGAAGGCCAGAAGTTCAGTGCCCTTCGGCCGTACGATGGCGGTGCCCGAGGAGGAGACGCTCGAACCGGGCTTGAGGAAGTACGAGGGCTGCTCGGGAACCCGGCCGCGCTGGGCGGCTCGAGAGGGATAGTTGAGGTGCACGGCGATCACTTTGCCGGGCCGTCCGATGAACAGATTCGGTTCCTGCGTCATGGCATCCTCTCGCAGCACTGCGGGTTGTATAGGAAACCATATACGATCCTGCTCCGGCTGTCGAGGCCCTGATGTCAGCGTGCTGAGGGAGTGGACCGCAGCGCAATCAGCGCAGCTCGGCCACGATGGCGGCGACGGCCGCCGCCAGTCGCGCGCCGATCACCGCCGGGGTGTGCGCACTGGAGACATAGACCACGGCGATGGCGGCCGGAACCCGCGCTGGAATCAGCAGCGGCACGGCAATGGAGCTCAATCCGGCGATGACCTCGTCGTGGCTGCTGGCGAAGCCGGTCGCAGTCAGCTCACCGGCTTCACTGCGCCGGGCCTGGTCGTGCCCGAGCGCGGCCCACTGCGCGGACGTCAGGCCGGCCTGGATCGCGATCCCCGGCGCTCCGACGGCAAGCGGATGCCGCGTGCCGGGCCGCTGGGCGACCGTCGCGTGCGCGTGCCGCGGCTCCACGCTGACCAGGGTGACCACGTCACCGCCGTCGAGCACCGCCACGAAGGCGGTCATGCCGAGGTCGTTCGCGGCGAGGGTGAGTTCGGGCAGGGCCGCGGACTGCAGGTCGCGAGACACGCCACGAGCGAGGGCGGCCAGCCGCGGGCCCAGTTGCACCGCGCCCGCGGCATCCCGAATCACCAAGCCGTGGTCTTCGAGGGTGCGCAAAATTCGGTACGCGATGGAGCGATGCACGCCCAGGGCTGTCGACAGCTCGGCGATGGTCAGCGGCTCGTCGCTGTCGGCCAGGATCTCGAGCACGCGGATCCCCCGCGAGAGCGTCTGGGAATGCGGTGCGGATGCGGCGGTGGCCGGGCTCAGGGGAACTGACACGTCGTCATTCTCTCAGCTTGGGCGCTGGGCAGGAGGGCGGCAGGGCGAGCAGGTAGATTTAACCCACAGGATTTTTCAAGGAGGAACCGTGTCACAGGCAACAAAAGTGAACGCCGTCGAAGCAGAGTTGCTCGGGCGCGTTCCCAACCGGCTGTATATCAACGGGCAGTGGGTTGCGGCGTCCGGCGGCCGCACGCTCGACGTCGTCGACCCGGCAACCGGTGGGGTCATCGCTACCATCGCCGATGCGAGCGTGGCGGATGGCGCCGCCGCCCTCGACGCGGCCGTCGCCGCCCAGGCCGGTTGGGCCGCCACCCCGGCGCGAGTGCGGGGCGAGATCCTGCGCCGCACGTTCGACCTGCTGCAGGAGCGCAAAGAGGAATTCGCACTGCTGATGACCCTCGAAATGGGCAAGCCCCTCGCCGAGGCCCGGGGCGAAGTCGGCTATGGCGGCGAGTTCCTGCGCTGGTTCAGTGAGGAAGCCGTGCGCATCAGCGGACGCTACGGAGCCAACCCCGAGGGAACCGGGCGCATGATCGTGTCCCAGCACCCGGTCGGACCCTGCTACCTGATCACCCCGTGGAACTTCCCGCTGGCGATGGCCACGCGCAAGATCGCCCCGGCGCTCGCCGCCGGCTGCACGGTGGTCGTGAAACCTGCCGAGCTGACGCCGCTCACCACCCTGCATTTCGTGGCCCTGCTCGAAGAAGCCGGGCTGCCCGCCGGCGTCGTCAACGTGATCACGACATCCCAGTCCGGTGCCGTGTCCGAGCCGATCATCGCCGACCCGCGCCTGCGCAAGCTGAGCTTCACCGGATCCACGCCCGTCGGCAAGGCACTCATCCGCCAGTCGGCCGAGAACGTGTTGCGCACCTCGATGGAACTCGGCGGAAACGCCCCCTTCATCGTGTTCGAAGACGCCGACCTCGACAAGGCCGTCGACGGCGCGATGATCGCCAAGTTCCGAAACATCGGTCAGGCTTGCACAGCGGCCAACCGTTTCCTCGTGCACGAGTCCGTCGCCGCCGAGTTCGCGCGTCGGGTGACCGAGCGGGTGAACGGGTTCACCGTCGGTCGCGGCACCGAGGCCGGCGTCACGATCGGCCCGCTGATCAATGCGGCGGCCGTTGCCAAGTCCGACGCGCTCGTCCAGGACGCCATCAGCCGCGGGGCCACCCTGCACACCGGCGGTGTTCTGCTCGAGGGCCCGGGAACGTTCTACGCTCCCACCGTGATCAGCGGCGTCACGCCCGGCAGCGAGATCCTCAGCGAAGAGATCTTCGGTCCAGTGCTCGCCATCACGGCGTTCTCAGACGAAGACGAGGCCGTCCGCATGGCCAACGACAGCGACTTCGGCCTGATCAGCTATGTTTTCACGGCCGATCTGGCCCGTGGACAGCGCATGATCGACCGCCTCGACTCCGGCATGCTCGGGCTGAACACCGGCGTCGTCTCCAACGCCGCCGCCCCGTTCGGCGGCGTGAAGCAGTCGGGACTCGGACGCGAGGGCGGGCTCGAGGGCATCCGCGAATACCTGTCGACGAAATACACGCTCACACCGGACCCGTTCCTGTCCTGATGACCCGGGGCGAATCCAGGTAGCCGTCCTGGATTCGCCGCTCGACCTGGGTAATTCGAGCGCCGCCGGCATCACCGGGCTCAGCCACGGCACGAGACGGGCAGGCCGTGCTCGATAGACTTGGCGGATGCCTGTCATCCAGATCGCCGACCTGAGCGATCCGCGTCTGGTCGACTACGCCCATCTCACCGACGTGGCCCTGAAGAAGGCCCGCGGCACCGAGCACGGCCTGTACATCGCCGAATCGGCGCTGGTCCTGGAGCGTGCGCTGCGGGCCGGGCATCAGCCGCGTTCGGTGTTGGCGCTGGGCAACACGGCCGAGGAGGCTTCGGCCGTTCTCGGCGACTGGGCTGATCGCATCCCGGTGTTCGTCGGGCCGGGGGAACTGCTCGCCGAGCTCACCGGGTACATCCTGCACCGCGGCCTGATCGCCTCCATGCATCGCCCCGCCCTGCCGGAACCGGACGACCTGCTCGCGACCGCGCGGCGCATCCTGATTCTTGAAAACGTGTCGGATCCCACCAACGTGGGTGCCATCTTCCGTTCAGCCGGGGCGATCGGCGCCGACGCCGTGCTCGTGACACCGCGCTGCTCCGACCCGTTCTACCGGCGGTCGATCCGGGTGTCGATGGGCACGGTGCTGCAGGTTCCCTGGACCCGGGTCGGGGACTGGAACTCGACCCGCGAACTGCTCACCCGGCACGGTTTTCACGTCGCCGCCCTTGCCCTCACCGCGGATGCCGTGAGCCTGCGCGACGTCGACGGTCGGCAGCACGAGCGGCTGGCCCTGCTCCTCGGCGCGGAAGGGGAGGGGCTGACCGCTGAGGCGCTGGCCGCCTCCGACAGCGTGGTGCAGATCCCGATGAAGCACGGCATCGACTCGCTCAATGTGGCGGCGGCCAGCGCCGTCGCGATGTGGGCGCTGTCCGGGTAACCGGCTCCAGGAACGCCGCGGGTAGTTCACGGCGGGCCGTGACCCGGCCTAGGGTGGGTGCATGAGCACTGCTGCTGTCACCGTCGCTGTCGCGTATCCGCCGTCCGGCAGCGGCATCGCCGTTGCCACCCCGATGGAAAGGCACTGAATGCAGATCGACGGATGTTCGGCCCTTGTCACCGGTGGTGCCTCCGGCCTCGGCCTGGCCACCGCCACGACCCTGCACGCCGCCGGGGCGGCGGTCGTGCTCCTTGACCTGCCCGGGGCGCCGGGTGAGGAGATCGCCGCGCGTCTCAGCGTCGACGGACCTGCCGTGCGCTTCATCGCCGGCGATGTCACGAGTGCGGGCGATGTGCAGAGCGCCGTCGATGCGGCGAGCGAGCTCGGTGCGCTGCGCATCGTCGTCAACTGCGCCGGCATCGCTCCCGGTGCCAAAACCGTGGGCCGTGATGGTCCGATGCCGCTCGAAGACTTCGAACGCGCCATCCGGATCAACCTCGTGGGCACCTTCAACGTGATCCGGCTGGCCGCCGCCGAGATGCAGCGCACCGAGCCGATCGGCGGCACGGGAGAGCAGGGAACTGCTGAACGCGGCGTGATCGTGAACACGGCATCGGTTGCCGCCTTCGACGGCCAGATCGGCCAGGCGGCCTACGCGGCGTCGAAGGGCGGTGTCTCCTCGCTCACCTTGCCCCTGGCCCGCGAGTTCGCACAGTCGCTGATCCGGGTGATGACCATAGCGCCGGGCATCTTCGACACTCCGATGCTGAAAGGGCTTCCGCAGGTGGTGCGCGATTCCCTCGGGGCGCAGGTGCCGCATCCGTCCCGGCTGGGGGACCCGTCCGAGTATGCTGCCCTCGTGCGGCACATCGTGGAGAACTCCATGTTCAACGGTGAGACCATTCGTCTCGACGGTGCGATCAGGATGCAGGCGAAGTGATGGATATCAACAAGCACCCCACCGTGCGCGAGGTCGTCGAGGCGTCGGTCGGCGACAACCCCGGCATTCAAGTGCGCCTTGAGCACGCCTACCAGGTCCCGGTCGCCAAGGTCTGGAAAGCCCTGACCGACCCGGCCCGCCTCGCTCGCTGGTTCCTGCCGGTCAGCGGCGAGCTCCGCCCCGCCGGTGCGTTCCAGTTCGAGGGCGGTGTCGGCGGCACCATCCTTGACTGCGAACCGGACACCCTGTTGCGCGCCACCCTCGGCAGCGACGCGAGCATCATCGAGGTGCGCCTACAGGCGCACGGCTCCGGGGCCACGGAGTTCACCTTCGCCCACACAGTTCCGCTGTCGACGGTGGGCAACGGGGCGGGCATTCTCGAGGTGGCGCCGGCATGGGACCTGAGCGTGGTCGGGCTGGGTTTGTTCCTGCGCGCTGAATTCGTGAACGACCCCATCGCGTGGGCGAGCACCCCGGCCATGCAGCGTTACGCCCGGCAGTCCATCGACGCCTGGGCGGCCGCGATCGAGCTTTCCGAGCTGGCCACCGCCACCGAGATCGCCGGCGCTACGGGTACCTCGATCACCCGATTCGCCCCCGACGCAGCCTGAGGACAGAACGGGCTCGCGGCACTCGTTCGGCAAGCGGGCCCTCGCGCAAACGGGTGCCCACCTGCCGCACGAGTGCCGTGAGGTGACGACAGGGCCCTACCCGAGCTTCAGGCTGCGGCTGTCGTCGCGGATCTGGCCCACGAGCTCCTCGAGCACGTCTTCGAGCGTCACGATGCCGGTGACCCGGCCGTTCTCGTCGGTCGCCCGGGCGAGGTGGGCGCCGGAGTGCTGCATGATCGACAGCGCCTGGCGCAACGGCAGGTCCGTGCGCACCGCGGGAAGCGCGCGCACCAGGGCCGGGTCGATCGGGAGGTCGCGGCGCTCAGCCTCGATCTCGAGCAGGTCCTTGATGTGCACGTACCCGCTGAGGGTTCCGTCACCGGCACGCACCGGGAAACGCGAGAAGCCGCCGATGGCGACGTGTTCCGCCTGCGCGGGCGTGACATCCGGTGCCAGCGTGGTGAGGCCGGTCAGCGGAATGACGACGCTCGACACATCGCGTTCCTCGAAGGTGAGGGCGCCGAGCAGCAGCGTGGAGTCGCTGATCTCGAGCATGCCGCCATGCCGGGATTCCTCCACGAGCGCGGCCACCTCGTCGCGGGTGAACACGCTGGCGACCTCGTTCTTGGGTTCCACCTTCATCAGGCGCAGGAAGGCGTTCGCGATGGCGTTCATCACCCAGAGCAGCGGAAAGAGGATCTTCACGATCAGCACCAGCGGTGGCGCGAGCAACATCGCCATCCGCTCGGGACCGGCGAGGGCGATGTTCTTGGGCACCATCTCGCCGAAGACCACGTGCAGGTAGGTCACGATCGACAACGCGATCGCGAAGGCGATCGGGTGCAGCAAGGCCGCCGGCACGCCGAGCGCCGCGAACGGAATCTCGAGCAGGCGGGCGATGGCGGGTTCGCTGAGAGCGCCGAGGGCGAGGGAGGCGATCGTGATGCCCAACTGCGCGCCCGCCATCATCAGCGATACGTTCTCCATGGCGCCGAGGGTGATCTTCGCGGCGCGTGAGCCGGCGAGGGCCTTGGGTTCCACGATGGTGCGGCGCGCGGAGATGAGCGCGAACTCGGCACCCACGAAGAACGCGTTCACGAGCAGCAGCCCGACGGTCAGGAGCAGTCCTGCGGTGGTGCTCATGAGCGGGTCTCCGTTCGTTCGGATTCATGGTCGGGGTCGGTGAGACTCACCAGCACCCGCACGCGGTCGATCCGGTGCTCGTCCATGGCGGTGACTTCGAAGCGGATGCGCGAATCCGGCTCTCCCGGCATGTCCTCCCCGTTGATCTCCACCGTGTCGCCGACCTGCGCGAGGCGGCCGAGTTCGAGGGTGATGAGCCCGGCGAGGGTGTCGTAGTCCTCGTGCTCGGGCACGGTGGCCCCGAGGTGCTCACTGGCTTCGTCGGGTCGGAGTGACGCTTCGAGGTCCCACGTGCCATCGGGGTCGATTTCGAACGTCTCCTCGTCGGGGTCATGCTCGTCTCGCACTTCGCCGACAAGCTCTTCGACCAGGTCTTCCAGGGTGACGAGGCCGGCGATGTCACCGAATTCGTCGATGAGCACGGCCATCTGCAGGCCTCCCTGCCGGAGCCTGTCCATCAAGTTGTCGAGTTCCACGGTGTCGGGAACGATTGTGGCCGGGCCCATCACCTGGCCCACGGTGACCGTGTCCCGGTCGAGGTAGGGCACGGCGAGGGCGTGGCGCACGTGCACGAGGCCGCGCACGGTGCCTTCGCCGTCGCCGCTGATGATCGGGAACCGGGAGTGTCCGGTGGCCTTGGCCCGGATCAGCAGCTCGTGCACCGTGTCATCCGGATCGAGGCTGAGCATCTGGCCGCGCGGGGTCATCACGTCGTTGGCGCGGCGGTCGCCGAAGGCGAAGGATCGTTCCACGAGGTCGGCAGTGTCGACGGCGAGGGCGCCCTTGTTCGCCGAATGGCGGACGAGGCCGAGCAGTTCTTCGGGGGAACGGGCGGAGGCAAGCTCTTCCTGCGGCTCGAAGCCGAGCAGTCGAACGACTTTGTTGGCTGTGCCGTTGAAGAAGCGGATCGGGTACGCCATGATCGTGGTGAAGCCGCGCTGGAAACCCTGCACGGCCCGCACGGTCTGCAGCGGCCGGGCGATGGCGAGGTTCTTCGGGATCAGCTCGCCGAAGATCATCGTGAGCACGGTCGCGAGCACGAGTGCGAGCGTCACGGAGACGGTCGTGGCGGCGGCGTCCGAGAGTCCGGCTGCTGCGAGCGGCCCGTCCACGAGGTCGGCGATCGCGGGTTCGGACAGGAACCCGATGCCGAGGTTGGTCACGGTTATGCCGAGCTGCGCGCCGGACAGTTGGGTGGACATGGTTTTCATGGCGTGCAGCGCGCCGATGGAGCGTTTGTCACCGGATTCGGCGCCGGCTTCCACGTCGTTGCGGTTCACGGTGATGAGCGCGAACTCCGCTGCGACAAAGCCTCCGCAGGCCAGGATGAGCAGTATCGCAGCGATCAGGGCAGCGATTTCCATCAGCGCACCCACCCTGTCGTCGGGGCGCCCGAGGGCAGCCGAAGGTGGACAAGGGCGTCGCCGGGGGCGCTCATGGACTTCCGTTCAGGGTGTTTCATTCAGTCGGCACCGCCCGTCAGAGAGGCAGGCACTGTGAGCGCCGACTGTTCTACTCTACGGACAGGCTCCTGAACATCCGCCGCGACCGCCCCCGGCTCGTGCCGCCGGGACCGCAGCCGCGCGTGACGCTGTGCCGCGCACGACCCGGGGGCGGCAGCGCGCTACTCGGCGGCGTGCCGCTCCAGGAACTCGTAGACCTCCATGTCGTCGACGCCCGGAAACGTTCCGGAGGGCAGCGGTGAGAGCACGTTGGCATGCAGGCGCGCGCTCGGCCACGCCCGTCCGGCCCAGCGGGAGGCCGCCTCCGAGTTGGGGCGGCGGCAGCACGTCTCGTCGGGGCAGCGGGAGACGGCGCGTTGCACCGTCTCCCGGCCCCGAAACCACTTGGCCTGCGCGAACGGAACACCGACGCTGATCGAGAATTCGCCGGCGTCGGTCACCCCGGTCTGCGTCGCTGACCAGAACGTGCCGACCGGGGTGTCCGTGTATTGGTAGTACTCCGTGGTGCGGTTTGTATGCGTGAAGGCACTGCGCGAGGACCACTGCTTGCACACGAACTGGCCTTCGATCGAGCCGGTCACATCGCTCGGGAACGGCAGGCCGTCATTCTCGTAACCCTTCTGCAGGGCTCCGTCGCCGTTCACGCGCAGAAAATGCAGGGGCATGTCGAGGTGCGAGGTGGCCAGGTTTGTCAGGCGCAGGGCAGCGGCCTCGTGCGTCACCCCGAAGGCGTCCCGAAAATCCTCCACGGACAGTTTGCGCTCGGCCTTGGCGGTGGAGAGGAAGGCAACGGATGCCCCGCGCGGCATCAGGCACGCCGCTGCGAAGTAGTTGATCTCCAGGCGCTGCCACAGGAACTGCGCATAGCTGCCGGGTCGCTCGTGCCCGAGGAGCCGGTGCCCCATCGCCTGCAGGGCCATCGAGCGCAGCCCGTGGCCGCCGGGGATAGAAGCCGGGGGCAGATAGATACGCCCGTTCACCAGATCGGTCACCGAGCGAGTGGAGTTGGGCAGGTCATTGACATAGACCAGGCTGAAGCCGAGTTGCTCGGCCATCACGCTCACCTCGCGGTGCGTGAGGGCGCCGAAAGTGTGGCCGGAGGCTTTCACCCGTTCCTCCACGAGCTCTTCGATATCGGGCAGGTAGTTGCCCTGGGCGCGCATCCGCTCGCGCAGCTCGGTGTTCGCCCGGCGCGCCTCCTCCGGCGTGGCAATGGCCTCGCTCGCTCGGCGGGCGAGTTCTCGGTGCATTCCCAGCAGCGATTCGATCGCCGCCATCGGGGTGCCCTTGGTCACTTTCACCTGAGGGAGGCCGAGCGCGCCGTAGAGCGGATTTTTCTGCGCCCGGTCCAATTCGATTTCCAGGGCGGCCCGAATATTGGGGGCCTCTCGGCTGAGCAACTCAGACAGCTCAACGCCCAGCGCCCCGGCAAGATCCTGCAACGCGGAGAGCTTCGGCTCTCGCCGGCCGTTCTCGATCAGCGACAGTTGGCTGCCGGCGAGGCCGACGCGCTCGCCGAGCTGATCGAGGGTGAGCCCTCGTTCGGATCGGAAATGACGGATGCGATGGCCCAGAGTGATCAGATCAGACGATTGAGTCGACATTCCTTAACAATAGCGAAAGAATGTAATTTCTTAACGAAACTTTTTCTGGAAGGACGAAGAAAACAGGAGCATTCTTTATTTATGAGGGAAATTACCATCCCTCGGACTTTCTCATCCGATCGATGTCGCTCGCAGGTGGCATTGGAAAGGCCAGATCATGACCCTCACCAGCTCAGCCATCCAGACGGGCACCATCACCCTTCCGAAGCGAACCGGTACCACTGACCCCGTTCTTCAGGCGTGGGTCCGGGAGATCGCGGAGTTGACCCAGCCCGACGCGATCTTCTGGTGCGACGGGTCGACACGTGAGGCCAATGAGCTGTCCAAGGAACTCGTCGCCGCGGGTCAGCTCATCCGACTGAATCCCGAATGGCGTCCGAACAGTTTCCTCGCGCGCACGAACCCCAAGGACGTCGCCCGGGTCGAGGATCGCACGTTCATCTGCTCGAAAGACGAGATCGACGCCGGCCCCACGAACAACTGGGCCCCGCCCGCGGCGATGCGGGCCGAGCTCGAGGGAGTCTTCGCCGGCAGCATGCGCGGCCGCACGATGTACATCGTTCCGTTCTCGATGGGCCCGCTCGGCGGCCCCATCTCCCAGCTGGGCGTCGAGATCACCGACTCCGCCTACGTGGTGCTGAACATGGGGATCATGACCCGGATGGGTGAGCAGATTTTTTCCATGATCGAAGCCGGTGACCCCTGGGTGCACACCGTGCACAGCGTCGGCTACCCGCTCGTGGGCGCCGACGGTCGCAGCCGCCCCGATGTGCAGTGGCCCTGCAACGACACGAAGTACATCGTGCAGTTTCCGGAGGCCCGCGAGGTGTGGTCGTTCGGTTCGGGATACGGCGGAAACGCCCTGCTGTCCAAGAAGTCGTTCGCGCTGCGCATCGCATCTGTCATGGGCCGGGACCAGGGCTGGCTCGCCGAACACATGCTGCTGATCAAGTTGATCTCCCCGGAGGGTGGCACCTTCCACGTGGCCGCCGCATTCCCCTCGGCGTGTGGCAAGACGAACCTGTCGATGCTGCAGCCCACCATTCCCGGCTGGAAAGTCGAGACCATCGGCGACGACATCGCGTGGCTGCGACAGGGTGAAGACGGTCGCCTCTGGGCGATCAACCCTGAGGCCGGCTTCTTCGGTGTGGCCCCCGGAACCGGCGAGCTGACCAACCCCACCGCCGTGAGCACCATGTGGGGCAACACCATCTTCACGAACGTGGCCCTGCGCGACGACGGAGACGTCTGGTGGGAGGGCCTCACCGCGAAGGCTCCCGACCACCTGATCGACTGGCAGGGCAAGGACTGGACGCCGGCATCCGGACGGCCTGCCGCGCACCCGAACTCCCGCTTCACCGTGGCTGCCGCCCAGTGCCCGTCGATCGCCGACGAGTGGGAAGCCGTTGACGGGGTGCCGATCGACGCCATCGTCTTCGGTGGACGCCGCGCCACCAACGTGCCGCTCGTTGCCCAGGCTCGCAGTTGGAAGCACGGCGTGTTCATGGGGGCGACCATCTCCTCCGAGAAGACCGCCGCCGCCGACGGCGTCGTGGGCGAACTGCGCCGCGATCCGTTCGCCATGCTCCCCTTCTGCGGCTACAACATGGCCGACTACTGGGCCCACTGGCTCAAGGTCGGCAAGTCGCTCGGCACGAAGGCCCCCGCGATCTTCCAGGTGAACTGGTTCCGCAAGGGCCCCGATGGAAACTTCATCTGGCCTGGATTCGGCGAGAACTCCCGCGTTCTCGAGTGGATGGTGCGCCGCATCGAGGGCGAAGCCGACGCCATTGACACCCCGATCGGCCTGCTGCCGGCCGAGGACGGCCTCAACCTGGACGGGCTCAACCTCTCTGCGGAAGCCGTCGACCAGCTCTTCCACATCGACATTGACAGCTGGTTGGCCGAGTGCGACCTCACCGAGGAGTACTTCGCCAAGTTCGGGGAGCGGATGCCGCCGGCCCTGCTCGCTGAGCTCGCCAGCGTGCGGTACCACCTCAAGGACTAGTCTGCCCAGACGACCCCTCCGGGCCTAGGATGCTGGCATGCACGACAACAGCGCGCTCGTTCTGCTTCGGATCAACCGCTTCGTCGCGGAGCGGCTGCAGCCTGCCGTGTACCGGCGCAGCCACCCGCTCACCGTGGAACGCTGGGACGTTGCCGGTGAGCCGGTGTCGTTTGCGACGGCGGTGCAACAGGCGTTCTCGCCATTCGAGGTCGGGACAACCTGGGGGAAGCCGTGGGGTACGACCTGGTTCCACCTGACCGGGGTGGTTCCGACGAGCTGGCAGCCGACCGGGATGTTGCGGCCCGAGCTCGTTGTGGACCTCGGATTCAGCGCCGCAGCGCCCGGATTCCAAGCCGAAGGGCTTGTGTATACCGCGGACGGCACGATCGTGAAGGCGGTCGAGGCCCGCAACCAGGCGATCGCGTTCACCGGCGGCGCGGTCGACTTCTACGTGGAGGCGGCGTCGAATCCGAACATCGCGGGTGACTTCAGCTTCACGCCGACCCCGCTCGGGGACCTGGCCACGGCCGGTGCCGAGCCGCTCTACACGCTGCGCCGGGCCGATGTGGCGGTGAAAGACCAGACTGTGTGGGAGCTCGTGCAGGATTTCGCCGCCCTGCGCGGGCTGCTGGCCGAGTTGCCCGCCGCATCAGCGCGGCGCGCTGAGATCCTGCGCGCCCTCGAGAGCTGTATCGATGCCGTCGATCCGCATGACGTCGCCGGTACGGCCGCGCACGGTCGGGAGCAGCTCTCTGATGTGCTGTCCCGGCCGGCGAACGCGAGCGCGCATCGGGTGCATGCGGTCGGTCACGCGCACATCGACAGCGCCTGGCTCTGGCCGGTGCGGGAGACCGTGCGCAAGGTGGCGCGCACGTTCTCGAACGTGCTCAGCCTGATGGGTGAGAATGCGGATTTCGTCTTCGCCGCCTCATCCGCCCAGCAGTACGCGTGGCTGAAGGAGAGCTACCCGGAGCTGTTCGAACGGGTCAAGCTCGCCGTCGCGCGGGGAGCCTTCGTGCCGGTCGGCGGCATGTGGGTGGAATCGGACACGAACATGCCCGGAGGGGAAGCGCTCGCGCGCCAGTTCGTGGCCGGCAAGGCCTTCTTCCTGCGCGAGTTCGGAGTGGAGCCCCTCGAAGTGTGGCTGCCAGACTCCTTCGGATACTCGGCAGCGCTGCCGCAGATCGTGGCGGCGGCCGGCTCTCGCTGGTTCCTCACCCAGAAGATCTCCTGGAGCGAGACCAACGTCTTCCCGCACCACACCTTCCTCTGGGAGGGCATCGACGGCACGCGCGTGTTCACGCACTTCCCCCCGGTCGCCGACTACAACGCCGAGATCTCGGGGGCCGAGCTCGCGCGCGCTGAACGCAACTATGCCGAGAAGGGCAGGGCGAACACCTCGCTGGTGCCCTTCGGCTGGGGCGACGGCGGCGGCGGCCCGACGGCGGAGATGATCGCGGCCGCACGGCGCACCGCAAGCCTTGAGGGCTCGCCCACCGTGGAACTGTCCACTCCGCGCCGCTTCTTCGAGACGGCGGAGGCAGAATACGCCGACCCGCCAGTGTGGTCGGGGGAGCTCTATCTCGAATTTCACCGCGGCACCTTCACCTCGCAGGCCCGCACCAAACGCGGGAACCGGCGCAGCGAGCACCTGCTGCGGGAGGCCGAACTCTGGGCCACGACGGCGTCTGTTCAGGCCGGCGCCGATTATCCCGCCGCTGCGCTGGAGAAAGCCTGGCACACGGTGCTGCTGCAGCAGTTCCACGACATCCTGCCCGGCTCCTCGATCGCGTGGGTGCATGCCGAGGCCGAACGCAACTACGCCGAGGTCGCGCACTCGCTCGAGACGCTGATCACGGCATCCGCCCGGGCGCTCTGCGGCACCGGAGCCGAGAGTGTAATGCTCAACGCCGGGCCGTATCCGCTCGGCGGGGTCGGTGCCCTCGGCGGAGGCGAGGGCACCGGGGGGTTCGGGGCATCCGTCTCCCGGACCGAGGCCGGGATCGTGCTGGCGAACGAGCGCGTCGCGGTGACCATCGACACGGACGGTCTCTTCTGCTCCGTGCGCGACCTCGAGGCCGACCGCGAGGTCATTCCGGCCGGCGCGCGCGGCAACCTGCTGCAGCTGTTCCGGGACACTCCCACGCAGTGGGATGCCTGGGACATCGACGAGCACTACCGCCGCACCGTGGTCGAGCTGACGGCGGCGGACTCGGTGGAGGTCTTCCTTGAGACGCCGATGCGCGTCGGCGTGCGCGTCACCCGGTCGTTCGGAGCGTCCCGCATCGTGCAGGAGGTCAGCCTCGATGCCGGGTCCTGCGCCGTCGACCTGCACCTGGCCATCGACTGGCACGAGCGGCAGAAGCTGCTCAAACTTTGCTTCCCGCTGGACGTGCACGCCGACCGGGCGGCGTCGGAGATCCAGTTCGGCCACGTGTACCGGCCCACGCACGCGAACACCTCTTGGGATTCCGCCCGCTTCGAGACCTGCGCGCATCGCTGGGTGCACGTGGGCGAAGCCGGGTACGGCGTGGCAGTGGCCAACGACTCCACATACGGCCACAACATCGACCGGGCGACGGATGCCGCCGGCCGCACGAGCACCACCGTGAGGCTCTCCCTGCTGCGCGCGCCGCTGTATCCGGACCCCACGTCCGACCAGGGCATCCACTCGATGCGCGTCTCGCTGCGGGTGGGCGCGGGCATTCCCGAGGCCGTCGCCGAAGGCTATCGGCTCAACCTGCCGTTGCGCCACGTGGCAGGAGTCGCGTCCACGGCGGTGGAAGCGCTGCTGAGAGTCGACAACCCGGCCGTCGTCGTGGAGGCCGTGAAACTGGCCGAAGACGGCAGCGGGGATGTGATCGTGCGGCTGTACGAGGCGCACGGATCCCGGGCCCGAGCCGTGGTCAGCCGCTCGTTCGAGGCAGCGGATGCCTACGAAACCGACCTACTCGAACGTCGCGTCGACCAGGCCGCCGTGGTGTCGGCGCACGGGGCCGCCGTCGCCCTCGAGCTGCGTCCCTTCCAGCTGGTGACGCTGCGCTTCCCGCGTTCCTGAGACCCGCTAGATGTACTGCCCAGGGACGTTGATTAAGCGGCTGATGGGTGGGTGGTTTCCGATGGCGGTGTGGGGCCTGTGGTGATTGTATTCGTGGATCCACGCTGGCAGGGCGTTTCGGCGGGCTGATTCTGTGGCGTAGAACCGGCTGAAGGCCCAGCCGTCGGCGAGGGTGCGGTGGAAGCGTTCGATCTTCCCGTTGGTCTGAGGTCGGTAAGGCCGGGTCTTCTTGACGGTGATGTTCAGGTCGCGGCAGGTGTCGCGCCAGAGGTGTGATTTGTAGGCGGAGCCATTGTCTGAGAGCACGCGTTCCACGGTCACGCCGCGGGCGGCAAACCAGGACACGGCGCGTTGCAGGACACCGACGGCTGTCGCGGCGGTCTCGTCGTTGTGGATCTCGGCGTAGGCGACGCGGGAATGATCGTCGATGACGGTGTGCACGTAGGCAGTCCCGATCAGCGGGGCGCGGCGGGCGCTGCGTTTCTGGTCGGTGGTGGCGGCTCGGTTCTTGCTGCCTTGCTGCCGGCCGACGTAGCGCCATCCGCCACCATCGGGGATATTGCCGAGCTTCTTCACATCCACGTGGATCAATGACCCGGGGGTGGCGTGCTCGTAGCGGCGGACGACTTCCCCGGTGCGCACGTCAACGTGGTGGAGCTTGTTCAGGTGGCAGCGCGTCAACACCGCATGAACGGTCGAGGGTGGCATGTTCAGTCTTGCGCCGATCGCCACCGGCCCGAGGCGTTTCTTCCACCGCAGGTGCACGAGCTTGCGAACTTGGTCCTGCGGCGTCTTCGTCGGCATGTGGTGCGGGCGCGAGGACCGATCTTCCATCCCGTCCGGGCCCATCGCGGCGTAGCGGTCAGCCCATCGTTTCGCGGTCGGCCACGACACGTTGAACAGTCGGGCGGCGTAGACGATGGAACGGTCTTGTTCGACGATAAGACGCGCCAGCCGAAGACGGTGACGCGGAGTCAAAGCAGCATTAGCGTGGGACACGAGGACCTCCTGGTCTGCAGTGGTTGGCCTTTGACAGCTCCACTTCACAACAGGAGGTCCTCCCTCATGCCCAACGACTACAGCGTGTCGTCACATTTACTCAACCAACCTGCCTGGGCAGTACAGCTAGACGAGCAGCTGGTGCTTGGCGAGTTCGCGGTAGAGCGGTGTGGAGACCACGAGTTCCGAGTGCGTGCCGGTTCCGACCACCTGGCCGTGGTCGAGGACCACGATCTGGTCGGAGTCGACCACGGTGGAGAGTCGGTGGGCGATCACGATCAGGGTGCGGTCCTGGGCGACGGCGTCGATCGCGGCGCGCATCATCTGCTCATTGGCGCCGTCGAGGCTCGACGTGCTCTCATCCAGCAGCAGGATGGGCGGCGCGGACAGCAGGGCGCGCGCGATGGCGAGCCGCTGGCGCTCGCCACCGGAGAGCTTGACCCCGGATTCGCCCACGCTCGCGCCGAGCCCGGCCGGGTCGCGCTCGAGCACTTCGCCCAGGTTCACGGCGTGCAGAACGCTGATGCAGTCTTCATCCGTGGCATGGGGGCTGGCGAGCACGAGATTGTCGCGCAGCGTGCCGGCCAGCACCGGAGCGTCCTGTTCCACGTAACCGATCTGCGCGCGCAGCGCGGTGCGGTCGAGGGCGCGGATGTCGAGCCCGCCCAATCGCACGACACCGGAGTCGACATCGTAGAAACGCTCGATCAACGCCAGGATCGTGCTCTTGCCGGCACCCGAGGGCCCGACCAATGCCGTGCGCAGGCCTCGCGGGGCGCTGAAGGAGACCCCGTGCAGCACGGCGCGGGTCGGCGCGTCGGCGGCGGCCGCCGCTGCCTGGACGGTGTCGTGGGCCTCCGAGTCGGCCTCGGCGAGGGGGTCGACGGCGACGGGCGCGGCTTGGTACCCGAAGTGCACGTTCTCGAAGGAGATCGCGTCGGTGTCGAGGCGATCCGCGTCGGTGGTGACAGCGAGCGGGGCGATGTCACGGTCGTGCTGGTCTTCCGAGGGCAGTCCGATGATCTCCTCGATCCGGCCGAGGGCGCCCAGCGCTGAGTTGACCGAGGTGATGGCGCCGAAGAACTGGCCGAGCGGCATGATCATCATGAACAGGAAGAGGATGAACGCCACCAGGTTGGCGATGGTGATGGCGCCACTGGCCACCCGGAATCCGCCCACACCGAGCACCACCAGGAACGACACCTGCATGGCGATTCCGGCGATCGGCACAACGAGGGCGGAGATCTTGGCGACCTTGATGCCCATCCGCCAGGCGCCGCGCGCGTCTTCTTCGATCACGGCGACTTCGCGTTCGGTGGCGTTGGAGGCCCGCACGGTGCGAATCGCGCTGATTGCGCGCTCGACGCTCGCGGCGAGGTCTCCGACCTTGGCCTGCGCGGCCTGGCTGGCGGTGCGGATGCGGCGGGACAGCAGTACGACCGTGACGACGGACACGGTGATCACGAGCACGGTCAGCCCGAGCAGGACCGGATCGATCACGAGCATGGCGATCAGCGCTCCCACGAAGGTGAGCGATCCGCCGATCGCCTCGACGAGGCCCTGGGTGAGCACGGCGCGCAGCAGGGTGGTGTCGCTGCCGACGCGGGAGACGAGGTCCCCGGTGCGGCGGGCGTCGAACTCGCTGATCGGCAGTCGCAGCAGCCTGCCCACGAGTCGGCGGCGGCTGGAGAGCACCACGCCTTCACCGGTGCGCTGCAAGAGGTAGTGCTGGTAACCGCTGATCAGGCCTGAAATAACCACGAGTGCGATCAGGGCGATCACCAGGGAGTCCAACGGTGTGTTGTTCTGCACGCGGGTGATCACCTGGCTCACCAGCAGCGGCTGGGCCAGGCTGGCGGCGGCGCCGAGCACGCTCAGCACGATCACGAAACTGAGCACTTTCTTGTGCTCGAGTAGGTAGGGCAGCAGCTGGCTGAACGTGGCGCGCGGCCCCACGTCAGTGAGTGATCCGCCGGGCCCGCGGCGGCCCGGCCGCGGCGTTCGAGCAGCCCGCGGCGCGCGCGCGGCGCGGCCGGTCCTGGCAGACCCGGGGGACCGCTCGCCGGGCGACGCGTCGGCGGACGAGGGAGTGCTGGTGGTGTTGGTCGGGGTGCTCACCTCCTGAGTTTAACCGCAACCGTCGAGGGCGAAGCTGACAGTGCTCCGAGCGGATGCCGAAAGCCGGGCCGGCCTGCGGCATCCGCTGAACGCGTCACCGGTCTACGCTGGGGAACTGTGCCCCAGCCTGTCATCGTAGCCACGCAGCTCACCAAGCAATACAAGGATTTCGTCGCGGTCGACGGCGTCTCCTTCGAGGTCGCCCCCGGCGAGTCTTTCGGCCTCCTCGGCCCGAACGGCGCCGGAAAGTCCACCACCATGCGAATGGTCGGCGCAGTGTCCACCCGCACCAGCGGTGACCTCACCGTGCTCGGCCTCGACCCCGACCGGCACGGGCCCGAGATCCGTTCGCGCCTCGGCGTCGTGCCGCAGGAGAACAACCTCGACACCGAGTTGCGGGTGCGGGAGAATCTCCTCGTGTACGGACGGTATTTCGGATTGCCGCGGGCGCACATCGCTCGCCGGGCCGACGAGTTGCTCGCCTTCGCGCAGCTCGAGGACAAGGCGACGGCCAAGGTCGACGCCCTGTCCGGCGGCATGAAACGCCGGCTCACCATCGCGCGGGCACTCATCAACGACCCGCGTATCCTGCTGCTCGATGAGCCCACCACCGGCCTGGACCCGCAGGCGCGCCATATCCTCTGGGACCGGTTGTTCCGGCTCAAGGAACAGGGGACGACACTGCTGCTCACCACCCACTACATGGACGAGGCCGAGCAGCTCTGCGACCGAATCGTGGTGGTCGACCAGGGCATCATCATGGCCGAGGGCTCGCCGGCCGAGCTGATTCGCCGCTACTCCTCCCGCGAGGTGCTCGAGGTTCGCTTCGGCTCCACCCACAATGCCGGCGTGGCCGAGCAGATCGGGGGCTTCGGCGACCGGGTCGAGGTGCTGCCCGACCGTATCCTGGTCTACAGCGAC
>Ga0209023_10001357_pt1 | contig 33072 bp, 24 predicted proteins | sample LakOneMetagenome_FD_187468 | JGI IMG/M metagenome (GOLD analysis project Ga0209023, IMG submission 187468) | Freshwater and sediment microbial communities from Lake Erie, Canada (SPAdes) (version 2) | ecosystem: Environmental > Aquatic > Freshwater > Lentic | place: Lake Erie, Canada...
AGTTCAGCAAGGGCTCGCAGGTAGTGACCGAAAAGAGCGGGCACAATATCCAGTTGGAGGAGCCGGAACTGGTGATTGCGGCGGTCAGGGAAGTAATTGTCTCGGCCGACCAGAAGACGCAGAATTAACACCCCAGGGACGGTCTGACTGACCGCGGTTCGAACTCGGCGTGAGGAAATGATGGCGGATTCAAACTACGAAGCGATTGGTCGATTCATCTACGGCGCGTATCGGCACGGCGGTACCGGCGCCGACGTCGAACATTGGATAGCTGATGATCTGGGTGTCGCTCGCGCCGATCCGGCCAGCGGCGCTCAAGGCGATTTGTACACTGCCTTCTTCGCCAAACACACCAATGTCGATGAGCTGCAGAAGAACTACATTCGATTTATCGATTTCCTGAAGAGTCGCGCCTAGGAGATTCGCGAGCTCGTCTGTTTTGTGTTGACGGCTGCCGCGCGTAAACGGCCGAGATCAGCCAGAAGCGGCCATACGTCATGAAAAATCTAGATCACCCCTCAGGAGAGCATAGTGAATATTCCGCCTATCGGAGATGTGGAATCCCACGCTGATGTTAGCGAATGGCTCATATCACCACCCCATCCGATCAAATGTTTCCTGGGGCACGTGGTTCAATTTGTCTTTGAGGGTTACCTTGATGACCCACGTAAGAGCGACTATCACCGAGCAATACAAAATTTGCTCGAACTAGACTGCTCCGCTTTAACTGCTGTGACCCCATACGTGGCTCAGTATTGCAATGAGATCTCGTACCTTTGCGGTGATGAGGAGCTACCACAAGTCAGCATTGAACAACCTTCTGATGTCTGGAACTACGTTCAATTTGGCTCAGAGCTGCAGGTTTCGCGCCGAGCGGAAGGAGATGACGAGGATGTAATATATTTTTCGCTTGAATGCAACTGTGACTGGGAGCCTGAACACGGCCTTGTCTTAATCATGCGCGACGGACGGGCTTTCACGAAGGTAGGGCCATACGACGGTCACCTGACAAATTCAGGCGCATACGCAGATCCAAGGTTGAAGCACGTGATATTTAAGAGCTTTCGTGTGTGAGTGAACGGCTGCTTTGGGTCGGAAGCGGACTGTTCAGCCAGGTCCGCAATCGGCCAGAAGCGGACGCTGCAGTGAACCGAATTGAAGTCGTGGAGCAAATATTTTATGAAGAAGCGATCACTGCTTTCCGTAATTGTTGCCACTGCTTGCTTATGTTCTTGCAATGCCAAACGAGAGGACTTGATTACGCTGGAACTACGATATCTGTCGGATGCAATTCCTACGGACTGTTCGGGGATACGTGAGATCGCTCAGAGGGAATTCAAGCACCGATGGATCGCTTACCTAGTCAAGCCTGCAGAGACAGTTGTAGTCCAGTCAAGTGCGGAGTTAAGTAAAACTGGGCCGGCAAAGCTTGCCCCGATCGGCAGTTATGAAATTCTGAGCAACGAGTTGACCTTCACCAATCAGCTGGCATCAGTTTTCATAAGTTGCAAAAAGCGGGAGGGTTATGTGCTAGCAAAAGGCGGATACCTGAACCAAAGACACTGGTACGGTCCGTTCAAGTTCTAATTTCCAACGATGGCGCACGTCCGCTTCGGGTCGGCAGCAGTCCATCGCTGGTAGACTGCTGTCGGCCAGAAGCGGTCATCGGTAGCACCTTCTATTCATTCGATAGGCAGAGACCTGTGTCAGTGAGCGGCACGATCCGGTGTCAGGTCTGACATTTGGACACGAGCTCTGCCGTAACCCCACGATCCGGTGTCAGGTCTGACATTTGGACACGAACTCTGCCGTAACCTGCTTATCGGCACGATCTGATGTCAGGTCTGACATTTGGACACGAGCTCTGCCGTAACCTGCTTATCGTTGAGCTCATGTCTGATATTGTCCTCGAGACCATCGCCGTGCTAAACAGCCCGTCATAGGCCACGTACGCGATACGCGCAAAGCAAGACGCCCGCTGTAGCGGGCGTCTGATCTGAGACGAAAGAAATTACTTCTTTACTTGCTTGCGACGGCTCGCCATCAGGCCAGCCACGCCCAAGCCCAGCAGAGCGACCGAAGCTGGTTCCGGCACGTCTGCAGTTGGCAGCGAAATACTGCCCATGTGATTACCGCTGCTCGCGTCGAGCGTAGCGGTATAGAGCAGACCGCCGTCGACACCATAGAAAGCGAGATTGTAAACATCGCGGAACGAGCAGCACTCGGAACGGCCGTACATCGTGATGCTGTCCAGATTGACCGCGCTGCTGAACGAAATATTCAGCCAGTCGTTCAGGCTACCACCGCTGCTATGCCACATATTCGGGAAGTTTTGGTTGGCATATTGGCCATCGATCGCTTTCCCGGCAAAGGAATCCCAGCTCCAGTTCGACGATGCAGTGGCCACCGTGCCATTGCTCGACAGGGCGACATTGCGACCGGTCTTGGTTTCGAAGGCCTGCAGTTCGGTCACCTGGATATTCGGGTCGCCCGAGCCTTGGCTCACGCGGATATCCTTGACGCCAACCAGGCCGGCATGGGCAGCGCCAGCGAAGAAAGCGGTCGACAGGATCAGACTCGACATCAGCGAAATACGTTTGGACATGATTTTTTTCCTAGAGAATTAATATTTTACTATAAGCAATAAACATGCCTGCAAAACAATCCTCCTAGAAATCATGTACTTACGGATTTGAAGAGAAAGAAGCGGGATGACGCTGTAAAGTTTACCGACACAAAACGGAAGGGGGCGACTGCCGATACCCGGCCTGGCCAAGGGGTTCAGACATCCAGGTGAGAAATCAAGAGGCGGCCCGCATCACGCTCCTGCGTTTCCCCATGCTGCCCATCGACAGAAATCCCGACCGATAAAATATCGATCAGCAGCAGCTGCAGGATGCGCGAGATCATCGACAGGAAGCTGGTGCTGTCCTCCGCATGGTCGACCGCCAGGCAGACGGTCGCCTTGCGCGCCAGCGGCGACTGGCTGTTGCTGATCACGATGACGTCGGCGCCGGCGCGGCGCGCGATGTCCACGGCGTCGAGCAGCTCGGCGATGCTGCCCGAATTCGATACGGCGATCACCACATCGCCCGGTTGCAGCAGCTCGGCCGCCAGTTTAAAAAGGTGCGAGTCGCCGTAGAGCGACGTCGGGATCCGGAAGCGGAAGAACTTGTGCTGCCCGTCCAGCGCCACCGCGCGTGAATTCCCCATCGCGAAGAACTCGACGCGGCGCGCGCGGCTCACCAGCTCGATGGCGCGGTCGAGCGAACGCACGTCGAGCTGGTCGCGGAAGCGCAGGATCGCCGACACCGTGTTGTCGATCACCTTGGCCGACAGATCGTGGGTGCTGTCGCTGGTGCGCACCTGGCTGTGGCGCACCGGGATCGAGCCGGTCAGGCTGCTCGCGAACTTGAGCTTGAATTCGGCCAGGCCCGCGAAACCGAGCGAGCGGCAGAAGCGGATCACGGTCGGCTGGCTCACTTCGGCCAGGCGCGCGATCTCGGCGATCGGTTCGTTCAGCACCAGGCGCGGTTGCTCGACCACGAGGGCGGCCACGCGCTGCTCGGCGGGAGTCAACTCATGGCGCAGGTTCTGGACCCGCTCCATCAGCGAGTTGGCGCCGCTGCGGCCGCGCAGGTGCTCGGCCAGGATGGTCGCCACGCCATGCAGCGCCGGATAGGGCGCGCTGATCACATAGGTCGGGATCTGCGCGATGTAATCGGTGAAGCGCCCCTTGGCCTCGAAGCGGGCGCGGAAAGGAGAACGGGCGAACCACTCGCCCATGCGCGGCACGATGCCGCCGCCGATGAAGATGCCCCCAAACGCGCCGAGGGTCACCGCCAGGTTGGCCGCGGCCGCGCCCAGCATGCCGCAGAAGCATTCCAGCACTTCCAGGCACAGCGGGTCCTGCGACTCGAGCGCGCAGGCGATGATGTCGGCGGCCTTGCGCGGCGGCGCGTCCACGCCGTTGCGCTCGGCCAGCGCGCGGTGGATGATCTCCATCCCGGGGCCGGAGATCAGGCGTTCGTTCGATACGTGCTGCCACTCGCGCCATGCGGTCTGCAGGATCGCGAACTCGCGCTCGTCGCCGGGGGCGAAGTTGACGTGGCCGCCTTCGCTGCCAAGGGTGACGAAACCGTCCTCGGTCGGGATCACGCCCGAGACGCCCAGGCCGGTGCCCGGGCCGAGCACGCCGATGACGGCCTTCGATACGGGCTTGCCCTGCCCCACCTGCATCAGGTCTTTCTCCCCGAAGCCGGGAATCGCCATCGCCAGCGCGGTGAAGTCATTGACGATCAGAAGGGTGCTCAAGCCCAGCTCGCGGCGCACCGCGTCGGTCGAGAACTGCCAGTCGCGGTTGGTCATGCGGACGAAATCGCCGCTGATCGGGTTGGCCACGGCGAGCGCCGCGTGGTGCAGCTTGACGCTGCTGTGGTCCTGCAGGTAGTAGCGCAGCAGCGGGACGATGCCTTCGAATTCCTCGCACTTGAGTACGCGCACGGCGCCGAAGCTGCCGGGCGCCGTCTGCAGCGCCAGGCGCGCGTGGGTGGCGCCGATGTCCGCCAGCAGGCGCGGGCCGTCGGCGAATGCCGTGCGCGCGGATTTCTCCGCGAAGCTGGTGGCCTCCTGCTGGCTTCCCATTACTTGCTGTCCGCCGCGATGCTGCCGAACCAGGCGCCGTAAGGCGGCAGGGTCACGCGGCCGTTGGCGGCGCTGCCCGGCAGGCCTTGCGCATCCAGTGCCGTGGCCTGGCTGCTCAGCGGCCAGTCGAAGCTGACCGGCTCCGCGCTCAGATTGAAAGCGGCCAGCACGCTGTCCATGCCGTCGACATCGCGGCGCAGCGCCAGGACCGGTTCCGGTGCGTCGAAGAAGCCGATGTCGCCGCGGGTCAGCTGCGGCATGGTCTTGCGCCAGGCGATGAAGCGGCGCTGGAAGTTCAGCATCGAATCCGGATCCTTGTCCTGCGCGGCGACGCTGGCGGCCAGGTGCGACTCGGCCACCGGCAGCCAGGGGGTGCCGCTGGTGAAGCCGGCGTTCGGCGCCTCATTCGTCCACGGCATCGGCGTGCGGCAGCCGTCGCGGCCCTTGAACTCGGGCCAGAAGGTGATGCCGTAGGGGTCCTGCAGCAACTCGAAGGGAACGTCGGCCTCGGTCAATGCGAGTTCGTCACCCTGGTACAGGCAGGGCGTGCCCTTGAGCGAGAGCTGCATCGCCAGCACCAGCTTGGCCAGGCTCGGGGTCGGGTTGGCGCCGCCCCAGCGGGTCATCACGCGGATGGCGTCGTGGTTGCCGACCGACCAGGAGGCCCAGCCGTCCTTCACGCGCTCCTTGAACTCCTCGACCTGCTTGCGGATGTGGCTTGCGGTGAACACGGGCGTGAGCAGGTTGAAGCTGTAGGCCATGTGCAGCTTGTCGCCGCCCTCGGTGTATTCGGCCATCTGGGCCAGCGCGTCGTCCGAGCTGACTTCGCCAATCGACACCGCGCCGAACTCGTTGAGCTGCGCGCGCACGCGCTGCAGGAAGGCGACGTTCTCCGGCTGGGTCTTGTCGTAGATGTGGGCCTGCATGCCGTAGGGGTTCACGTCCGTGACGGTCGAGGTGTCGCGCACCAGGGCCGGCGGATTGCTGCGCAGTTCACGGTCATGGAAGTGGAACACGCAGGCGTCCATGCGCACGCCGTCCACGCCGCGCGCGAGCCAGAAGCGCTGGGCGTCGAGGTGGGCCTGCTGCACTTCCGGGTTGTGGAAGTTCAGCTGCGGCTGGCTGGTGAGGAAGTTGTGCATGTAGTACTGCTTGCGGCGGGTGTCCCACTGCCAGGCCGAACCGCCGAAGACGGACAGCCAGTTGTTCGGCGGGCAGCCGTCGGCAAGCGGATCGGCCCAGACGTACCAATCCGACTTGGCATTGTCGCGGCTCTTGCGGCTCTCGACGAACCAGGGGTGGGTGTCGGCGGTGTGCGACATCACCTGGTCGATCATGATCTTCAGGCCCAGGCTGTGCGCCCGGGCGATCAGCCTGTCGAAGTCGGCCAGGGTGCCGAACAGCGGGTCGACGTCGCAGTAGTCCGCGATGTCGTAGCCGAAGTCCTTCATCGGCGACTTGAAGAAGGGGGACAGCCAGACGATGTCCACGCCCAGGCTCGCGATGTAGTCGAGCTTCTCGGTGATGCCGGCCAGGTCGCCCACGCCGTCACCGTTGGTGTCGAGGTAGCTGCGCGGGTAGACCTGGTAGATGATGGCTTCTTTCCACCAGTCGGGGTTGGTCGAGATCTGGGTCATGGTTGGTCCGTCGGGGTTCGTGGAATTCTAGGCAATATACAGGATCGTGAAAAAGTTGACAATTACCCAGCAGCGCACAATTCTTGCGCATAAATGTTTAAATTCAATGACTTGACAAGTCTGAGCAAACCACAGCTTCAGGTATGAAGTAGCTGAACTACAAAAATTCTGTATCTCGTTTGTTTCACGGCGATATTTTTATTGCAAATTCCCATGAGCTCGGCATAGGATCGCGTCTGTTTCGTTTTCCCGAGGACGCCATGAATTCTCCCGCACCCAGCGAGGTCAAGCGCGCCGGCCGCATGCCGCGCCAGATCCCCTTCATCATCGCCAACGAAGGCTGCGAGCGCTTCAGCTTCTACGGGATGCGCAACATCCTGACGCCCTTCCTGATCTCGACCCTGCTGCTGTTCGTGGCCGAGTCCGAGCGCACCGGCGAAGCCAAGCACGTCTTCCACACCTTCATGATGGGCGTCTACTTCTTCCCGCTGCTGGGAGGCTGGCTGGCCGACCGCTACTTCGGCAAGTACAACACCATCTTCTGGTTCAGCCTGATCTACTGCGCCGGCCACGCCTGCCTCGCCATCTTCGAGCACAGCGTCGAGGGCTTCTACTTCGGCCTCTTCCTCATTGCCTTCGGCTCGGGCGGCATCAAGCCGCTGGTGGCCTCTTTTGTCGGAGACCAGTTCGACAAGACCAACAAGGACAAGGCGAAGGTCGTGTTCGACGCCTTCTACTGGATCATCAACTTCGGTTCCTTCTTCGCGTCGCTGCTGATGCCGATCTTCCTGCGCGACTACGGTCCGTCGGTCGCCTTCGGCATCCCCGGCATCCTGATGTTCATCGCCACCATGGTCCTGTGGAGCGGCAAGAAGAAGTACGTGCACGTGCCCCCGGCGCCGAGCGACCCGCATTCCTTCCTGCGCGTGGTGCGCACCGCGCTGTTCGCACGCCAGGCCGGCCAGGGCCGTCCGGGCCTGATCGTCGCCGGGTTTGCCGCGGCTGCCGCCGTCGCCTCGCTGGTCATGACCCCGAGCTGGGGCTTCGTGATCGCCGCCTGTACCGCCCTCGTGCTGCTGCTGGCCGGCGTCGGCATCGGCGCCTCGCTGCAGCTCGAACGTGCGCGCGGCGTGCATCCCGACATCGCGGTGGACGGCGTGCGCGCCGTGCTGCGCATCCTGATCGTGTTCGGCCTGGTGACGCCCTTCTGGTCGCTGTTCGACCAGAAGGCCTCGACCTGGATCGTGCAGGCCAACGCCATGTCGACCCAGGTGAACCTGCTCGGCTGGAGCTTCGAGGTCATCCCGGCCCAGATGCAGGCGCTCAATCCGCTGCTGGTGATGATCCTCATCCCCTTCAACAACCTGGTGCTGTTCCCGCTGCTCACGAAAATGGGCCTGCTTCCGACCGCCCTGCGCCGCATGACCGCGGGCATCGCCTTCTCGGCGCTGGCCTGGATCGTGGTCGGTAACCTGCAGGTGCAGCTGGACGCGGGCGACCCGGTGTCGATCGCCTGGCAGATCCTGCCCTACGCCCTGCTGACGCTGGGCGAGGTGCTGGTCTCGGCCACCGGCCTCGAGTTCGCCTACAGCCAGGCCCCGGCCTCGATGAAGGGCGTGATCATGGCGCTGTGGTACCTGGCGGTGACCGTCGGCAACCTGTGGGTGCTGATCGTGAATGCGGGGGTGAAGAACGAGGCCGTGATCGCCCACATCGAAAGCTCGGGCGTGGGGGTGATGGCCTTCCAGATGTATTTCTTCGCCGGCTTCGCGCTGCTGGCGGCCCTGGTATTCGGGCTGTATGCCAAGCGTTACAAGATGGTCGATCACTACCGCGGCTGATTTTTCACTCTTCTATTGGCGGGGCCGCTGCCGCTTGAACGCGTGGGCGGAGGACCGCCCACCCTACATGAACCGACTCCGATACTTCGCCCTTGCGGCCGCTGCCCTTGCCTCTTCCGCCCATGCCGCAGTACCTCTTGCGGCCTGCGACGACCCTTCCTTCCAGCAGATCCTGCACGCCTCGAATGCCACGCTGGACGCCCGTGCGGTCTGGCTCGACGGCCAGCGCCTGACCTGGCCCGGCGCCAATGCCGGCACCTTCAAGCTGTATCACTCGGCCAAGGCGTCCATCGTCGCAAGGCCGGGCGCCAAGGTCGAAGGCGCCGACGGCGCACTGGCGCTCGAGGCTTCGTCCTCCGCCATGCCTCCCCGCTTCAAGTACGTGGCGAACGGCCCCGTGCTGTCGCTGCGCGCGGCCGACCTGAAACGTATCAAGGAGCTGCACCGCGGGCAGCTGGTGCTGGTGCAGGAAGCGCCGGATGGCTCCGTGCGCGCCGCCACCCGCATCCAGGCGGCCGGCGCGCTGGACGACTTGTATGCGGCAGCCGAGCATATCGCCGACCTGGGCGCCACGCCGAAGAAGAGTCGCACCACGTTCCGCCTGTGGGCGCCGACCGCGCGCAGCGTCGCCGTCTGCACCTACGACAGCGGCAGCGGCCGCGCGAGCGCCGTGCACGAGATGGCCTTCGACGGGCGCACCGGCGCTTGGGAAGCCCAGGTATCGAAAGACCTGTCCGGCGGCTACTACAAGTACGCGGTGGATGTCGCGGTCAACGGCATGGGCCTGGTGCGCAACCTCGTCACCGACCCGTACTCCGTCAGCCTCACGACCGACTCGAAGCGCAGCTACGTCGCCGACCTGGATGCGGCAACGCTCAAGCCGAAGGGCTGGGACGCCACCCGCGCACCGAACACCGTCAAGGCCCAGACCGACATGGTCATCTACGAGCTGCACGTGCGCGACTTCTCGATCAACGACCCCAGCGTGCCCGAGCAGAAGCGCGGCAAGTACACGGCCTTCGGCGAAGCGAACTCGAACGGCATGCGCCACCTGAAGGCCCTGGCCAAGGCGGGGCTGACCGACATCCACCTGCTGCCGGTGTACGACATCGGCAGCGTGCCCGAGAAGGATTGCGCCGTGCCGCAACCTGCTGGCAGCCCGGACGGCGAAAGCCAGCAGGCCCTTACCCGCAAGACCGCGCACACCGACTGCTTCAACTGGGGCTACGACCCTTACCACTACAGCGCGCCGGAAGGCAGCTACGCCAGCGATCCGGCCGATGGCGCACGCCGCGTGCTGGAATTCCGGCAAATGGTGATGGACCTGCACAAGGCCGGCCTGCGCGTCGGCACCGACGTGGTCTACAACCACACCTTCATCGCCGGCCAGGAAGAAAAATCCGTGCTGGACCGCGTGGTGCCGGGCTACTACCACCGCCTCAATGCCACAGGGGGCATCGAGCGTTCCACCTGCTGCGACAACACGGCCACCGAGAACCGCATGATGGCCAAGCTGATGATCGATTCGGCGGAACTCTGGACCCGCTACTACAAGATCGATTCCTTCCGCTTCGACCTGATGGGCCACCAGCCGCGCGAAGCGATGGAGCGCCTGCAGAAGCGCGTCGACAAGGCCGCCGGCCGCCACGTGCAGCTGATCGGCGAAGGCTGGAACTTCGGCGAGGTGGCCGACGGCGCGCGCTTCGTCCAGGCGTCCCAGCTATCGCTGAACGGCTCCGGCATCGGCACCTTCAGCGACCGCGCGCGCGACGCCGTGCGCGGCGGCAGCGCCGGCGACTCGGGCGAGGCGATGATCCGGCGCCAGGGCTATATCAACGGCCTGGTCTACGACCCGAACGCCCGGGGCGGCGAGCACAAGACCGTCGACCTGCTGCGCGCTGCCGACATGATCCGCGTCGGCCTGGCCGGCTCGGTGCGCACCTATGCCTTCCAGACCTTCGACGGCGAGCGCCGCACCTTGGCGGCGATTGCCTACGGCGACCAGCCGGCCGGCTATGCGAGCCAGCCGGGCGAAGTGGTGAACTACGTCGAGAACCACGACAACCAGACGCTGTTCGACATCAACGTGCTCAAGCTGCCGGTGGCGACCAGCACCAATGACCGCGCCCGCGTGCAGGTGCTGGGCATGGCGATCAATGCCTTCAGCCAGGGCGTGGCCTATTACCACGCCGGCATCGACACGCTGCGCTCGAAGTCCCTGGACAAGAACAGCTTCAATGCGGGCGACTGGTTCAACCGCATCGACTGGCGCTACCAGGACAACTACTTCGGCACCGGCCTGCCGCAGAGCGACGACAACGGCAAGGACTGGCCGCTGCTCAAGCCTTACCTGGCACAGTCCGCCGCCATCAAGCCGGCGCCATCGGACATCGCCTTTGCCCGCGACGCCTTCCGCGACCTGCTCGCAATCCGCGCCAGCTCGACGCTGCTGCGGATGCGCAGTACCGACGACATCGTGCAGCGCCTGCGCTTCTTCAACACCGGGCCGCGGCAGGAGCCGACCGTGCTGGCGGCCTGGATCGACGGCAAGGGCTATCTGGGCGCGCACTTCGCCGGCCTGGGCTACCTCGTGAACGTGGACAAGGTGGCGCACAAGGTAGCGGACGAAGCCTTGCGCGGCAAGCGCCTGGTGCTGCATCCGGTGCACCGGGCTGCAAAGGCCGCTGACAAGCGCGCCGCCCAGGCGAGCTTCGATAGCGCGAGCGGCAGCTTCACGGTGCCGCCACGTACGGCGGTGGTGTTCGTCGCGGAGTGAGTCACGGATCAGGCGAGGTGCACATGAGCGATGAACACGGCGTCACGACTGCTGCTCCCGGGCAGGAGCAGCAAGTGCAGGTGTCACCCGAGATCTTCACCATCGGCGGCCTCGCCGTCGCAGGTTTTTTCGGAGGTCCGCTGGCGCTGTTTTACCTCGCCGACCGGGATTTGCGCGCGTTGCACGAACCAGCGTTAAGGCGTCGCCTGGCGCACTGGTTTGTTCCATTGACTGCGGTCTGGTTGTACTTCCTGTTCAGCTTTCCGCCGGATCTTGTTTCCCAATGGGTTTCCTATCTGCCGCAGACCATTCTGTGGTGGATGGTCGTGCGTCATCTGTTCCGGCAAGCGCATGCCGGTTTCGCTCAGCGTGGCATCGTCATGCTGCCGAAGTACGATGCGTTCGAGTTCGGATTCTGCGTGTTTCTCGGCCTGAAGCTCGTGCTGTGGGTCGGAAGCATGTTGGTCGAGCGACTGTTCTACTGAATCACCGCTTAACCGTTCATCCCGCAGTGTCGACCAGGCGGGCAATCTCGACCGATCCCTTCTCGTCGAAGATCGGGCAGCTCTCCGCCACCTCGACAGCCGCATTAAAGTCTACCGCGGCAATCACGGAGTAACCGGACAGCGAGGCGCTGTTGAGTTTCGGCCCGCGCAGGCGGCTCGGCACCTCGACGCTGCTGCGCGCCAGGCCACCTCGCTCCACTAGCGCGCTGCCCAGGGAATCGAACCACGCGTCCCAGCGCGCGGCATCGTGCTGCGGGCCTTCCGACTCGTCGACGGTCGAGCCCCGGTAAACGATCAGGTAACGCTCCATGGTTCCCTCCTCAAGATGTTCGGGAAAACCTTAGCAGAAGCCCGATCGGGGCGACGCACCGCTGAGCGAAGGATCAGTTGGAAGCGGAAACGTGTGAAGTTGCAAGAGGTTGTTTCGGTTAGTTGAGAGCCTGGACATCGGCGCTTTGCCGCCGATACCCTGATGCGGACGATGCCAGTTGTAGTGATGGATCCACTCACGCAACGTGTTTGCACGTTCGTCAGAGCTCTAGTAGACGAAGCCGTAGGCCCATTCACGTAGCGCAGATTGGATGAAGCGTTCGGCTTTACCATTGGTCTGAGGCCGGTAGGGCTTGGTAAAGCGATGCTTCAGTTCCAGCCCTGCGCAGGCATGGCCGAAACTCTTTGCACGGAAGGCCGAGCCGTTATCGGTCAGCAGCCGCTTGGGTTTCGCACCCAGCGAGCAGTAATACGCGTGAGCCCTTGCCAGGAAGCTGCAGGCGCTTTCCTGCGACTCATCAGGGTGCAGCTCGGTGTACGCGATCCGGGCATGATCGTCGACGGCCACAAACAAGACTTCCCAGCCCGCACCGCGACTACGGTCACGACGGTTACCAGTAGCCCGGTGACCAGTCTTCTCGATCCGGCCTAGCTTCTTTGTATCGATGTGTATGAGGTCGCCCGGAGTTTCGTGCTCATAACGCTTCACTGGCTCGGCCGGTTCCAGATCCGACAATCGCGCCAGGCCGGCACGACCGAGCACCCGGCTTACCGTGGCCTTTGATAGCGACAAATACTCGGCAATGCGTGCTTGCGTCATTCGCTTCTTGCGCAGCTCAACGATGGTCAGCGCCTTCGATTCCTCAATGGCACGCGGACTGCAGTTAGGACGTGAAGAGCGGTCAACCAAGCCTGGCTTTCCCTCGGCGAGAAAGCGACCGACCCATTTGCGCACGGTTGCTGCGCTGACGCCGTATAACTGTGCCGCTTGGCTATCAGGCAAACGAGATTTAAGGACGTCTTCGACCATTTCGACTCGACGGATGAAGGTCAATCGGGCATTCTTATGGATGTTCATTCGGTTGGTTTCCTTGAGAACTGGGGGTTTGGCGATTTCCAGTTTCTCAAATCCAATCCGAATGAACAACCTATTGAAACATCACACTTAGAGCGCCTAACAATTCCCCCCATGGCTGCGTTGGATCGTCTCGCCGTACTAGCGTACTGTCTTCAACGATCCGCCTTGCCCTGGGGGTTTTGTTAGGCGCTCTTAAGCACGCCCAGCGTCGCGCGGCTCACGTTGATGATCGAGCCCCGGAAGAACTGGTTGGTGTCCTTGCACACGTTGGCCGAGCTGGCGCGCCAGGCGGCTCCGGTGTCGCCATTGTCGACCAGCTTCAGCCAGCTTTCCGCCGCCGTGCGGGCGGCTGCGGTGCCCCTCGTGTCCTGGGCCATGGCGGAGGCGCCCAACAGCAGGCTTGCCGTGAGAACGGCGGAAACGATCGTTTTCAAGATGCTCTGCTATCAAAGACGTGCGCACAAGTCCGCAGCGTCCTTTTCCTGCCCCGAGCCGTCCTGCTGACCGTGCTCGTACCTGACAGGCGTGACTTTCCCGCCTCCAGCCGACCCCGGGTCGGCTGCAGTGCCCGGCGTTGCCGCCTGGCTCGCCACGGGTAGCGCCATTTGCGCAGCGGGGGCGCCGGCGGCGAGCCGTTCCAGGTTGATTGCTGCGTTCACGTCGCGGTCGTGATGCGTGCCGCATGCCGCGCAGTTCCAGATACGTTCAGAGAGGGCCAGGGTAACATTGCGTACCCCGCAGGCGCAGCACAGCTTGCTCGAAGGATACCAGCGGTCGGCCAGCACGATCTGGGTGCCGTAGCGTGCGGCTTTGTACTTGAGCTGCCGCCTGAATGAATAAAAGCCGACGTCGGCGACCGACCGCGCCAAGCGCGCGTTGGCCAGCATCCCGCGCACGTTCAGGTCCTCAATCGCCACCGCCTGATTCTCGCGGCAAATGCGGGTGGTCAGCTTGTGGCTGAAGTCGGCGCGCACCCGGGCGATGCGAGCATGCAGGCGCGCCAAGGCCCGGGCGCCGCACACCCGGTTCTTCGACACCGGAAGGCGCGTGCCCTTCGGGATACACCCGGCGATACTGAACGCCGTCTTCGCCGCCTCCAGCTTGCGCGACAGCCGGCGCGACCGGATGCGCAGGCGCCGCAGCGCCGCCTTCAAAGCACGTGGTGCGGCGATCTTCTCTCCAGTGGAGAGGGTGGCGGCGCTGCTAATGCCCAGGTCAACGCCAACGATGCCATCCCCCGTGCGGCAGTGCCGCGCGACATCGTCCGGCACCTCGACCTGAAGGGCGATGAACCAGCAATCCGCTTCGCGACTCACGCTTGAGCCCATGATCCGGCCCGGCCAGCGCAGCTGCTCACTTAGTGGCACACGGCCAATCTTCGGCAGCACGACGACGTTGCCTTCCAGGTGCAGCTTATCGTTGGCGACATAGAAACTGTCGCGGCAGCGTCCTTTTTTCTTGAAGCGTGGCGCATGGGCAGGCTGGCCGGCGCGGCACTGCTCGAAGTAGCGCGTCCAGGCCCGGGCGAGGTATGCGAATGGCTGCGCGTGAGCATCGCGATGGATCGTGCGCAGCCAGGGTTGGCCGCCCTCGTCGAGCCACGCGGGATCCGAATACTTGATGCAGTTGAACGCCTTTTTGAGCGCCATCGCGTTCGGCTTCTCTCCAGCGGCGAGCTGGCGGCGCCACTCGGCAAGCGCCCAGTTCCAAACCCGGCGAGAGGTGCCGGCCGCACGAGCGAAATAGTCACGCTGCGCGGGCGACGGATAGAGTCGGATGCGATGGGAAAGCAGCATGGCAAAAGTGGGTGTAAGGATGGCAGTTTGACCAGGATAAGGTCATCGGGTTCACCGTTCGACCGCCGGGTATCTTGAGCACGCTCAGTCCACGTTCGCACACTTTATCCACTCAGGCCGCGACGAGAGTTGCACTCTCCAAATCGCATAAAAGCACTGCATCGCGGCGCCCAGCCAGCAAGATTTCCGCTTCGACAGAATGCAGTAAGCGGGAAATGAGCGGTAGAAAGCCGCCTTCAGGTTTCGGCAATGCCCAGCTGCGCCAGGATCGCGTCCTTGATTTCCTGCAGCGCCGGCTGCGATACCTTGCGCGGATGCGGCTGGGCGATCGGGAACACGGTGCCTACCCTGGTCGGGCGCGAGGTTAACACCACCACGCGGTCGGCCAGGTAGATCGCCTCCTCGACGTCGTGGGTGATCAGGAGCACGGTGTGGTTTTCCTCGCGCAGCACCCGCAGCAATTCGTTCCTCATCTTGAGCGCGGTGAGCGCGTCGAGTGCCGAGAAGGGTTCGTCCATCAGCACGATGTCGGGCTTGACCGCCAGGGCGCGGGCGATTTCCACGCGCTTGAGCATGCCGCCGGACAGCTCGTGCGGGTAGGCTTTCTCGAAGCCCTTGAGCCCCACCATCTCGGCGTAGTGGTCCGCTTTTGCCACGTCGGCGGCGTGGTCCTTGCCGGGCAGGCCGAACATCAGGTTCTCGCGCACCGTCAGCCAGGGGAAGACCGAGCCGTGCTGCGAGATCACGATGGCGTTCGGCGATGGCCGCGTGACCGGCACGCCGTCGATCGCCACCGCGCCGCCGTCGGGCCGCTCGAAGCCGGCCAGCAGCTTCATGAGGGTCGACTTGCCGCAGCCGGAAGGGCCGACGATGGCGACGAATTCGCCCGGCGCGACTTCGAGGTCGATGCCGTCGATGACCTGCAGCGCGCGGAAGCCCTTGCGCAGTCCCTTGATCGCGATCTTAGCGTCCATAGCGCCACCTTACCTGTTTGAGGCCCTCGAGCCGGCGCATCGCGACGTCGATGCCCAGTCCGATCAGGCCGATGATGATCATGGCCGCCACCACCAGGTCGTAGCGGTTGCCGGCATTGCGCGCGTCCATGATCAGGAAGCCCAGCCCCGAGCTGCGCACGATCATCTCGGCCGCCACCACGACCAGCCAGGCGACGCCGAGGCTGATGCGCATGCCGGTCAGGACTTCGGGCAGCACGGCCGGCACGATCACCTGGCGGAACAGGCGCGCGCGCGGCACGCCGAAGTTCTCGGCGGCGCGCAGGTAGCGCGTGTCGATCGCGTGCACGCCGGCGGCGGTCTGCACGATCAGGGGAAAAACCGCCGCCAGGAAGATCAGGAAGACCGGCGACACGTCGCCCACGCCGAACCACAGGATCGCGATCGGGATCCAGGCGATCGGCGAGATCGGGCGCAGGATCTGGAACAGCGGGTTGAGGGTGCGGTAGGCGGCGTCGACGCGCCCCATCCACAGGCCGAGCGGCAGCGCCACCAGCATGGCGATCAGGAAGCCGGTGGCCACCCGCAGCAGCGAGGCGCCAATGTGGCGCCACAGGGTGCCGTCGGCCGCCAGTTCGACGGTGCCGGCCGCCACCTGCAGCGGCGTCGGGAAGATCAGGCTGGCGCTGTACACCACCACGCTCCACCAGAGCGCCAGCACGGCGGCGATCAGGAGCAGCGGCGGCCAGATCCGGTTCAATCTATCGAGGTTCATGCGGTATTCCGTGTCAGGAGTGAATCGAGACGCCAGCGCAGGCGCGCCAGCCCGGGGGCCGGCGCCTCCACCACCACGACGGTCATGGTGCCGCTGGCGTGCGCCGTGCAGTCGAAGGGATGCTCGCCGGCCTGCCCGAAAGGCAGCCTGAAATCCTGGCCGGGCATGATCAAGACCGGGCCGAACATCTGCGGCACGGTGTCGCGGTTGCGCAGCAGGAGCACGTCGCGCACGCCGAGCATCAAGGTGACGCGCTCGGGCAGGGTCGAAGTCTTGTCGCCCTTCATGCGGCGCTCCCAGGTACCTTTCGGGATCTCGAACAGGCTCTCGCGCGCCTCCACCCTGATCGGCGCGTAGGCGGCCCAGCCCAGCGGCGCCGCCAGCGCCACGGCGGCGAGCGCGATGCCGATCCGCTTGTTCAATCGCCCGCCCATCTATTCGGCGTAGAGCACGTTCACGTCGTGCACGATCTCGTCGGCCGGACGGCCGAAAGGCATCAGGGCGCGCAGCATGCCCTTCTTGTCGATGAAGTAGAGATAGGAAGAGTGCCCCATCTGGTAGCTCTCCGGGCCGGTGGGCACCTTGGTGGCGGTGATGCCGTAGTCCTTGCGGATCGCCGCCATCTGTTCCGGCGTGCCGGTCAGGCCGATGAAGCTCTTGTCGAACTTTGCCAGGTAATCCTTGAGGCGCGCCGGCGTGTCGCGTTCCGGGTCGACCGAGATGAACACCACCTGCAGGCGGTCCGCGTTCGCCCCCAGCTTCTGGCGCGCCTGCGCCAGCAGGGCGAGCGAGGCCGGGCAGATCGCCTGGCAGTGGGTGAAGCCGAATTCCAGCACCACCACCTTGCCGCGCAGCCTGGACAGGCGGAAGTCGCGGCCGTCGGCGGCCTGCCGGGCGATCTCGGGGGCAATGCGGGCCGGCGAGAAGGTGCCGGATTTGAGCGGCTCGGCAGCCTGCGCCATGGAGGCTGCGGCCAGCAAGGCCAGGAACAGGCGGCGCTTCACAGCATCACCTTCACGGGCCGGACGTTCTTCACGAAGCTCTCGTCCACATATTGTTCGTAACGCACGGGGCGCTTCAAGGTGCCGGCCTGCACCGACAGCTGCATCAGTTCGTCGAATTCGGTGCGCAGCATGCGCAGGTCGCCATAGGTGACGCGGTCGGAAGGATTGTCCATCACGAACTTGATGATCTTCGGGTCCTGGTTGAAGAAAGCGCGCTGGGCCGCGATGTGCGCCGCCTTGTCGCGGTTGAGCGGCGAGGCATCGAGCCAGTTGCCGGCGGCCTGCACGTAGTTGACCAGCTCCTGCACCAGCGGCCGGTCGGTCTTGATCAGCTCTTCGCGCACGGTCAGCACGCAGCAGATGTAGTTGCTCCACTCGTTGCGGGTCATCGCCAGCGGGCGCGCATAGCCGGCGCGCTGGGCCGCGGCGCCGAAGGGCTCGCCGGTGCAGTAGCCGTCCACCGCGCCCGCATACAGCGCGGCCGGCATGTCGGGCGGCGCCATTTCGATGACCTCGATGTCCTTCGGCGACATGCCTTCGCGCGCCAGCATCTTGCGCAGGAACAGGTAGTCGACCGCGAAGCGGCTCGGGATGGCGATGCTTTTGCCCCGCATGTCGGCAAATTTGCGGAAGGGCGAATCGGTGCGCACCATGATGACGGCGCCCGAACGGTGGCCGAGCGAGACGATCTTGAGCGGAATGCGCCAGTCGGTCAGGTCCATCACCAGGGGCGCCAGCATGTAGGCCGCCTGGATGCGGCCCGTCATCAGGGATTCCTTGATCTCGGGCCAGCCCGAATACTTGTTGTACTCGAACAGGGTGGCCGCCGCCTGCGGCTTGCCGTCGGCCGCCGCCCGCGCCTTGCAGGCGATCGGCAGGGTGAGGTTGCAGGTGACCGGCAGGCCGCCTACCTGGAGCGGGGCGCGAGAAGGCGCAGCGATCGCGCCGCCGGCCAGCGGCAGGGCCAGGGCGCCGCCGAGCAGCTGGCGCCGGCGCGGGGAATGCTCGTGCATGACCATCGCTCTCAGACGTCCAGGTGCGAGATCAGCAGCCTGCGCTGGGCATCGCCCTCGCCCGCCTCGGCCCCCTGGGCGCCGAGCGAAATCCCGACCGACATGATGTCGATGAGAAGCAGCTGCAGGATGCGCGAGATCATCGACAGGAAGGTCGTGCTGTCCTCGCTGTGGTCGACCGCCAGGCATACGCTGGCCTTCTTCGCCAAGGCCGACTTGCTGCTGGTGATAGCGATGACGTCGGCGCCGGTCGCGCGCGCCGTATCGACCGCCGCCAGGAGTTCCGGCAGCTGTCCGCCGGTGGAGATCGCGATCACCACGTCCCCCGGGCCCAGCAGGCCGGCGGCAAGGGTGAACAGATGCGAGTCGCCGTAGAGCGCGGCCGGGATGCGGAAGCGGAAGAACTTGTGCTGGCCGTCCAGCGCCACCGCGCGCGCATTGCCCATGGCGTAGAACTCGACGCGGCGCGCACGGCGCAGCAGCTCGATCGCGCGGTCGATCGCGTGCACGTCGAGCTGGTCGCGGAACTTCAGGATCGCCGAAACGGTGTTGTCGATCACCTTGGCCGAAAGGTCGTGGGTGCTGTCGCTCATGCGCACCTGGCTGTGGCGCACGGGGATGGTGCCGGTCAGGCTGCCGGCGAATTTCAGCTTGAATTCGGCCAGGCCCTGGAAGCCGAGCGAACGGCAGAAGCGGATCACGGTCGGCTGGCTGACGTCGGCCAGGCGCGCGATCTCGGCGATCGGCTCGGACAGCACCTTGCGCGGATGCTCCAGCACCAGCGCCGCGACGCGCTGCTCGGCGGGCGAGAGCTCGTGGCGCAGCTGCTGCACGCGGTCCATCAGGGTATTGGCGCCGCTGCGGCCGCGCAGGTGCTCGGTCAGGATGGTCGACACGCCGTGCAGGGCCGGATTCGGCGTCATGATGACGTAGGTCGGGATCTGGGCGATGTAGTCGGTGAAACGGCCCTTGGCCTCGAAGCGCGCGCGGAACGGCGATTGCGCGAACCACTCGGCGATGCGCGGCACGATGCCGCCGCCGATGAAGATGCCCCCGAAGGCGCCGAGGGTCACCGCCAGGTTGGCGGCGGCGCTGCCCAGCATGCCGGCGAAGGTTTCCAGGGTTTCCAGGCACAGGGGGTCGTGCTGGTCCAGCGCGGCGCTGACGATGTCGGCGGTGCTGCGGCTCGGGGCCTCGACGCCGTTGCGGCGCGCCAGTGCGCGGTACATCACCTCGATGCCGGGGCCGGAAATCAGGCGCTCGTTCGAGACGTGCGGCCACTCTTCCCAGGCGTACTGCAGGATCGCGAACTCGCGCTCGTCGGCGGGCGCGAAGTTGACGTGGCCGCCTTCGCTGCCCAGGGTGACGAAGCCGTCGATGGTCGGGATCACGCCCGACACGCCCAGGCCGGTGCCCGGCCCCAGCACGCCGGCCACGGCGTGGCTCTGCGGCGCGCCGCCGCCGACCTGCATCAGGTCCTGCGGCTGGAAGCCCGGCAGCGCCATGGCCAGCGCCGTGAAGTCGTTCACGATCAGCAGCGTCGACAGGCCGAGGGTGCGGCGCACCTCGTCGGTCGAGAACTGCCAGTCGCGGTTGGTCATGCGGATGGTGTCGCCGCTGATCGGATTGGCCAGCGCGAAGGCCGCGTGGTTGATGCGCACGCCCCCGAGCTGGGCCAGGTAGGCATGCAGCAGCTCCACGATGCCGCTGTAGTCGTCGCACAGCAGCACCGCCACCTGGCGCAGCACGCCGGGAGCGGTCTCGAGGCCGAAGCGGGCATGCGTGGCGCCGATGTCGGCCAGCAGGCGCGGACCATCGGCAAAAGCGGCGCGGGAAGGTTTCAAGTCGGTAGGCGGTTCAACGGTCATCACGGATCGAGGCTGGGCGGGACGGAAGTCCCGAATCGCGTAAGGATACCATTGATCGAAAAGCAAAAATACCGGCGCCGGGGTTCGTAGGGTGGGCGGATTCCGCCCACGCGTTCAAATCACGTATGCAAACACGCGGCGTGGTGTGGATACGCGCGTCGAACGCGTGGGCGGGGGACCGCCCACCCTACCGAAGCATCCCTCTGGGCAGCGCCTTGTAGAACTGCGCCGGATCCTGCATCTGCGGCGCATGCCCCATCTCCGGGAAGGCAAACAGCGTCGCCTTCGGAATCGCTCTCGCCGCGCGCCGCATCCTCGCCGATGGCGGTGGTGCCCTTCGATCGGACCAGCAGCAGCACCGGCATCTTCGAGTGCTGGAATTCGTACATCACCGCAGCCAGTCTGCCGCAATGGCAGCGGCCGCGCGGCCGCCGCCCGCAAGCGGAATCAGTCCTGCGCGATCAAGGCTACCGGCGCTGCTTTAGCAAACTGCACCTTGCCATCCTTGACGACCGCCGCCTGGCCCGAATACGCATCGCGCACGGTCTGGCCGTCGTTGAACACACCCGCCACCGTGATCGGCAGCGCCTTGTCCTTCGGCAGGTCGAGCGCCACGACCACGCGGTCGCTCACGCCATTCCGTTCCCAGGTACGCTTGAAGGTGTAGGGGCTGTGCGCCAGCATCTGGTGCACGCCCGCGCCCACGGCCGGGTGCGCGGCGCGGAAGCGGCCCAGCCTGGCCCAGTGGTCCTGGATGTCCTTGATGCGGTGCTGGCCGCGCTGCGCATTGGATGCCAGCTCGTCCCAGTTCATGAAGGAACGCAGCTTGGCGTCCCCGGTGGCGCCTTCGATATCGAGCAGGCGCGCGGTTTCGTCGCCGTAGTAGATCTGGGCCGAACCCGGCGCCAGCAGCAGCTTGTTGGCCGATTCGATCGGACGCTGGCGGCTCGGGTCGAAGGGGCTGCCGTCGTCGTGCGAGCTGATGTAGTTGAGCACCGAGTAGCCCTTCATCGGGCCGTGCAGGGCGGCCGAGTATTCCGAGAACAGCTTTTCATAGCCGTGGGCGGCGTCGGACTTCATGCTGAAGTTGATCATGCTGTCGAAGCCGTTGGCCAGGTAGTCGACCTTGGTGCCGCCGCCCAGGTCGAAACTGCGGCCATGGTTGATCGAGTAGTTGTAGACCTCGGAAGTCATGAAGAACGGCAGGTTGCCGAGGCGCTTGTCCGGGTTGGCGCGCTTCCACTCTTCAAACGCCAGGCTGGCCTCCTGCTTGACTTCCTTCCACACGCCCGGCTCGGTGTGCTTGACGGTGTCGGCGCGGAAGCCGTCCACGCCGTACTTGCGCACCCAGTCCGCGTGCCACTTGACCAGGTAGTAGCGCGGCGCGCGCGGATAGCCGGTGCGCTTGAAGAAGGCGTCCAGCTCCTTCACCTCGCGCTCGTAGCGCCCTTCCTTCTTCCACTTCGCCGCCAGGAGCGGCGGCAGTGGCACGTCGGCATTGCTATTGGTGAGGATGTCCGGCAGGTTGTCGACCAGGGTGCAGTCGATCGTCGTCGGCGCGTCTTTATACGTGCACTTCGGTCCGGTGCGCACCCAGTTCGATGACCACACGGGGTCCTGCGCCGTCACCGGGCCGGTATGGTTCATCACCACGTCGAGGATCACGCGGATGCCGTTGGCGTGCGCGGTGTCCACAAACGTGCGGAAGTCCGCCTCGGTGCCCAGGTTGGCGTCGATCGCGGTGAAGTCCCTGGCCCAGTAGCCGTGGAAGCCATAGCTTTTTCCCGTGCCTTCATCGGTGCCCGCATGGATCTGCTCGACGGGGGGCGTGAGCCAGATGGCGTTCACGCCCAGGTCCTTGAAATAGCCGTCCTTGATTTTCGCCGTGATGCCCTTCAGGTCACCGCCCATGAAGCCGCGCAGCTTGGCCGCGTCGTTCTTGCGGCCGTATGCGAGGTCGTTCGCCTTGTCGCCGTTGTTGAAACGGTCCGTCAGCAGGAAGTAGACGGTGGCGTTCTCCCAGACGAAGGGCTTGGCGGCCTGGGCGGCCGCTTGGGACGCCGCGCCGAAGGCAAGCAAGATGGAGGCAGCAAGGACGGGAAGTTTCATGCAGGTACCTAGGTGGGTGGGTGGATGGTTCAGGTAATCACGGACGGGCTCTCCCGTCCGGTGCGCTGGCGCAGTTCGGCGACCTGGTCGGCAATGGAGATCAGTTCGGCGAGCGCTTCCTGCGTGTCGATGTCGTGGCGCGCCGGGCCGGCCTCGTAGCGTTCGAGGTAGAGGCGGATGGTGGCGCCCTCGGTGCCGGTGCCGGACAGGCGCAGCACGATGCGCGAGCCGTCGGCCATGGCGATGCGGATGCCCTGGCGCGTCGACAGCGAACCGTCGACCGGATCCGTGTAGGCGAAGTCGTCGGCCACCGCGACGCGGAAGCTGCCGAAGGTCTGGCCGGCCAGCTCGGGCAGCCGGGCGCGCAGCGCGCTCATCAGTCCATCGGCGCCAGCGGCGTCCACGGCCTCGTAATCGTGGCGCGAATAGTAGTTGCGGCCGAACTTTGCCCAGTGCTCGCGCACGATGGCGTTGACCGACTTGCCGCGTACCGCCAGCAGGTTCAGCCAGAACAGCACGGCCCACAGGCCGTCCTTCTCGCGGATGTGGTGCGAGCCGGTGCCGTAGCTCTCTTCGCCGCACAGGGTCGCGAGGTTGGCGTCCATCAGGTTGCCGAAGTACTTCCAGCCGGTCGGGGTCTCGAAGCAGGAGATGCCCAGGCTTTCCGCGACGCGGTCGACGGCCTGCGAGGTGGGCATCGAACGGGCGATGCCGGTGATGCCGCCCGCGTAGCCCGGCGCCACGGTCGCGTTGGCGGCGATGATGGCCAGGCTGTCCGACGGCGTGACGGCCAGGCCGCGGCCGACGATCATGTTGCGGTCGCCGTCGCCATCCGATGCGGCGCCGAAATCGGGCGCGTCCGGCCCGTTCATGTGGGCGATCAGGTCGGCCGCGTTGACGGGGTTCGGGTCCGGGTGGCCGCCGCCGAAGTCTTCCAGCGGCAGGCAGTTGACCACGGTGCCTTCCGGCGCGCCGAGCTGGCCCTCGATGATGGCCTTGGCGTACGGGCCCGACACGGCGTGCATGGCGTCGAAGCGCATGCGGAAGCCGCTCGCGAACAATGAACGGATCGCCTGGAAGTCGAACAGGCGCGCCATCAGTTCGGCGTAGTCGGCCACCGGGTCGATGATCTCGACCACCATGTCCTCGATGCGGGTGGCGCCGACCTGGTCGAGGTCGACGGGACCGGCATCGCTGATGCGGTAGCTGCTCAGGGCCTGGGTGTTGGCGAAGATCGCCTCGGTGATCTTCTCGGGCGCGGGGCCGCCGTTCTCGATGTTGTACTTGATGCCGAAGTCGCCGTCCGGGCCGCCGGGATTGTGGCTGGCGGAGAGGACGATGCCGCCGAACGCGGCGTGCTTGCGGATCACGCAGCTCACGGCCGGGGTGGACAGGATGCCGCCGCGGCCGACCAGCACGCGCGGCACGCCGTGGGCGGCGGCCATGCGCAGGATGGTCTGGATGGCTTCGCGGTTGAAGTAGCGGCCGTCGCCGCCGACGACCAGGGCGCAGCCTTCGCCCATGTTTCCCTTGATCGTCTGGAAGATGGCTTCGACAAAATTCTCGAGGTAGCCGGGCTGCTGGAATTCGGTGACTTTCTTGCGCAGGCCCGAGGTGCCGGGCCGCTGGCCGGCGAACGGCGTGGTCGGATTCGCGTGGATGGTCATGCTTCGCTCCTGTCGTAATAACATTGTGCAACAGCGCCCATGAGAGGCGATGTTGGTAAAACGTTACGATACGACAGGCGCGGAATCACTGGCGCGCGGGGCCTAGATGGCCGATTTAACGGGCGCTGCGCGGTCGGTGACGAACAGCGTCAGCACGGCCGCAACCAGCATGCAGCCGCCGCCCAGGGCCACGGTCGCCACGGTGTGGCCGCCGAAGAAGTGCCTGGTCACGCCGCCCAGCAGCAGGCCACTGCAGATCTGCGGGATCACGACGAAGAAGTTGAACAGGCCCATGAAGTAACCCATGCGCTTGGCCGGCAGCGAACCCGCCAGGATCGCGTAGGGCATGGTCAGGATCGAGGCCCAGGCCAGGCCGACGCCGATCATCGGGACCATCAGCATGTCGCGGTCGGTGATCAGGTAGATGGAAGCCAGGCTCAGGCCGCCGATCGCCAGGCAGGTGGCGTGCACGGTCTTGCGGCTGGTCGCGCGGGCGAAGATCGGCAGGATGAAGGCGGCCAGCGCCGACACGCCGCTGTAGACCGCGAACATGATGCCGACGAAGCTGCCGGCGGCCTGGAACTCGGACGATTGCGCGTTCGTGGTGCCGTAGACGTTGTCGGCGATCGCCGAGCCGGTGTAGATCCACATCGCGAACAGGGCGATCCAGGTGAAGAACTGCACGAAGGCCAGCTGCACCATGGTGCGCGGCATCTTGGCGAAGCCGCCGAAGATCTCGGCGATGGCCACGCTCAGGCTGCGGGAATGCTGGCGCTCCTTGTTGAAGCTGTCCATGTCCGCGGGCGGCAGTTCGTCGGCGGTGAGGACGGTCCACAGCACGGCCAGGAAGAAGATCGCGCCGCCGGCGTAGAAGGAGTAGCGCACGGTGTCGGGGATCATGCCGCCCACTGCTTCGTTCGACACGCCCATCGACTCGAAGAACCAGGGCAGGAGCGAGGCGATCACGGCGCCGCAGCCGATGAAGAAGGTCTGCATCGCATAGCCCGCGGTCTGCTGCGAGGCGTCGAGCTTGTCGCCCACGAAGGCGCGAAACGGCTCCATCGACACATTGATGGCCGCGTCCATCAGCCACAGCACGGCCACGGCCATCCACAGGGCCGCGGAATTGGGCATCAGGAACAGGGCGATCGCCGCCAGCACGGCGCCGATGAAGAAGAAGGGACGGCGGCGGCCCCATTTCGGGTGCCAGGTGTTGTCGCTCAGGTAGCCGATCACGGGCTGCACCAAGAGGCCCGTCACCGGGGCGGCGAGCCAGAACAGGGCCAGGTTGTCGGGGTCGGCGCCGAGCGTCGAGAAGATGCGGCTGGTGTTGGCGTTCTGCAGGGCGAAGCCGAACTGGATGCCGAAGAAGCCGAAGCTCATGTTCCAGAGCTGCCAGAACGACAGGCGTGGCTTGATGGCGGCGGTTTGCATATCCATTGATGTCCCCAATTGGCCCGGACCTCGCCGGACTCTCGTGTGAAGCAGGCTGAACAAGAGGCAGCCCACCGTAAGCTGTAGCAAAATAACATGGGGATTTCAGGGTGTCAATCGAAGAGCTGTCATAGTAGAATCGACACGACAAGGCTGGCCCGACAGCCCGGCTCTGTAGTCAAACAACAAAGAAAGACACAGAAGGAGACCCCCGATGCGCACGTTCCACCCTGTCCCGCTCCTGGCCTCGCTGGCCGTCCTGGCCGCGGCCCCGCCCGCCTTTGCCGCCGACGGTGCGAATGCCGCGAAAGCCTCGACCGCCCTGCCCGGCGTCAGCCTGCTGGGTGAGCCGATTGCCATGCCCGGGCTGGAGCGCAAGCGCCAGCTGCGCCTCTACCTGCCGCCCGGCTACGCCGCCTCGAACAAGCGCTACCCGGTCCTCTACATGCACGACGGCCAGAACCTGTTCGACAACGCCACCGCCTATGCCGGCGAATGGAAGGTCGACGAGACGCTCGACGCGCTGGCGAAGGAAGGCAAGCTGGAACTGATCGTGGTCGGCATCGACAACGGCGCCGAGAAGCGCATGACGGAGCTGAACGCCTGGGACAATCCGCAGTTCGGCGCGGGCGAGAACCGCGCGTACACCGACTTCATCGTCAAGACGGTCAAGCCGATGATCGACCGCCAGTACCGCACCCTGCCCGACCGCGCCAACACCGCCGTCATGGGCAGCTCGATGGGTGGCCTGGCCTCGCACTACGCGCTGGCGCAGTACCCGGAAGTGTTCAGCAAGGCGGGCGTGTTCTCGCCGGCCTACTGGACGGCGCAGCCTTCCTTCGCCTTCGTCGTATCGAAGCCGGTGCCGAAGGACGCGCGCGTGTTCCTGCTGATGGGAGGGAAAGAAGGGCCGCAGATGAATGCGGACGTCAAGCGCATGGCCGAGGTGATCGGCAAGACCGGGCATCCGGCGAAGAACACGGTCTTGAAGATCGTGCCGGAGGCGGAGCACAACGAGGCGTTCTGGGCGGGAGAACTGCGCGAGGCGCTGCTGTGGATGTTCGCGCCTGATCAATCGTGATGCATCGGGTGGGCGGCATCGCCGCCCACCCTCGGCTCAACCCTTGCGGTGCGGTTTCTTGGCGGCGGCGTCCTTCTTGAAGAACTTCTTCTTCGGCGCGGCGGGAATCGGCGCTTCCGCCCCGTCGCGCGTCATGTTCAGCTGCTGCCCCGCCACCCATACCGTCTTGAGGTGATCGATCAGGTCGGGCGTCATGTCGTCCGGCAGGTCCAGCGTGCTGTAGTCGTCGTAGATCTCGATGCGGCCGATGTACTTGGCCGGCATGCCCGCTTCGTTGGCGATCGCGCCGACGATATTGCCCGGCTTGACGCCGTGCTGGTGGCCGACTTCGATGCGGAAGGTGGCCATGCCCGGTTCAGGATCGCGCACCACGCGCTCTTTCTTGAAGCCGGGGTCGCGCGGCTCGCGCGGCGCGCGTGGCGCACGGTCTTCCCAGGCGCCCTGCTCGCGCGGCGCGAAGTCGGGGCGGAAGGCCTCGGGCTTGGCTTCGCGGTCCGGCTTCTCGATCAGCAGCGGCACGTCGCCGCGCGCCAGCTTGGCCAGGGCGGCGGCGATGTCGACCGCCGGCACGTTCTGGTCGCGCTCGTATTCCTCGATCAGGGTGCGGAACTGCTCCAGGCCGCCGGCCGCCAGGGTTTCGGTGATCTGGTCCTTGAACTTTGCGATGCGCACGTCGTTCACCGCCTTCACGGTCGGCAGCGACAGCGGGGCCACCGGCTGGCGCGTGGCGCGCTCGATGGCCTTCAGCAGGCCGCGCTCGCGCGGGGTGATGAACAGGATCGCCTCGCCGCTGCGCCCCGCGCGGCCGGTGCGGCCGATGCGGTGGGTATAGCTTTCCGGGTCGGACGGCACGTCGTAGTTGATCACGTGGCTGATGCGCTCCACGTCCAGGCCGCGCGCGGCGACGTCGGTCGCCACCAGGATGTCGATCTTGCCGTTCTTGAGCTGCTCGATGGTGCGCTCGCGCGCCTGCTGGGCCATGTCGCCGTTGATGGCGACGGCGGCGAAACCGCGCGCCTGCAGCTTGGTCGCCAGCTCTTCGGTGCCGAGCTTGGTGCGTGCGAAGATGATCATGCCGTCGAAGGGCTCGGCTTCCAGGATGCGGGTCAGCGCATCGAGCTTCTGCATGCCCGCCACCAGCCAGTAGCGCTGGGTGATGTTCTCGGCGGTGCCGGTCTTGGCCGCGACCGTGATTTCCTGCGGGTCGCGCAGGTAAGTCTTGGCGATGCGCTTGATCGCCGGCGGCATGGTGGCCGAGAACAGCGTGGTCTGGCGCTCGGCCGGGGTCTTCTTGAGGATCTGCTCGACGTCGTCGATGAAGCCCATGCGCAGCATTTCGTCGGCTTCGTCCAGCACCAGGGTCTTCAGCTGGCTCAGGTCGAGCGAGCCTTTCTCGAGGTGGTCGATCACGCGGCCCGGGGTGCCGACGATGACGTGCACGCCGCGGCGCAGTGCCTGCAGCTGCGGGCCGTAGCTCTGGCCGCCGTAGATCGGCAGCACATGGAAGCCCTTGATGTGGGCGGCGTAGCTCTGGAAGGCTTCGGCCACCTGGATCGCCAGCTCGCGCGTCGGCGCCAGCACCAGCGCCTGGGGCGTGGCCTGCTTGATGTCGATGCGCGACAGGATCGGCAGGGCGAATGCGGCGGTCTTGCCGGTACCGGTCTGGGCCTGCCCGAGGACGTCACGGTTAGTCAGGAGCAGCGGGATGGTTGCGGCCTGGATCGGCGACGGCGTTTCGTAGCCGACGTCCTTCAGCGCCTTGAGTACGGGCGCGGACAGGTCGAGGTCGGCAAACGTCGGGAGGGGGGTGTCTGACATGGAAAACTTTCAAAAACGATACTAAAACGCCAGTTTACTCCCTTGCAGGGAGACGGCGGGCACAATTTGGAATGGGCGCCACTATAGCTTAAAAGAAACGGCCCCATGCGCCATTCGCGCATGGGGCCGCAGGATACCGGTCGCGCGCGCTACATTTTCTTCGCCGCGCACATCTTCGCGATGTAGTCGTTGTGCGAAGGCATCACGGCGACGCACTTGGCGATCACCTCGCGCACGCTGCCGAGGTAGTCGGCGATGTCCGCCTCGGACTGGGTGTCGGCCAGCGGATGGTAGCCCTCGATCGGCATGTTCTGCCCTTCGAACACCTGGATCCAGCCGACTTCCGAGAACAGCTCGTTGTCGACCCGGACCACGCGGCCGTGCGTGCGGTACAGGTCCATCTTGTGGCGCAGCGTGTCCGGGATGGCCATGTTGGCGCATTCCTTCCAGTACGCCGAATCGCTGCGCTGATTCAGGTGGTAGTGCAGCACGATGAAATCGCGGATGCGCTCGTACTCGAAGCGCGACTGGCGATTGTACTCGGCCCGCACCACCTCGCTCCAGCCGCGGTCCGGGAAGAAGTCGACCAGGCGCTGGATCGCCGACTGGATCAGGTGGATGCTGGTCGACTCGATCGGCTCGAGGAAGCCGCCGGCCAGGCCGATGGCCACCACGTTGCCGTTCCAGGCCTGCTTGCGCATGCCGGTCTGGAACTTGATCAGCCGAGGCTCGGCCAGGGCCTTGCCGTCCAGGTTGGCCAGCAGCGTGCTTGCCGCCTCGTCGTCGCTGATGAAGCGGCTGCAGTACACGTGGCCGTTGCCGGTGCGGTGCTGCAGCGGGATGCGCCACTGCCAGCCCGATTTGTGGGCGGTGGCGCGGGTGTAGGGCGTCATGACGGCGGCGGATTCGCAGGGCACGGCCAACGCGCGGTCGGCCGGCAGCCAGCGGGTCCAGTCCTCGTAGCCCGTCTCCAGGGTCTGCTCGATCAGCAGGCCGCGGAAGCCCGAGCAGTCGATGAACAGCTCGCCCTCGACGCGGGTGCCGTCCTCGAGCTCCACCGCGTCGACGTGACCGTCGCCCTGGCGCTGGGTGGCGCGGGTGATCTTGCCCTCGATCCGGACCACGCCGCGCGCCTGCGCGAGCTTGCGCAGGTACTTCGCGTACAGGCTGGCGTCGAAGTGATAGGCGTAGGCGATGTCGCCCAGCGGCGAATTCGGCACGTCGGTACGCGGCGGCATGAACTTGTTGGCCTTGGCGGCCATCCGCGTGATCGAGTATTCCTCCAGCGGCGCGGCCTTGCCCAGCCTGCGCATCTTCTGCCAGTACTGGTCGAAGGGCACGGTGGCCAGGTCCTGGCCGAGGCGCCCGAAGCCGTGCATGTAGCGGTCGCCCACCCTGCCCCAGTTCACGAACTCGACGCCGAGCTTGTAGCTGCCCTGGGTCTCGCGCATGAATTCGTTCTCGTCGATGCCGAGCACGCGGTTGAAGCGCTGGATCATCGGGATGGTCGCCTCGCCGACGCCGACGATGCCGATCTCGTCGGATTCGACGAGGCGGATGGTGTAGCGGCCGTTTAGCATCGTCGCGAGCGCGGCCGCGGTCATCCAGCCGGCGGTGCCGCCGCCGACGATGACGATGTCCTTGAGTGGTTCAGTATTCATATGGATGTGCCCCGATTCTGTAGGGTGGGCGGGTTCCCGCCCACGCGTTCAACGCACCGATGCGCACCACGGAGCGGGCCGGGATACGTAATGTGAACGCGTGGGCGGGAGACCCGCCCACCCTACGAACAACAACCCCTGGCAGACCAAGGTCTGGCAGGGGTTGTCACTTTACCTCAGATCAGCTTAGAACTTGTAGCTGGCGCCGAAGTGGTAGGTACGGCCGTAGTCGACGCGGTTGGTCGGGTTGTTCTCGTCGTCGGTGAACTCCAGGAACGGTGCGTTGTTCCAGTTCTGCGCCTGGGCGTACAGGCTCACGCCCTTCAGCCAGCCGCTCTGGATCTCGTACGATGCCTGCAGGTCGACGATGGTCTCGCCCTTGATGAAGGTCAGCTGCTGGTTGTCCTGGTAATCGGACACCTGGCCCAGGAAGCTCGAACGCTTGCGCGCCGCGGCGGCGATCTGGAAGCCGTTCTTCTCGTAGTACACGCGCAGGTTGGTGACCTTGCGCGACAGGCCCGGCAGCGGGATGCTGATGCGGTCGCCGTTGACGTTCGAGAAGCCTTCTTCCGGCAGCTCGATGCTCGACTTGGTGTCCGAGTGGTTGACCATCACACCGAAACCGTCCAGGTACTGGCTCACCATCGAGAACGGCACGTTGACGGCCAGCTCGTAGCCATGCAGGTTGCCGCCGTCGCCGTTCATCGGCTGCGTGAAGCGGCCGCGGGTCGAACCGGCGTACGGACCGTCGATCGGCAGCGGCGTCGTCGGCGTGATCGTGCCGGCGAAGTCGTAGTCGCGCGACATGCGGAAGATGTAGCTGTCGAGCTTCTTGTAGAAGACGGCGCCGCTGATGTAGCCCTTGTTGCCGAAGTACTTCTCGTACGACAGGTCGAAGGCCTTGGCGCGGAACGGTTTGAGCTGCGGGTTGCCGCCGCTGCTGGTCAGGATCGACAGGCCCTGCAGGTTGCCGAGCGTGACGTTCTGGCCGGCGCGCAGGTCGTCCAGGTTGGCGCGCGAGACCACCTTGGCCAGGCCCAGGCGCAGCATCTGCTCGTTCTTCAGGTCGAAGGACAGGTTCAGGCTCGGCAGGATGTCCCAGTACTTGTCGCCGTCGGTGACGCGCATGCCCGGGCAGGTGTCCGGCGTATTGCCGACGCAACGGCCCTTGTCGATCTGGAAGCCGCCGCCCAGCTGGTCGGTGTGGATCGCCTGGACACCGGCGTTGCCGCGGTAGGACAGGCCGAACAGTTCACCTTCCAGGTCGCCCATGACGTAGGCGGTCGAGATGCGTTCCTTGACGTCCCACCACTTGTTGAGGATGTCGGCGTCGACCTTCGGTGCGATTTCATAGACGGTGCCGAGCGAGCCGCGCGGATCCCAGGAGACCACGTTGAAGCCCGAGGCACCGGCCGGCGCAACTGCGCTGCCCGGCACGTCGGCGGCGCCGTTCGGGTTGCCGCCGATGATCATCAGGCGGCCGTCCTGGCCGGTACGGACCTTGTCGCGGGCGGTGAAGTTGTAGCCGAAGGTGGTGCCGGTGACCGGGCCCCATTCGACCGGGCGCTTGGCGGACAGGCGGATCGCCTTGACTTCGTCCTCGACGTAAGGCTGGCCGAGGTAGCCGGCCTGCGGCGACGCCGCGCCGCCGGACCAGCCCATGGTGTCGGTCAGCTTGACCGCGCCGCGGTCGGCGTAGTTCAGGCCCGGGGTGTACTTCACTTCGGTGACGTTGGCGCCATTGAAGCCGCTGAAGTTCAGCGTGTCCTGCTGGCCCGGCAGCGAGCCGGCGGTGGTTTCGTAGCGCGAACCCAGCTTGGTCGCCTTCGACCAGGTCAGGTCGGCCATCGTGGTCCAGTCGCCGAATTTCAGTTCGTTGTTCCAGCCGATGGTCTTCAGGTCGTCTTCCGCGCCCTCGTAGTGGTTGCGGACCACGCCCTTCCAGTTGCTGATGGTGCCGCTGGTGGCGACGCCGTTCACGACGACTGCGCTGCTCAGCACGTGCGGCAGCTCGTAGCCGCCGCCGCCGTTGCCGGCCACGCCGGCTTCGAAGCCGGTCTTCTTGAGCCCGGTCTCACCAGCCGAGTAGAAGATGTCGACGGTCGACTTGAAGTTCTTGTTGGGACGGAACTGCAGCGAGGCGAAGGCGCCGTCGCGGTTGTGCATGTTCTGCTCGGTGTCGTAGCCGAAGCCGTTCGGCGCCTTGACGGTGGCGCCGTTGTAGGTCATGTCGGCGACGCCCCAGGAATTGAACTTCGACTGGCCGCCGCCCATTTCCTCGTAGCGGGTAAAGCCCACGGCCACACCGATGGTGCGGTTGGCGAACTGGTCGATGTACGAGAAGGTGGCGCGCTTGCCGTCGCCTTCCGGCAGGCCGTCGCGCTGCTTCGCGCCCAGCTTGCTCTTCTTGTAGCTGACGGCGACGGTGCGCTTGCCGAAGTCCAGCGGCTGCACGGTGCGCAGGTCGATGGTCGAGGCCAGGCCCTGGCCGACGACGCTCGCGTCCGGGGTCTTGTAGATGACGATGGAACCCATCAGTTCGGCCGGGAACAGGTCGAACTCGGGCGAGCGGGCATTGCCGGTCGAGGCCATTTCGCGGCCGTTCAGCAGGGTGCCGTTGAAGCTCGGCGACAGGCCGCGCACCGAGATGTCCGCTGCCTTGCCCGAGCTGCGGCCGCGCTGGGCCGACACGCCCGGCAGGCGCGAGATCGATTCGGCGACGCTCTGGTCCGGCAGCTTGCCGATGTCTTCGGCCGAGATGGCTTCGACGATCGAGGTGGAATTTTTCTTGATCGAGATCGCCGCTTCGATACCGCGGCGGATACCCGTGACGGTCACGGTCGAGACCGGTGCGGTCGCGCCCGGCGGCGTCGGCTCGGCGGCGGCTGCTGCCTGCTCGCCCGAGGCCGGCGCGGTAGCGGCGCTCGTGGTGGCGTTGGTCGTCGTCGTCGTGTTGTCCTGGGCTTGCGCATAGGCGCTGCCGGCGAACACGGACAGGAAGATGGCGCAGCCGGCGGCGACCGGGCTCAGCTGGAATGCTTGGCGGACCGGTTCAGCGGCGCGCTTGGTTGCGAAGATACTCATTTGTCCCCTCAATAAAGACCAATAATTTTTTTCCCGAAACTACAGCGCGTCTGGCAG
>Ga0209023_10001358_pt1 | contig 33069 bp, 29 predicted proteins | sample LakOneMetagenome_FD_187468 | JGI IMG/M metagenome (GOLD analysis project Ga0209023, IMG submission 187468) | Freshwater and sediment microbial communities from Lake Erie, Canada (SPAdes) (version 2) | ecosystem: Environmental > Aquatic > Freshwater > Lentic | place: Lake Erie, Canada...
AAAACTAAATTTAATATGCTGGCGCTTTATTTTAACCATTCAATTTTTCAACTAGAACGGTAACTTTTTAAGTTCCTTTATATAGCTCGCAGGCATTCCTGGAGTCTTCAGCGCTTCTTGCAGAACCGCGTGGACTCTATTCTCAATCAGCCGTTGCAATTTATCCGGCTTGTAATTTGTGCTAAATGCAATTGAATTGCCGGCAACTTCAATAATATCGGAGTCGTCCGATGCTATCTGCTTAAGTTGCTTTCCACTGATGGTTGCGTATGCGTGAAGCATAATTTTCTTTGGATCTTTTTCACTAATTTCATAAGTTAGGCCGTAATACAAATATAGCCAATCATTACTGCTGGCGGAAACATTTAGTTTCACACTAGTATATGTATTCAGAACACCGCCAACCTTTACAAGGAAATCTCCGTCATCGGTTTTCTTATTTTTGCTTTTATCAAGAACGAAATCTGTAGAAAAATCTACTGTCGAACTGTAGCTTTCAAATTTTTTACTTAATTGTTCGCTCAAAACATATTGATTGCTAATTACTGAAGAAAATGTTGTTGGAATTATCTCTCTAATATTCTTTTCTGATCTAATTCTGCCCTTTCCTTTTTTTTCATGAAAAAGCCTTACTAGTAGAATTCTCAACGCCTCTTGATTGATATTGTTAAACATAAGCCCCATATCCTTTACATAGTCGATGAATAGATTTACAGCTGGGTGTCGATCTGAATTCTCGTCTATTAACGTCTGAGCAAGCTTAGAGTACGTGATGCTTCTAAATCTATCGGACGCGGAATTTTTCGATCCAATATTGCCAGCGTCGAAATACTTAGAGAAGACAGTAAATTCAACAGTTCTCTTGTGGTGCTTTTGCTTTTTGACATAATCCAAATAATCTTTGTATTGATTTGGCAACTCATTGTCTTCGGCCTTAACTTCAAGCAATGCAAAGCACTCGCTTTCGTCTTCAACGTTCACAATTGCTAGGTCTGCCCTTCTTTTCTTGCTGGCAGAGAACGCCCATTCAATTACTGGCTTCCATTTCTTCTCTTTTACATTTTTTTCTAGGGCCACATTCTTACCAAACAAACAATTCAAAACACTAGGGTCTTCATTGATGATCTCAAGCAAAATAATGCCTATGTAACGCCCGGTATTCTCAGAACCGAAATAGCCCTGAATCCTCGAAAAAAAACTACTCATTGAATACCCTCATTGGTTCTTCATAACGTCACTCTTGCAGTGTTAAAGTGCCACCGAAAACACCTCTAACCCCACATCGTTCGGCCTTATATGATAATAATTCTTCACTTCTATCGAACCGCTATCAAGAAGCATCGTTACTTTTTGTTGCGGCTTTTCTTACACCTTCAACCTGACTACCGAACCCTCGCAACCACCGATCCAGATGATCGCTATCGACCACGGTGGCTGAGATTCTAAGCTGCTCCCCCATATCCTTAACGGTTTGATCAGCCGACAATGGCGTTTCAAGCAGATACTTGCCTTCTGCTTTGTCAATGGTAAAAAACAATCGAATTTTCTTTCCTTCCCCAAAACCAAATCGGCCATCGTCGTCGTACTTTTGCAGGTCGAAGGTTTTCGGTCTTTCAAACGACAGGGTGGAAACCTTCGTCGATACGATACGGTGCAAAGCAAGACTTCGCTCATTATCGAACCCGTTAAAACGGCAGACCAAGTACATTCGAGGACCCTGTTGAGCAAGACCTAACGGCATGACCTCCGCTTTCGATTGCACACCGCCCGCATTCCGATATTCAAGGTTCAGCAGTCTATTGGCGTACAAGGCCTGACTTACGTCTTCCAATACGCCGGGCAGAACTTTAGGCGGCAATAGTCGTTGGGTTTCGCTGACGACACGTACTTTGTCAAGCCACTGCCGTTCGAGTTTTGAATCACCTGATTGCCCGAGGTTTGACCTTGCCTGAATGAAAAAGCTTTCCATTGATTTCATCAGAGGTGAGGGCAATAGATTCTTGAGGTGCTGTTCGGCCAATATCAGCAATAGTGATTCTTGCTCACTGAGAACCTGTAGCGACATGCCTTTTGCCCGCTCCTTCCAACGATAACCATAAGGCTTGGAGCGATCGTCGCACTCGATATCGAAGTGCTCTACGAGCATTTCCAACTGACGCTGCACGGTGCGTAATTCGCGAGTAATGCCAGCTTGAGTCAGTTGCTTGTGGAGCTCGGAAGCCGAAATCTTATGGTTGCGAGGAATCCGACGAAGCAATTCCAATGCCAGCATGACGGTTTCAAATGTATCGGGGCGTTTTGGCATTCGGGCTCCTCAGTCCTGCGGGTTTGATCGACCGAAAGAGAAAGCCTCAAGTCTGACCATGGCGCTAGTATCCAGCATTTCAGATCAACTCACTTCCCTCTCAACAGCATTGGGCATCTGTGTGAAATTCTAAGCAAGTATCATTGCATGAAGCCTATTCTGGCCTTGCTGCCTTCCTTCAGTGCCACTTCATTGGCCAAGGCGGCAACGAACCTGTCTGGTGATGTTAAAGGACGGAACTGATGCTGACGCACCACTAATGCAAAATCGCCTGGCGTCAGCCTATCTAGACGAGAAAAGGCCAACTGCAAGCTCGGTGCAGGATCTGGCAATCCCAATGAGGCACAAGTCTTTTCCAGCAAGAGCCACGCTTGGGCGGCCTTCAGAAACCCCAGTTTGATCTTGAGATCGAATCGGCGCAAAGCTGCCTGGTCTAGGCCTTCGATCAGGTTGGTTGAGGCAATGAAAACGCCAGCGAACGATTCCATCTGGATCAGCATCTCATTGACCTGGCTAACTTCCCAACTTGCTCGAGCCCCGCGCCGATCTTGCAAAAAACTATCAACTTCATCAATTAGTAGCAGGGCGCCATCGTTTTCTGCTTCACGAAAGGCATTGGCGATGTTCTTTTCCGATTCGCCCACCCACATGCTGATCAAATCCGATGCGCGCTTGATATGAATCGGAACGTCCAACTGCATGGCCAGCCATCGACCATAGGCTGTTTTGCCAGTACCAGGCGGCCCATACAAACACAATCGACCAGATCGCACCTTTTTCATCTCACTGGCCATGGCCATCAAGTCCGCATCGGCATTGATGAAGGCAGGATCATAGGTCTCGGGCAATCGTGATGGATCACGTCTGCGTATAGGAGCATGTCCTTGTGCAACCAGTGTGGCACTGATGATGCTTTCGAATGCCGTGTCAGCATTGATATCGGACCTTTGCGTTTTAAGTGCCGTGATCACCGATGCTGTACGAGTGACAAGTGCAGGCGCAATAGATGCGGAATCTGCAATACGGGCGATAGTTTTCTCACCCAGCATATCCTTGCAAATCTCCCTGACGATACGCTCCCTTTGCTTGCGAGGCGGGATAGGCAATTCAATCACGAAATCAAATCGCCTCAGGAACGCCTGGTCCATGCCTTCAATGTTATTCGACAGCCAGATGGTCGGAACCTGATTTTCTTCAAGCATCCGATTAATCCAGGCTTTTCTTTTTTGTGCCGTACTTTTGAGTCCAAAGCCCCATGCCCCATCATTGAACACATCTTCGATCTCATCGAACAACAGCATGACGCGTCTCTTGTCAAAAAGACCTTGCGCTGCCCGATATGCCCGTAACCGATCTTCACCGGAGACGCTGTCGCCGGCACAGTTTTCACTGGTAATCTCGAACAACTCGCTTGCCAGCACGGGAGCCAGTAATCTAGCCAATTCACTCTTGCCAGTTCCGGGCTTTCCATAAAGCAACACATTGACTCCTCGACGGCCAATGTCCAATGACTGCTTGAGATAGGGCTGCAACAGGTCTAGTGATGTTTCAATATGAGGATAATCCTCCATGGCGAGCGTGGCTGCTTTGGCAGGCCTCACGATGTCCTTCAATAAACTGATGGGGTCGGTATCTGAAGACACAATACAGTTGGCAAATCCTGGCGATATCAACTGCATCTGATTTTTTAAATAGCCGCTCCCCCCATTTTCGAACGACACCAAGCCAGAACGGGCAAGGGTACCGTGTGAACTGGTAGCAATACGAATCTCTGCTTCTGAAATGTCCAACACTTTAGAAAGCACACGGGTCAGCACCGCACCATTAAGTATCTGCAACAAATCACCCGCGTTTTCCAGATAGCGATCGGTGTGGATTAGGACAATAAATTCCAGGATCCTTTGCTCTGTGGGTGACAAGCCCACCAAGCCAGAAAGACGTCCGATATTGGCCATTATCTGCGGGGACACAGAGACTTCATTTGAATTCAGTGAACATTCTTTCAGTTGTTGTCGCAGCCTTAAGAAAACAGCCTTTCGATCAAAGCTTTCCTGAGCAGTAAAACTTTCAAGACGAAGCACTCTGGCCAAATCATCATCGGCAAAAAAGTCATGCTCAACGAATTTATGCATCGCACCGAGCGACACCAGCAACCGGAGCACCCATAAACGGACTATCGGAGCCATTTCATCAAGTGGGTTTAACTGGCTACTGCGCCGCTTACGACCTGGCTTCATGATGATCTCCTTGTGTGGAGATCACTGTATGGACCTATGCGTCATCACGTGTCGCATGACTAATCATGTTTGTATCCATAATTCTGCCAAGACTGTCTGCATGGCTCAATAATCTTGACTGCATGAATTAAAATATCTCAGATATTGCCTCTGAAAGCACTATCATGCATTTACAGCGAAAAAAGACGTTCAAAAATGAACGCGATGGTAAACATGAACCCCATGCCAAATAGGTATTGCAACCACATTTCGAAAAGTAATTGGCGTGAGTACCAATAGTCGCTTAACGAAATGGAATCCTGACCTGCAGGCTCAGGAAAATCCATGCTTTCATCCGATAAAATGGACATTCGTCGCTCAAACGCTTGCCAGCCGAGAATCCCGCAAATGGTTGCAAAGGCCATCGTCAGTGCACTCAAGGCAAGGGTTACCGATTGCAAGTTGGTCAGTACCGGATCAATTTTATCTATAAGAACCATGAAATCCAGTACCAGCGTCCCTATGGCGAGATAGGTGATTCTTTTTTGATATTCGAATGTAAAAAAGCTGTATCGACTCTTGGGGGCAGTACTCCACGCTATAGGCTTTTTCATGGCATGACTTCATCTATAGGGAGCACATTCGCCACTTGGTAACACGCATCATCTTGATCAACAATAAGACGATTCTGTAATTCCATGATTTGGCATAAAATTATGGGAACACGGCATTGATTCAACTCCAAGACTAATGCAGCAGCCTCATAAAACTGCCTGGATCGACGCAACAGATCTATTTTTAGCACTTGGTCATTCGCCATGCTGTCAGTGTAAAGCGCACCTCCTTCATGCAACGTATCCATCGCCTTTAGGGCTTCTAGGCGGCACTTGATAGCCACTTCGACTGTCATGCCGATATCATCACAAACCCATGCTGCATTCAGAAAAGCTCGTAACACGGCACGATGATTTTCTGCTGCCGCGGATAAATAGGCGTGAGCACGAAAAGTATTGGCCAAATCCGGATAGGAAGCATCATAGACAATATCCAGATAAGGTTTCTCGGTTAATAACTGAATATCCAGTCCTTCATACCAGGCCAGCTTAGGCGCACAAAACACGCATCGTGAACAACGATGTATTTGCTGATCTATTGTATGTCGCTGCATGGGCGGTCGCCGCATATCCAAATCCATCGAACCAAAGGCATTGGAACTTGCGATGAGCGTTATCACCTGCTCTGTCAGACAGCCTGTGCAATCGACTGTTTTTTTATAAAACGAAGTCACTTCAAAAAACCCTCCAACTTCTGGCTTCGGTGAAAAGTAGTCCATCGCCGTAGCGACGTTAATCCTAGCTATCCGATTTTCCGATCGGGATTTACAAACATGCTTTCTTGGAGCACCGTTTTACCCAGACTTTTCTTCTTTCGGGGAAAATACAGACATTACTGGCGGCCCATCAGGAACAAGTTGAGCAAGAATTCGAGCAATTCTTTTATCAACGGGCCCCGCTCCTGGATAACATGCGGCAGCTTGCTCCTGAGCACACGCCGGCAATGATTGAATGTCGTTAACGTTCATCACATATCCGCTAACTGCAGGCCCAATTTGGCTCGACATATCGAGGTAGCGCTGAAGAACTACTTTATTGATTTCCGATGCTGGCGCTGTTAACCAATGAAGCAAACCTTTTGCAGTCCTGTCAAAACCTGAGTCCTTGGCAATGTCAACATTGGCTTCACCTTTGAGTTCACGGATACGCCACTCGCCTTGCGGGTTGACATTCATCGCCAAGGTTGCGCGTAACCCTGAATCGGCTTGCACCAACGACAACACCAATACGCGATGTGTGGCCACCGCAACCCAATAAGAGGCCACGCAATGACGCATCATCTCCGATTCGGATAAAAGACGCTCCTGACCTATAAGCACTTCAATGCCGACCCCTGTTTCGCGCCAGCAAAATGGTTCAAAAAGTGGAGTCATCGGTGATGTCAGTGGATTTTTTTGGAGCAGATCCTCAACAGCGTTCTGAGACAAATTCCACTTCAACCGTAGCCAACGGTCTGATCGTTCAAACAACGCTTCTGCCGATTGCAGACTAAGCCAAACATCCGTGATGCGGCATATCAGTTCTTTCAAACCATGCCTAGGTAGCGTTTTGCGAAAGGGCACCAAGGCATTCATGGCAGTATTTTCTGCCACGTGCCAATAATCTTCGATAATGTGTAGCGCTTCAAAATTGAACAGACGGCTAACACTGGCAGCCGCTAACTCCCACCCGCCAATTTCGGCGCTGCGTCCAATCGCCGCAAACAATCGATGCGTCAATCGCTCACCAGCTTCAGCACTTTCTCTCAAAGCATAGAATTGACGCCGCAGGTCCACCAGTTTCCTAAGCATTACAGAATCACATGACGGACATTTTGGGCCCAAGGCTTCTATGGTCCGCATCAATTCCTCCAGCCGTGGCTTGCGTTGTTCGAACCCCTCCTCGTTCGGATAGCGCAACTTGCTGGCTCGACGCACTACCCAAATCGGGACTTCCAATTCCTCTGCCAGTGCCCTTAGCAGAGGCCTGGAAGCATCTATAGCGGCAGCCGTTTGGGGTAACTTCCCCGAAGTGATGGCATCCATAACTGCGGGAAATGCATTCAACGCCTGCAGGCGTGGCTGCCTCAAATGCGTTTCACCAAGCGCACGTAGATAGCGGATAACAGCAGGACTACGCCACTGACCATCGTAGGGATAGAGGCATACCAGCAATTCATGACGAAGTACATTGACTGCCGGTTGCATGGCCTCTACCACGAGACTTTCCCATCGTTTCGTCTGGCATGCTCGTTCAACTGAATTCGCTTCACGCTCCTCCTTACGGGTGAGTCGCGCTGCTTGCGAGAAGACTGATGCGACTACCGCTGACAAACAATCAAATGCTTCATCCAGTCGGCGATGTTGCTGTGTGCGGTAGGCACGGTCTAGACAGGCTCCTCCACGGCGTTCACCGCCTGAACTCCAAGCCAAACCAAATCGATCTAGTGGAAAGTCCTGAACACAAATCGTTTCGTCCCTATCAATGCGTAGCTGTCTCATATGACCAATGACCGGCCAGGTGGACTCCGTGGAATCGATCCAGAGACTGACTTCCATTCTTGCGCCGGCAAGCAACAATGGCGGTGTTTTTTCATACATAGGCACCCTGAAATTTGGCCAATGGCGCCGCGGTAAGCCATCTAGCCATAGGCTGAATGCCTCATTCAATTCATGGCTTCGCATCATTCCTGCAATAGAGGTCGCTGGTGCGTGGTCGATGAACGACACTGCGTCTTTAGCATTTAAGTAACCGCAATCCTTTTGCAACCATTCCTCTGGTATGAGCGATGGATTCAACGACGTCATTCCACGAGCAAAGGCAGCAGGAATGATTTGAACCTCGCCGTCTGAGGCAAGCGAACTAAACCGCAAAATACCTAGCGCCCTTAGCCAATCTATCCACATGTGCAACCGCCTACGATAAGCATCTCGTTCGTTAAGCGTCATATTTGCGATATGCCGTGTATGCATCCGAATGGTTCGAGTGCAGCAAGAGCCGATGATCAGTGCCGTATTCGGACGTATCGGATACTTGGCTGCCAGCTCAAAAGCTTCTCCATGCTGAAGTCCTGGATGCAGAAGCCCAACACCCCAATTGCCCTCGGCCAAAGGCATCAGTTCTGCAAGTACATAGGAATTCATGCGTGGCATGGCGTTTTGGCATTGGCTGATAATTTCATGGCGACATCAACGGATCGACTAGGGATTATCGGTAGTGTCCATAGTCATGCGACACAATGTGTCGTAACCATAGGAATAATATGAATTAGCGACGAGCCCTTTATTTTAGAGGCTTTTTTTCATAGTCTTTTACCGAAATTCACCTGTATTCCTTGAGATGACAGGTCTCAGTTTTTGAGATATAGATGCGTTAGCATGGACACATATAATCGGTGACAACAGGCTTTTTCTGAAGCATGAAATCAAATTTCAATCATTTACTCTGGAATTAAATTGACATCTAAAAATCTACGCGAGTTGTTGAATGTAAATGGTGAGTACCACACATTCAATCGGGAAGAGCGATTCTATGCAGCATTGCTGTATCACTTTCTACTCAAGCCAAAAGAGCTGCGTATATTTTTGAACTCTATCAACCACGGCTACGACCCAGACAAGGTGAGGATATTCTTTGAGTACGCACATGCCCGTGATCTTTGGGCCGAGGCAAAAGCTGCGGCTAGAAAAGTATCCGGCACCTCAATTTCCGTATTGAATGCTGAATTGAGATCGGCAATTGTTTCGCTGGTTGACCCCTCTGAAAGTCTTGGCTTGTCAAAGCTTAGTGATAGAGAATTTAACGCGTTCTTTGGTGCAAGATCTGAAACCCAGATTCAAATGCCTGGGCGCTGGAGCAAAAAATCCTTCTCCAAATGGGTGACGGATGGTGGCCGTGAGTTCGCAGAGCGAGCCTGCACCTTGATTTGGGCATTCAATGCCAAGGCCGACCTCGTTATCCATACCGGAGACAACCAAGCCATATGCATCGAAGCCAAGGTAGTTTCCAGCGAGAGCACATATTCAGCTGCGGCAGGAGATGGAGCCCCAGATTTTGTGAGAACGCAAACCGATATTCAACGATTTATCCTCAATGACCTACTGGGATACAAAACCATTTTTGTATTTCTCTCGGTCAATGGAACAGCCGGGATTAGCAGTAAACTGGCCAGAGAACAATCGATAGGTCTTTGCTGGGAAGACGTCTTTGGTCGAATGGACCTTACTGATGAACTACCGTTTGTTCGCGAATCCTTAAAGTCTTTAGCAATCTCCAATCTGAGGAGCAAATAAGCCATGGCAAATTTGTCCAAATCTCGTATTCAATCGGGACGCCAATGTCATAAGCGCTTGTGGCTGGAAATTCATGACCCCAAAAAATCAGAGTGGAGCTTTTCTGCACAATCGAGAATGGATGAAGGAACTGCTTTTGGTATTTTGGCCCAAGAATTATTAGGAGGTGGGGTTCTGGTGACTGCAGATCATTTGCATGTCAACGAAGCACTGGCCGAAACCATAAGTCTTCTTGATCAATCGATAGATGCTGTGCCAATGATTTTTGAGCCCGCGTTTACACACGAGGGTGTCCGGGTCCGGGTTGATGCATATAAGCGGCATCCGGACGGAGACACGCTAATTGAAATTAAATCCACTGCAAGCGTGAAGGCTGAACACATCTGGGACTGCGCCATCCAAACCTGGGTTGCCCGCGGCTCTGGTCAAAATGTAACCCGTGTGATGTTAGGCCATGCAGACACCGAATCGTTTATCTATTCCATGGAAAACGATTATCAGGGTTTGTTGAAACTCGTCGATATCACCGCTGACGTTGAAGCGATCATCTCCAAGATACCGAAGATAGTTCAAGACCTGAAAGCTGTGGCAGCAGGCGGCGTGCCTTCCATTTCCACCGGAACCCATTGCGTTAAACCCTATGGCTGTCCATTCATCGAGTTTTGCCGCAGTTCGGAACCAGCAGAAGCAGAGTACCCCGTGCAACTGTTGCCTCGTGTAGGTAAGCTGGCAGATCAACTAATGGCCTCCGGATACAGAGACATTCGAGATGTACCCCTGCCCTTGCTGGCATCGCCACTCCATAAGCGGATTGCCGAAGTTACTCAATCCGGAAAGCCGTATGTTTCACACGAATTAAAGAACGTACTGAATAGTATTTCGCACCCCCGCTACTATCTTGATTTTGAAACCGTCTCTTTCATCGTGCCTCGTTGGATAGGGACACAATCTTTCCAACAAATCCCTTTCCAGTACTCATGTCATATCGAACATGAGGATGGCAGTTTAATTCACCACGCGTTTCTCGATATCTCTGGCAAATCGCCAATACTAAATTTTATTGAAAAACTCATCAATGACGTGGGCAATGAAGGACCGATTCTGGTTTGGAATCAAGGCTTCGAGTCATCGCGCTTAAATGACCTGGCTCAGATGTTCCCTCAGTACAGTCACTCCATTGAGAGAATCATCAGTCGCATGGTTGATCTACTGCCCATATACCGTCTGCACTACTACCATGCTGATATGCGAGGCTCTTGGTCCATCAAGAATGTCCTGCCAACCGTTGCACCCGACTTGGATTATGGCGATTTGGAAGTATCTGGCGGGCAGGCGGCGCAGGAGGAATACAAGAAGGCCCTTGATCCAGATCTCGCCCCAGAGGAGGTCAAAGTTATCGAGCTATCACTGCTTGCCTATTGCCAAAGAGATACCTTGGCCTTGGTTCGATTAGCCAACGCATGGTGAGATTTGGTCAGGTTGGTCTTGAAGCAGTGCCATTAAGCTGTACTCAACTAATTCAATTTTGCAGAAACTCGAACCTCACGTTTAAACTCTGCAGGCACCGACTGACATTGAACTCTGTGCCGGTTGAAATTGAAAATGTTGTTGGCGCTGATCAACGACTGCAATCGGCCAGAATCGATCAACTCCCATTTAACAACCAGTGCTACATCAGCCCTATAAACTGAAATTATGGTGCTTTATGATAGAAACCATAATTATGGTTCGGGTCGTAAAGCACCATAATTTATATAGTTTTGAATGACGGCTTCCGGTTGAATCCGCAGTCAAAAGCGGCACTTGCACCCACTGAATATGTCTGTAAAAAAACCATGCACAAGGAGCAGTAACGTGACACTCAATGATCTTATCTATCAAATCCATGTCGCAAGCGGGGACACAATTAAGGTTGAGCGCCTTGCCATACGCGCCGGGAACACGGACGGCACTGGCAACTACAGCATCATCAAACTAAAGCTAGATGGACAGGAGATTGTGTTTGACAACTCCACAGGTGTTTGGGCTAATGCCTAACATTTCGTGCAAACGGTCGTGCCTTCAGCGCGCCATCCAACTACATAGAAAAGGGAGCATTTCATGATTGGCCATCTCCATACTAAAGCGCGCCAAGCAATCAGAGCCGGTGCCATCACGATCCTTATTGTCACTGCTGTTGGGTGTGGGACTCAAGGATCTGCGACGGTTACTCGCGAAGTATTTAATGAGTCTGTGGTGGGAAAGACACCGAATGAAGTTCTTCAAACCATTGGAAAGCCTGACCGTACAGATGGCGATGGCACAAATCCAGGCGATGACTGGTTTTACGAACAGCGCACAGCCGACGCAATAACCGGAAAGACTGACAGCTCAGCAATGGTGGTATTCCAACACGGGCGTGTTGATCACGTCGTCTACTGATTAGATGATCCATGAAAATGTCGTATTGGCATCCGCGCCGCATCTTCAGCCTGAGGACAAATCGTAACTCTCCGCCGGCAGCTAGCTTTCACGTTGTAGCTGGGTGGGCCCTAACTACGCAATCAAGGGGACCTCCGTGGAAACATTAGATTCAAGCGAGTTATCATCCGGCGCGTCGGTCCCTTATTTTGGTTGTTAGCCTTTAATCCAAACACTTAGGCCAAATTTATGAATAAAGATCATGATCCCTATTTAAAATTCACAGGCCGTGCGCGGATTGAAAAGAGCATTAACTCCTTACTTGGTCTCATTGAGGGTATCGCCATCGATCGCGAAATAAATGGCGCAGAACTTAATTTTCTCAGTATCTGGTTCGAGGATCATAAGTCGCTTAGAGACCGGCATCCATTCAACGAATTAATTCCTGCTCTCGAAAATGCACTAGCTGATCGGAAAATCTCCGAAGAAGAGCACGACGACCTTATTTGGCTTTGTCGTCGCCTAGCTGCGAACGATTACTTTGACAAAGTGACAGCCGACTTACAACAACTACATGCTGTTGTCGGTGGCATTGTCGCTGACACAAACATTTCAGAGATCGAGTTACGTGGGCTCTCCGAGTGGATAGACGAGCATGATCATTTGCGTGGCTGCTGGCCTTACGACGAAATCGGAAGCCTTGCGACTACAGTTCTCGCAGACAAGAAAATCGACGCAAATGAACACGAAATGCTAGTCAAGTATTTTTCTGAGTTCATCGCACTGCTTGATGACCGAGTAATTAAATCTCCTCCGGTAGAACAATCTGGTTCAGTCATGGGGCTTTGCGCTGTGTGCCCCGAAATTACATTCCAAGACAGTACGTTCTGTTTTACTGGCGCGTCTCAAAAATACCCGCGTAAAAAACTTGCGGAGACAGTCGAGTCACTTGGTGGCAAAGTTGCAGACAACCCAACTAAAAAGGTCGATTATCTAATCATCGGTGCTGACGGTAATCCATGCTGGGCTTACGCTTGCTACGGACGCAAAGTCGAGAAGGCAGTAGAACTCAGAAAATCCGGGGTTAAAATCATGATAATTCACGAGTCTGATTTTCATGACGCAATTCAGGACCGGCGGTAAAGGCTAACTACGCAATCAAGGTGACCTCCGTGAAAATCCAACATTCAAGTTTCACATGCGGTGCGTCGGCACCATATTTTGGTTGTTAGAACTATATTTGGAAATCTTATGACTGAAGACGAAAAGCACAGCCCTAGCCGAATGGCAATTACTGGTTATGTCGTGTGGTTTTTGCTGTTAACGCGACTACTTTATGTCGCTATTGGTAATACAACACCAAATTTCGCGGAGGCTTTTGGAATTCATGTCGGGCTCGGTCTTGGATTGCTTGCTTTCCTAGGTATTCCCTACTTAATAGAGAAATATCGCGCGAAAAATAGTGAACGATCCATTTCGTGGCTCTTCATCATGGTCGGAACAACAATTATCGCTTTGTTACTTTGTATCGGTGGACTCTACGGTCGCGTTAACAGCAATACAAAGCCAGTACAGCCACCGACAGATTTATCAGTAGTGAATCAACAACAACCCGCCGTTGTACAAGCAGAGTCTGCACCAGCAACCGTACCTACTCCGGTTACTTTTGAACAATGCAATCAGCTACAAACAAGTCAATCTCAAGTAGCAAATGTTGAGCTTTGGCAAGACTTTTGTCGGTTGGCATTTGACACAACCAAGCATCCCGTTGCTCGTGCTCGAGATTTATGTGTTGTCATGACTTGGGCTGATCCCGGGAAAAACCCAGATAGTGCGATGACGGAATGCGAATTAAAAAACCCGCTTCCCGCTTGTCCTGAGAGTCTGCAATTTGATTTGTACAACATGCGTTGTGAGGTCACTTGCGATAAGCAACACGGTTATGCGCCTGACGCATCTGGCAAATCCTGCTATTTGGCTTGTCCTGATGGTAGTAGGCCACTTTATGCAGGCACCGTGAAGCGATGTGGGTAATTTAGTACTAGGCATAAGTTCTAACTACGCAATCAAGGGGACCTCCGTGGAAATGTTAGATTCATCCGAAACGTCATCCGGCGCGTCGGTCCCTTATCTTGGTTGTTAGGTGTCAAGAAGAATGAATAAGAATTCTGAAAAAAAAGCTCTTACTCAAGTGATGGGTCCCTACGCTGACAATGGGCTGCCATCAGAGCGCCCAGATTTTCTGATTAAAAATTCTGAAAAAATTCACGGTGTAGAAATTACTGATTTTTTTCATACTAAAACTGATGCAAAGCTGCATAACTTACCTGCGTATACAACCGGCTTACTTGAAGAAACCATATCGGTTCATAAGGCTGATTCAGATTTATTGATTCTAGCTACGGTGACATTGCAAAGTGAAGACGGTAAAAAATCTGAAAATATTAGGGCAATTGTTAAACAAATGCCGCAACCGAAAAATGTTGCTGAGCTTTTGTTAGAAACAATATCCTCAAAAGAAGCAAAAGCTGAATCTTATTTGCAAAATTGCGACATTGTTGATCTTATTATCTACGACCAGCAATCTATGTTTGGCTCGGCACAACAACAACATTTCTTTTCAGCTCTTTCTCTCGTAAACGCCGCCAAAATCCATGCTTCGCCATTCAGAGAAATATTTATTCTTAGTCGCCTCGCTGAATCAGGACAGCCATTCTTTTACCCAATTCGGGCAAATATGTTTCTAGCGGATACTTTGCTTTATGATCATGCTTTACAAAATTCAGAGCATCCTCCGGCCACAGAAGCTGAGAGAATTTCAACGCTTGCGAAATGTCTTTTTCGTGCCGGGCATGCAATTAGGGTTGGGCCTAAGAACGACTTAAGTCTTAATATTTCAGGTTGGCAGATTGTAATAACAGGAATGAACATCGATCTTAGAAACTGGACCAATATTAGTCAGCCGCAGTTGGATAAAAATACTCTTCCTTTGGAAAGTCTTCAAACTGAAGATTATCTTCTTTCTTTGAAGCGGGTCCGCGATAGCATTCATTGTAGTAGTGCTTTAACAATGCCAGTCTATGGCACCTAACTACGTAATCAAGGTGACCTCCGTGAAATACCTGGTTTCAAGTTTTACATTCGGTGCGTCGGCATCTTATTTTGGTTGTTAGGCACACAGCGATGACGAATCTGACACCTGCATTGTAGTCGCCTATAAAAGTTCGTGGAACATGTATCTGTCGGCGAAGTATAACGTCACCAGCCCGACCAGCAAATTTCGAACTCAGAAGCGGTAACCTGTCCCTGCATTTTTTACACTGTAAAATATCACAGTACAAAACCTAACATGAAGGTATAGAAAAGGAAGGTTTATGAAAGCAACCACTATCGCTTGCTTGTTGATTTGCCTCGGCATCCTTGTCACGCCAAAAGCGTATTCGCAATCTGATACCGATCGCGTTCGGCAGGAAATAAAACAGGTCTGCGCCGCCGAGTTCGCGGCGTATGAGGCCGGGCCGAAAGATGGGATGACCTACAATATCATTGGCATCCTGCCTACCAGCAGTGATGTGGAAATGCTGAGCGCCAGTCGCGGAGCTGCACTTCAGTCGGTAAGGGAGGGGGAAGTAGCGCGTTCCGCCGGCTTGCTCAGGGCCTGTGTTGCCGCGACACGAGTTTTTCAGGTGCTCAAGGGTCTTGGGGACGTCGAGGGCGGGCGCGCCAACTGGAACATTTTCCTGAATGCACTGGCAAGGGTGGAGTCGAGGCAAAATATCGATCAGGCCCCTCAGCCGGCAACTCAAGCACGTGTCGCACCCAGCCAAAACAGGCCCACCGAAGCAGTAGGCCAAACAAACGTCGCCGCATGCTCGGAAGAAATTCAGCGCATACAAGTTGAATCTCAGCAGTGGTCCGGAAGCAGCGATGACGTGGCAGCAAAGTTGGGGCAGTTCCAGAAAGCCTTGTTCGAGGGACGGTGCGCAGGTCACCCGGAGGCAGCGGCGTATATCGCCAGCGCCAACCGGATGATCGGGTACGGTGGCAATCCAGAGGGAGCGGGCGGTGGCGTGTTGCCGCTTGCGGCATCGAGCAATACAACGGCATCACGCGATGCAAGCCTCACGCATAAGGTGCATAACCCGGCAGCGGACGCGAAGCCGTGCACCCTCATCACGGGCAACGGAAACATGGCGGCAATAAGCACTCGCGGCGGCTGGCAACTAGCCAACCAGTGCGGCGTGCCGATCGAAGCATTCTGGTGTGTTGTCAGTCCGGAGGGTCAATGCAAGAACGGAGGCACATGGACCATTGCGCCGGGCAACACTTGGTCCATTCAGGAAGGAGGTCAAAGCCTGCGCTGGGGCGCCTGCAAAGGTCGCAACGGTGGCGGATTCGACAACGGCAGCAATGGTGAAAAGTACACCTGCCACCTTTTGAGTTGGGACTAAGGAAGACTGTGGGGAAAATGTCGAAATGTTTTCAATTGCACCTGTCGTCGCCGCCTCTATATTTTTGGCTATAGCTTTGGCGGCCAGGATCACAGACGCCAACAAGATTCTAAATATCGCTGACTACGCAAGTGTCTCAAATATTGCAGACTTTCATTGTGTGGCTGGAAAAAGATTGATGATTTTGCCTTTAATTTCTTCTACTCTTGTTTTGTTGTCGTTACAAAAGTCGGGCTACACACTTGTGTGTTTTTCATTGTTTGTGTTGTCGGATATCTTCGTAGCTATTTGGCTCGCCACTTATTCAAGTCAATTCCCGCGGGATGAATTCAACCACTAGTGCGACATTCGTTAGCACTTTAGTAACCAAGGTAATGGCGCCCAAGTTTCCATATTGGTCATTGAATGTCTCCTTCGGGTCGCATCACGCCAGTCACAATCGGTCAGAAGCGATCGTTGGTCGTTTATCAATTGAGTTTGAAAAGCGGTTCACATCGTAGACTGTGAAGTGTCTAGAAAACTAGGGGCAATTCAGTATTCAATCCACAATTTAATCCAACAGAATCGTGCAGCCTGAACTCTCCTGATAGTGCCGTTTACGACAGCAAGCCCCTGGTACTTATAGCTCTGCCATAGATTGTTCCTATGCTAGTCTTCAGCCTTCCAGTCAGGAATAAATTAACTATGGCACTGTCTAATACACTTGTACTGGCTTTGGCGCTTTTCCAGCCAAATAGTGGCGCTACAAAAGGTTACGTAGCGGTTCCACTCAACACTCAATCTGGTCTTCCAACATTGCAGGCGAGTGTCTCGGGAAAGCCGGTGACATTGATCTTAGACCTAGGGGGCTATAAAGGCATTGCCTTGACTACTGCCGCTCTTGCTAAATTGAATGTTGCATACGACACCCGAGTTGAGAGTTGGCGAAATAGTGAAGGCAAAGTTTTTACCGCTAAGTTATTTGCTGCGCCGAACGTAAAAATCGGAGACCAATCCGTTGGATCCGTCGATGGTATCGAGTATTCCACAACAGTACAGGGCGTGGATGGGTACGTAGGTTTCGCCGTCCTGCGTAATTTCACGCTAGTACTTGACTATCCACATAGTGAACTTCGCATATACCCCTCAGCCTCTACCTCTGCAGAAAAAGAGTGCGGCGCAAATAACCCAATTTCATTTGAAGTTGTAAGCGGTGTTGTACAGTCAAAAGTGGTCACTGATAGTGGCGACCTGATATTTCAATGGGACACGGGAGCCAGCGAAAATGTACTTCGGCCTTCCGCTGTCAACCTAAATCCTGACACCGAGCTTTCGAGTCATATTTTTACCCGATTTAGCATAGGTACAAGGGATTTTGGACGCACAAGAATCCCATTACGGGAATTTGTAGCCCCAAATGTCGATGGTGTATTGGGAACCGAATTTTTTGGCTCGAAGATGGTCTGTCTTAACTTCGGTAAAAAGACAGCAACGATTAGGTGAGTGCATTTTCGATTAGAGTGGATCGCCTCAGGTTTTGTAGGCACTTAATTACTCGTTATTCTGGGCCCCATGCGTCCGCTTCGGGTCGAAAGGAGTAGGTCAGTAACAGAAGGAACGTCACAGTTAACCTGTTTGCTGTTCATGGAAGAGCAGTGCCTGCAACGGGAACCCTCCGGCAATTGAATTGCTACTTCTCAAAGCATCCAAAGATTAAATAGGGCTTAGCTTTATCAGTGCACCGGCAAGTAAGAATACATAGCCGATGATTAGCAGGATTATTTTTGCCCAGAAAAAGCGATAAATACCGTCGCTGAGTTTGTCAGGAATATCAACGCAAGCATCATCGCTGTTGTGTTTGTTGAAGTGCTCGTTGTAGAAGCGTCTCCAAACATAGCTGCAGTACACATACTGCAAAAAATCTACGAGCAATGCTGCAGAAAGGAGCGTCAAAGCAATCAGTAAAATATTGCCGAAAGCCTGTGGGACTTGACCACCCAGAAGCCAGACAGTTGCAATGCCTGCGAACCCAAGCTGGCGTCCTACGTCACTTGCTTTTCCTGTTGAATCATTCTTGGCTTGGTCAATTTCCGAAAGTTTCTTTCCTCCAGACGGTTTCTCGCCTTGAGCAGTTTCGGGTGTCGACTGGCAGGGGTCGTTCACTTGCTGCGTGGTCCCGTATCTCCCCCACGATTTGGTGTGCCTTTCGTTCCATCACGTCCAGGGTTGCCAGGTCCAGTACGCGGATTTGGCGCCGGCTGGGGTGTCGGGCGTGGGGTTGGGGTGGGCTTGCTCGGCCCGCTCGGAGTTTTTGCCATTTTCTTAACGTCCCTAAATAGTAATTTGATATTAGTTCTTGATCCGGTTCAAAGTATATGCCAACGCCGTCTCATCTAGTGCGACTGAAGGGTGCACCATTGAAGCTAGATACTCTCATTGGAGCAACTTGGGGTTTCACGGCGTAATGCATGCATATCGAGTGATCCCAGAAATAGGATCAGTGTCGCCTATAATTTCAAAATAGCCGTATTTAGCAGCGGCTGGCTTTCACCACAAGACAGAAGCTTATTACAAATGGCCGCTATAAATTTTGATATCCAACGGACCTTCTTTGATCTGCCCACGGATGAAAACTCCAACATAGATCAAGCTGAATTTCTCGCCAACTTCTCCAGAGAAGGTCGCCTGACTTGGCATCAATTGCTCGAATCTGAGCGGATTCTGATTGTCTCCGAGGCGGGGGTAGGCAAGAGCTACGAGTGTCAACGCCAGCAACGTCAACTTTGGGACGAAGGAGAGTCCGCCTTTTTTGTTGAACTAGCGGTCCTGGCCACCGACTCGCTGGAGAGCCAATTCTCTGTAGAAGAAAAAGACCGTTTTGACAGTTGGCGTTCGGCGCAAACTGAGCACGCAACTTTCTTTCTCGACTCAATTGACGAGCTGAAGTTGACGCAGCGTTCCTTTGAATTAACGCTAAAGCGATTCGCAACCGCACTCTCGGGACATTTAGACAGAGCGCGTATTGTGCTTACTACTCGCCCAATTGCTATCGATCGTGAATTGGTTCGTAAATGGCTTCCGGTGCAATCACCAATGGAGGTTTTCGTCCCTGAAACCTATTTCGCTAATGTGGCAATGCAAATCGGTGTTAAGAGCGACAAAGTGAATACATCAAACGCGCCGCTATGGCGCTTTGTCGCACTATCACCTCTCAACGAGCAGCAGATGCATGTCTTAGCGACTGCCGAAGGAGTTATCGATCCAGTTCCATTGCTTAATGCGATTGAGTCGCAACATGCGCAGGACTTTGCCAAGCGCCCACTGGATTTCATCGAGTTGTGTGGCGATTGGAAAGTACATAACCGAATCAGATCGCACCAAGAGCAAGTCAACCACAACGTCGAGGTTAAACTGCGAGCTCGTAATGACCGTAGTGAGCGTCTGAGTCTGACATCTGGGCGAGCAAGAGAGGGAGCGGCACGGCTTGCACTAGCGGCGTTGCTTACACGACGCTTCACAATATGGCATGGACAAGATAATGATCGTGGCCGTGGCGATAGCGCACTAGATCCGGGCAAAATCCTGACTGATTGGTCGAGCGAAGAGATTAGGACCCTGTTGGAACGGCCGCTCTTCGGATTTGCTACCTATGGCCGTGTCCGATTTCATAATCGTTCTGTCATTGAGTTTCTGGCTGCTGAACGATTATTGGGACTATTGCGTAAGGGAATGTCAATTCGGACATTGAGCCGTCTCCTGTTTGCCGCTACGCCGGTCGGTGTATCTATCGTTAAGCCTACTATGCAACCTGTCGCCGCTTGGCTAGCCTCACACGATCCTATTATTCGCGCAGGTATCCTTCTGCGTGACGCAAGCATATTGCTACGATATGCCGATCCCAGCTCACTCGATCTGGCTATGCGGACGGAGGCGCTAGAGAAATATGTTTCGACATATGGAAAAGGAGGCTGGCGCGGGCAGTCTGTGCCTACGCTTCAAGTTCATCGTTTAGCATCACCAGAGCTAGCACCGGTAATTCAGCATCTGTGGTCGCAGCAAATTGAGAATCCTGAAGTTCGTGAGACATTGCTGGAGTTGATCGGCGCAGGAAAATTGACGCAGTGCGCAGACATTCCATATTCAGTTGCGATCGATACCAAAATCGATTTTCGCAGTCGCCTGGAAGGCCTCCTTGCACTGCGGGATATAGACGATCCACGGCTTCCAAGCCTGATTGATCAACTATCTAAGACATCGGTTGCGTGGCCTGCCGAACTTGCTAGCGCCTCTATCACCCATTTGTTTCCGGGCCATATGTCCGTTACGCAACTTCTTGCAACACTTGCAACTTTGAAGCCAAAACCCAAGGAGATTGGCGGCATCACCACACTCTTGCCGCTCGGCATCACCAGAGCGGGAATCGGGTCGGACCAGCTGGCGATGTTACGGACTGGATTGATGTCGTTGATTGAGCCAACATGCAAATGGCATCAGCAGCATTATCACATCAGAACTCAGCGGCTAGATCTCGTCCCGGCTCTCATTGCTGCTTGTCGCATGCAGCTAGCTGCACACATCGCTGATCAGTCGCTTTTCGATTCAATAGTTCTTGCTTTGCATCTTGCGGATCATGACACCCGTGGAGACGAAGACGCGAAAGAACTGAAAGATATGTTTGTCGATGCGCACCCAAGTGAGCGTGAGGCTACCTTTTGGGCACTTGATCGACTGATGCAGCAACACCATTCGGACAAAGATCGGGAACCTTGGCACCGATTGTTCCATTTCCTTCATCACCCCCCTTTTGAAATTGATTTCGTGCGTGATGCTGACTGGGTGAGGGCTGCACTCGCTGACACTACGCACCTTTATGACGATAGAAATTTATTGCTAGAACTCGGCATGCAGTTTTCTCAAGGAAGTAGTGATCGGTTGGGCCAATTGAAAGCACTGGTTCCGCTCGTTGCCGACTCAGCTGCACTGGCGGAGCGAATAAACCGGGCGATCATGGCAATCGAGTCTCCAGCACCCGAACCAACTTGGTTACGTGACGATCGGGTACGCAAAGAAAAGTATCAGCGGAAACAAGCTAAAGATCTCGCGAGTTGGAAGCTCCTATGGAGAGAGTTGAGTGCGAATCCAAATTCTGCCTTTGCTCCAGACCGCATCGACAACACTACTTGGAATCTCTGGCGTGTGATGTGCAAAGAACCCAGCGACCGGGATGCAATCGGCTGGAATCGGGGCTTCATCGAACGTTGCTTCAATCGAGAAACAGCTAACCACTTGCGTGAGGCATTGCGCCGTGCATGGCGCAATGATCGGCCGACACTCAAATCGGAGCGATCGAAGGAAGAACGCAATAGCTACTTCATAAAATGGCGCATGGGGTTAGCTGGCATTTATGCGGAATCTGAGGACTCTTCTTGGGCAGTTTCGCTTAGTGCACTAGAAGTGGACTTAGCAACACGTTTTGCACTCGTAGAAATGAATGGTCTCCCCGCGTGGTTAGATTCCTTGGTCCAAACTCAACCAGCTATCGTTGAAACCATCATCGGGAATGAATTGATGGATGAACTAACAGACGAATCTGATCGACATTCATTCCTGTTGCAAAACATCGAAAGCTCCTCTCCGCTGGTCGTTCAGCTATTCCTAAATCGCATCAGGACATGGTTCGAGAGCGCTCAGTCAGTAGCTGGGGGCCCAATGCTGCCATTAGACAAGCTGGAGCGTGCTGCAAGGATTCTTTTGGAACACGGAACTGCGGAAGATACAGAGCGCCTTAAGACCGCCGGGTTGACTGTCTTGCATACAACGGCGTCACAAAGTCAGGTGTTGTTTTGGCTGCCGATTCTACTGAACCTCGATCCTGCTACTGCAGTGGATTTCATGGAGAGGTCGGCGACTTCCATTTCCCCTACCCGCAACAGTGAAGTGACTGAATGGATAGCCGAGGTATTTGGTCATCGCGGGCGTCGAAATAAGATCGACTTGGCTGCCCTTGAGTCTGATCCCCGGCTATTGCTTCGACTTGCGCGCCTCGTATACCAGCACATCCGATTCGAAGATGACCTTGAACATTCCGGGGTCTACTCCCCTGAAACCCGAGATCATGCTCAGCGCGCACGCAGCGAGATATCCAATGCACTCTTGAATTGCAAGGGAGCCGAAGCCTGGGCGGTAAAGCTTGAGTTTTCAAAAGACCCATTGGTCTCTCACTTCAAGGATCGAGCCTTAGCCATAGCAGAGGAGAAGTTAGCCGAGGAATGGGACACGTCTCTCTTTGACGAAGCAGGTATCGCACGCCTCGAAGGTGAGTATGAGTTTGCACCCTTGACACGAATGGATATGGCGGACTTGCTCGAAGATCGCCTTGCAGATTTGGACGACTTGCTATTGCAAGATGGGTCACCTCGAGAACTCTGGCGATCGACATCCCAAGAACGGCTTCTTCGTCGCGAGATTGCACGTTCAATCCAACAGATGGCTAAAACTGCCTACATAGTGAATCAGGAAGCTGTCACCGGTGATGAAAAAGAAACGGACATACGACTACGTTCATCAGCATCCACCCAAGAAGGCGTTATTGAGTTGAAGGTCGCAGAGAATGGCTATTCGGTTAATGATTTGAGAGAGGCTTTGGAAACTCAGCTCCTACACAAGTACTTAGCGCCGGAACATCGACGGGTAGGATGCCTACTGATATCAATTTCGTCAGATAGATATTGGTTGCATCCCGATGATAAGCATAAAATGGATATCATCGAACTTGTAGAACTCTTAAACGCACAAGCCAGAGATCTGTTGAATTCAATGACTGGTGATGTCTTCTTGTTTGTGAAGGCGTTGGACCTTCGACCTCGCCTTTAAACTAAAAGGCAGGTCTTTCTGCTTTGGGTTAAATGCTGCCTTGCAGGACCAGCGTCTCGGTCAACACTAGAAACGGATTCACAACCAGCGGGAATGATAAGCAAGGTCAACACTAGTAATGAATTCATGAGCGGCAAGAAAATTAAATAATGTCAAAGCCAATCGGAACTGCATGTCAAGTCACACGGAATACGCAAACTCGTGATTTCGCCTAGTCGGCCGCTTTCCTACGAAGCCAACCGTATCGGGTGGAATCAATCTTGAGTAGCTGGACAATGACCTCCTCGCGCTTCTCAGGCGACATTCGAGCGATCAAAGATCGAAGTTCTGAGTCAATATTATCTACAGACGCCCCCCGCTCCTCAGCCTTCCTGTACCAGTCGTGCCCTAGATCAATGTTCCCCAACTCAATATTGAGAGCACCCAGTAAGGTGCATGGCCTAAAGTTATCCTGAAGCAGCGCGTGGGCTTCTTCGCCTAGCTTTAAGGCTTCGTTGTGCTGACCTAAATCCCGCAGAACTCCACCATGGGTGGTACGAACTGCCGATTTCAGCTTGGGCTGCTTGAGTCGACTTTCTGAAATTGCCTTTAACAACTCATTTGCTTCTTTCGACGCATCACACTTTCGTAGATGGCTACTGGCACTAACCACCATCCACACATCACCCGAACGCTTGTATTCGTTTATGAAGAAGTTCGATTCAATACGGTGATAGACCTGCTGAATCTCCTGAGAATCATAATCACCGCCTTCCGTTCTCAACCAAACAGCTTCCTCTTCTGACAATCGTGTTCCGGAATTTAACTTGCGGAGAATCGTCATTAAATTATTGAGATCATCCTCTTCAACGAATGTCTGAATGCCAAACTTTCGCCGTAACTCTCGATTTTTCTGCTTGGCGATAAATCTGGGATCACTCTCACGCTTCGCCTTCTCCTCACCAAGACGCAACCACATTGCTGCTTCACGTTCTTTTGCCGCATGAGCTTCGGCTTTTATTCGTTTATCGTCGATCTGCTGTTGTGCCGAGGCAGATGAAATCCGAACTTCACGTTCAGAACGAGCAAGCTTTTCAAACTGATCTTCGGTAATCTGACCATTAGCTAAACTGGCCAGAACCAGCAACCCACGATCGACGAGATATTGTTTGCCTAGAGAAGTTAAAGGTTTCCCCTGCTCAAGCATGACTAAAATTTTATTTAGACGAGTTCCGGCAGTAACAGCATTCGGCACGTCATCGACCCAGAAACGAACAGCCAAGTTGTTTAGTAATTGGGACATCAAATACTCCAGAGCTGACGTTTTGCCAATAAAAGCCTAGAGAACTCCTTGATGCTTATATCCACATGATGGGCGCGTGTATAAGCACGAAAGTCTTACCAAACTTCGGCTGAGTTGCAGATTATAGACGCCGACTAATTGAGAATTCTATTCCAGATAACCTTGATAAAATTGCGGGTGCTTACGAAAGACTGCTTACGGCCAAATGCTTAGCCAAAAAAACCGTGCGTGTACAAATTATCGACTACTGTCTGCAGCCTGCAGATTTTAGCTTTTGAATTCGCTTATCGTAGGCATCGTGTAGGCAGGCTTTATCTACGCAGGCATCACGCGTATCACGATTCCATGCTAATTGTTCAGTGTTGAGTAGCGTGGTGTCATCCGTGCATGCTTGCGCATCAAAGTAGGCCCCCTTAACCTCAGATTCGGCGCTTGAGAGCGGGGAGTCGCTGCAAATTATGCGTTCTGCTTTGCTGGAAGGGGTGACGCAATCAACGAACAGTGGTATTTCGGCAGAGCGGGCCGCAAGATCTGAGTCGCTGATAGCCTTCGCTTCTTTCGCTGCCGCTGCCACTACCTCATCCGCAGTCAGCTCAGAGGGCTCTAGCGTTTCCTCTGGAAGTATCTGCGTGCTCACAGCCGCGATTGGCCGGTCTTTAAGTAGGTTTGCAATGTCTTCCTCAATATCCTCGCGTTCGTCGAAAATATCCGCTGCTGACATGCCGTCAAGGTATTCCATGAACTGCTTTTGGATTTCCGGGTTACTGTTCACTGCAGCTACTGCGGCTAGCATGACATCGGCTCCACGCGATTGATCACTCAACAGTGCATCGTAGTCCGCCTGAGTTACCGACGTGTTCCCTTTGGCATAAAGGTAGAACTGGAGTGACTTCGTTGAGATTTCCACGCCCTGCGAAAGTCCATATTTTGTCGAAGAACGAAAGACATCCTCGTAGCTAGCATTGAATGCGTTCGGGTTGTCCCCATCGATTTCAGGTGTGCTGCCAAACATTGATACAGGCCAAGTAATTCCATGCCCAAAGTTGTAAATAAAGCTTTTATGGCGCGTTTCGCCAAAGATATAGGAATACGTTCCAGCAATTAATGCGATGCCGATATAACCTGTAATGAGCGCTTTTTTCATAGTGTCCCTCTGCTTTAATTTGAAATAGTTCCGCTACTTGATCCTATCGACGTTTATTTAATCATCTTCTTCGGCTCTCATCGCGTTGAATGCGTTGTACCACCATTCAACAATATCCTCGAAGCCGCACATTAATCCCCTCGCCTCGACGCTCGATACCTGTAGATTCTCAAGAAGCAAGAACAACGCCTCTTCCCTCGGGATTTTAAGCTCGAAGTTCCCGGCCCCGTCTCGATGGAAGAACATTGCGGACATCATAAGAAGATCTTCCTCGCTAAAGCTCGGTTCCTTGCCATAATTGCTTTGATATTTTTCTTGAAATGCGATCTTGTAAATCTCGCTGAAAGCATAGAGGTAGGCGATATCGTCGCCCATGCCGCCCTTAAACCCGCTAGGAAGTTTTGAGAATGCGTAATAGTGCAATATCAAGAACAACACCAAAGCGAGTTGAGCCGCTTCAGCATCTGATGCTTCTGCGGAAAGGTGTGAAAAGATCGGATTGTTTTCCACGGCTGTAAGAAGATTAGGAAACTGCCTGCCAACTAACATCATCTGACGATTAATTAGTTCATCGATTAGCATCACTTCGCCATCCATTTCGGTTCGCAATGCCTCCATAGCCCCAAGATGCAAGCGCCACATCAAGTCCACGCCGGACGGACTAGCCGAAGACTCGCTCGCCGCACGCTTACCCTCTGTGTTGCTTGCGGGTTGCTCAAATACCTTAGCTAGGCGAGATGAGAAATTTCCTATGGCAAGATGTTCAATAAAGAAGGCCTTGAAAAACTCATAATCGTTGATGAGCATCGTGCTGTCAGCGCCAGCCGCAACACGCTTGATTTCGTTGAACGGCATGCGCACGGGATCCTCAAATTTCTGCTTGCAGTAAATCGCATCGCTGGTTACAAGCAATCCTTCTTTTGCACCGCCGAACACTGTGTCATCGAGCAGAACCATTACATCTGCCGGGGAGACGCCGAATGCATAAGAAGAAATTGCTCCAGCCAATTTCTTCTGTGGAATGTTGGGTCGAGCGTGGACCTTGTCGTATATCTGCCAATCCCAATCGGGCCTAAGAAGGACGGAGGCCGCATCATGCGCCGCCCGTCGCTCCGCATTAGCCGTGCCGTCGCCAGCATTGGCAGATGCTTTTCGCCCTTGGGCGGGTGGAGTAGCTTGGTGAGTTTTTGTTCCACTGCGCTGATCAAACCGGGCACGTGTGTCGGGATTGACTAGAGCGCTGTAAGCCTCGTTAACCTCCTGCATTTTGACAGTTGCCCACGCGACAGTCTCGGAGTCAGACGCTGCATAGCGATCCGGGTGATATTGGCTTCTGCGTCCCTTGTATGCAAGTTCGATCTCTGTCGCGGAAGCACTCGGTCTAATGCCGAGAATATCGTAATAGTCCATGCAGATTGGTCTCCCCCGACCTAAGCGCCACCTGAGTCTGACTGTAGCTTATCGCAAGTGTGATGGTTTCAACTAGATCGAACGCCTCCACAACCCACGCAGCAACGAAGACTGGACGCACAGGATCAATCCTTTAGACTGTTAACCCATCCGTCCGTGAAAACGGGGGAGAACCCGGAGGCAACCCCATTAAAAATGGATATCCCAACTATCCGCCGGCATCCAAGGTTGTGGCATCCAGCTGCGGCTCTTGTGATTGACGTTTGCCTTGTCGCGTTCGCAGCTCCGCTGGTCGCAGGCACGCAGCCTCATCACCAAGGCATAGGGCATGTTCCCATCAGGACGCACACGGCTGGAGCCCTGGAGCATCACGCGCATGGCATAGGCGCCATGCGGCCAGTGGCTTTCTAATTCTTTCAAATAGGTTTCCATGCGTGTCAGCCCAATCATCTCGTGACCCATGGCTTTACCAGCTTGATTTATATACATCTCAGGCGTGTAAGACCAGAGCTTGCCGATATCGTGAAGCAGACCGCCGGCAATACCCAGATCCAGTTCCACCTGTGTGAGTCCCGTATGTTGTGCCATGTCTTTGGCCACTTCGATACTGTGCTTTGCCAAACCACCGGGGTAGGCATGATGATGTTTCCCCGAGGCAGGCATGATCCAAAAGTTCGACAGGATCTCGCGATTTTCAAACACCTGTTGAACCATGTCACGAAGCGGATCCGCCTTGATATCGGCAATCAGCTGCAAGGCATTTGCAAAGACTTTTTCAACCGGGCAGATCTCATCTGGCAAATAGCACAACGAGTTATTGATCGGCGCCGCATCCGCTTGAATCAATGCGGGCGTGTGATGACTGTCGTTGTTACGACCACCCCACTCTACCAACTGATACCTTTGCTCGACCAAGGGCTGGCTAAGAAGGCTGCGCAAGAGTTCAAAATTGGGCACCAGAACAGACACCGGCCCTGCCAAGGTGGAAATTTCCCAGGGCTTCAACTTGGTCGAGGGCTTAAGTTGATCGATCGTGCCGAGAAAGACGCCGTTCACGGTGTTGATTTTTGCATTGTCCATCGTTTCATTTTTCATGTTCACTTTCCTTGTGGAGGTTTACTGTTAATTGATAATGACCGCACCATTGCCTCAAGCTGATCGCGACTCAGCGTTGCCAGCTCAAGCCCAACTTCTTTTACTACTTCAGTTTTTACTTCTGTTACCGGTTGCAGACGACTATTGAGAACCCCGGTGATGGCACGCCCATCTTGTCGGGTGAGGTTGGGCACAAAACGCGAATACACCGTAAACAGCATCTGTGTATTGGCATGGCCCATCAGTCTGGCAATCCACTCTGGGTTTTCGCCTGAGGCGAGCATCAGCGTTGCTGTTGTGTGCCGGGTTTGATACGGACGCCGCTTCTCGATATCGAGAAAGCGTAATAAGGGGTACCAGACACGCGTGGCGAAATTGTGCGCGTCAATCGGACCCCCGCCTCTGGTGCTGAACACATACTCACTGCCCGGTTCACGGAACCGTTTTTGATCTTCCAGTGCCTGCCTGACGTTGGGCAACATGGGGATGTCACGAAGCGAAGTTTCGTTCTTTGCATTTTCTTCCGACTCACCTGCCGAAAAAACTTCACGCACCAGAATCAAACCGCGCTCGAAATCCACGTATTTCCATTTCAGGCCATTGATCTCGCCGGTCCGCATGCCACTAAAAAAACGGACGACCACGTAGTTGCGAAAATCCGCCCGAATCGTGTTGCAGATAGATTCGACCTGTTCAAACGAAAACGGCTGCACATCCGGCTTGCGAGCCTTCAGTCGTTTGATGCCCTTGAAAATATCGGGTAATGAAAAACGCTCCGCTGCCTCGGTCTGAATCTGCCGCAACAAGCACATCACTTTGTTGATACTGGAGGACGACATTTTCTTACCGGCACGCCCCGGCATCTCGGAAATGGCCGCACGAAAGGTCAGCAGATCGGCTTTGGTAATGTCAGACAAAAGCTGCATGCCAAAAGCTGGAAGCAAATGCTTCTTGAAAATAACATCGACGCTCATCCGATGCTGGCGGCGCCACTGCGGGGCCATTTCGGCACGCCAAGTGATTGAGAATTCGCCGAATGTCGGGGTTTTCGCGTTAGTGGAACCATTTTTGTCGTGACGTGGTGTAGCTTCCTGCTGAGGACTATTTTTATTCGCACCAGAAAACTTTTCTGCACGTGGGCTGTTTGGAAAGGTTGCTGCGTAATCGAAATGGTCCTGACGAATGTCCTTTTGAATCTTATTGAGAAATGTCTGCACTTTCTTCCGGTTTTCGACCGTATCTTGCAATGCCGTTTGCTCCCGGCAGCGAACACCTCGGTAGAAAAAGTCCAGATAGAGAGTGCCGGTCTCGGGCCGTGAACGAATCTTAGCCATGAGCCAGACCACCATTGGCCATGGGAATATTCGGGCCGAGTTTTGCCGAGTGCTTGCTGATATCACGCTGGATGGTTTCCCAGATGAAAAGCAGCTTGCGGCCACCGAACGGGCGGATGTAGTGAATGCCTTCTAGCAACACTGAATCCTTAAGACGTGTCCTGATGGTCCGAGAGTCGTAATGGATCAGTTCTGACAACTGTTCCGTGGTAAGGTACGTTTCGCTCATTTGCATGCTCCTTTGCAGTTTGGACGTATCGAATGATTACTTAAATTATCATTCGATGATATTTATATCACACATTTGCTGCTTGTCAACATCATTTGATAAATATTATTATCATTTGCTATTAAAGGTTATCGACTATGCTTCGCTTTAAGCTCTCAGAGAGAATTGCCGACAAAGAATTCCGTGAAAGACGGCGACTGACGGTATTGGAGATTTCCGAAGCCACCGGCATCAATCGGATGACCTTGTCCAAATTGCTAAACCAGCATGGGGCGAATGTGCAGACCGACAATCTGGATCGCTTGTGCAAGTACTTCGCATGCACGGTCGGCGACTTGGTCGAATTTGTGGATGAAGACGTCACCAAGCCATAACGCTATTTTTAAAGATACATAGCGAGCGGTTTGTGGATGCCCGAGATACCGGGCATCCAATTTGAAATAGTTTCAGTGCAATCACACTGCTACTTAGCGTTCGCGGGCTCAGTAAACACTATGCTCTCGCTCACTTTGAAGTCTCTATGGCTTCACGTGCTTTTTGTATCGCCAGATAGAAAAGCTCTTCACCACGATTACGTCCCACATGGTTGAAGGGTGAGCCGGTGGATTCAGAACCAATCTCGGTCATTTCATTTCCGAACATATCTCTGACGTCATCAATAGTTTTGATGTCGTCAATCAGCCCCAGTGCTAGGGCTTGCTCCGGGGCATAAACGCCGCCTGTTTCAATCGGTGCGTCTTTGGCAATGCGCCCTTTTCTGCTTTCCCGGACAGTGCGTGCAAACGCCAAGCCAGAGGACGTTAATGCCGATTGCAAGTCTTCCGCTTGTGCCGCAGTTGGCATTTGCCGTCCCAGCGAGGGGCCCTTGGCTTCGCCAGAAGCAAGGACCACTTCTTTTACGCCCTGACGTTCCAATGCAACCGAATAATCCACCCAGGAAATCATGGACCCGACACTGCCGACATAACCCGATTGGCTTGCCCAGATTTCATCTGCCTTTGCCGCTACGCCATAGCAGGCTGATAGGCAATCGCTTTCGACCAGGGCAATGACGTGCTTTGTCTCGCAATACTTGCCCACTGCACTGGCGATACGTTCACCTTCAATGGCGTGACCACCATCGGAGCTCAAATGCAGAACGAGTGTTTTCAGGGTCGGTTTGCCGCATACGCTTTTCAATAACGGAACAGACTTGTTCGCCGATATCTGGCCGTTATCGCTGAAAGTGCCATCAAAGCGGATCAGGACAACCGTTGAGTCTGCACTCGATTCCTCAAACTTGTTGATAAGGCTTTTTGGAACAAACAGGATGGCCAGTGCCAATGTAACGAGGACCATCATGAACTTGTCAGTGTTACTGGTTTTTTGTCTTTTTGAAGCCGTGCTGCCTGTGGTTACTTTTTCGATTTCCATCTTTCTTCCTTGGTTGGTGGGTGCTGCCAACTAGGTATAACAAATTATTTTTTTCGACCGAGAATTCTCGAGGAAATAGATGCACTATTTAGAACAACCATATAAATCAGCGCTTTAAGAGGCATAAAATCTAGCGTTCATGAGCAACATTTTTTTCACGTCAGTTCCCATTTGTGTTCCTCAATGGGGAACACGACGACACCATCATTTTTTAGTGAGATTCCCTTCTGATATCTCGCAAGAGAAATAAAACTTACATTGCATTCTCAGATTTTGCGACCAGATCGTCTTATAAATTTGCTTTAGGGAAATTCGCCTTTGCGTCGAAACAGAAATCTTGTTTTGACGATCCACGGATTTCCATCGGGAAGCAAACCATCAAACGGGAGTTAAAAATGACGATCAAACCCATGCCAGACGGCGGCCTATTTGGCACCATGCCACCAACTGAAATTCAGCCCGATGTTGTTCTGACCAATTGGTCGGTGATGCGTATTTCTTCGGGTGCCGAGCACTGGGATGTATTGCTGGGCTGTTGCACGGAAAGTGGTATCGGCCGCCTCAGCACACCCCTGATGGAGTTCAATGCCACTAACGCGATTGCCATTACCCGCAGTGGTCGGGAATACCTGTTATCCGGTTCGCCTGGTGTCGACGAAGACGCTTTGTATGTTTATGAAAAGCAATTCGGCCATGTTCCTCATGAGCGTAAGGACGTAACGGAGGAATATTGGCTTCAAATTCAGGACACCTTTAAGAACAAGGAATCATGAAGAGTCAACGATATCTAAACCATCTACACCCTTATTTGCGTGATCTATGACGAACACGAAAAGCAAACACATCACCGTGAGAATGACACGCCAGGAGCTGGCTCGACTGGATCTTGCGGTGAAGCTGTCAGGCAAAAGTCTGGAAAAATTTGTTCTTGATGCGGCAATTGATGAAGCTGACAGAGTTTTGGAACAGTCACAGAACATGTGTGGCGAGAAGAATTGAACCAATAGTTAAACGGGTTCTACCACGATTCCGAGGACAGTTGAGTTAAGACACACACATGCGAAAGCAAGACTTCTTCATCGTGCCGAGGTCGCAGGTGACAAGAAGAATTTAATCATGCAGTCTGATCGGTATCTCCGAGTTCAAACCCGTCTGCGAGAATGAACTTTTTCAACAGGTTGGCAGCTTTGATGTTCACTCTGAACATCGGCAGCACCTCGCCTTCCAAGCCTTCAAAATAGGCCTTTGCCTTTTGCTGGTCGATCGTTGCTTTCAAGTCATCGAAGCGACCGTATTCATTCAAATTCGCTTCGGTGATGCTGGTGTTCATCAGGGCGGCCAGCTTGTTTCCGTCAATGCCGAGAATCTTAATGATGGCCTCAACTTCCTTGTTTTTTGCCTCAGCCTTGTAGTCAGTTAAGTAGTCTCGGAAAGTGCGGGCCGGGTCAATCTGCACATCACCGCGCTGGATATCGTGGAGAAAGATTTCGGCGATTTTTTGGTCATCCTGGGAGAGCGATGAAAACGAGCGGTGTAAATCGGCCAAAGTAGTTTCCTTGGCTTGGTCGTCGCCGCTTTGTAGGACTCTGAGATATTTCTCAAAGCGCGAGTTCATGTAGTCGGCGTCAATCTTGCCCGTGTCGATCTCGGTGATGTGGCTGTCAATCTCAAAGGGAATGCTCTCGCCACCACCGCCGCTACCAACTCCAAGTTCTTTGTAGCGCTGCAAAAGCGTCAGATATTCATGGTGACTAATGGCGAGCTGGACTTGCGTCTTGGGGGTATCGCCGAACTCATAAACCGTTTTGTCCCACGTAAAGCCTTGGATCTTCGCTGCCTCTAGGATGGCGCTGAATTGGTTGAACTGCTTGGCAAAGGCCGCGCGCGCTGTGAGGTCATCCGGCAGCTTCATGAAATCTGGGATACCCGCTGCGCTGAAAATGGCGGTAATTTCGGCAAAGCTTGCGTTCATCCGCTCCAAGTTAATCGGCAAGTGATCCGCGAAGAGGCCAATCGGTTTGTCGCCGGAATAGAGCTTTACGGCGGCAGCGAC
>Ga0209023_10001360_pt1 | contig 33029 bp, 30 predicted proteins | sample LakOneMetagenome_FD_187468 | JGI IMG/M metagenome (GOLD analysis project Ga0209023, IMG submission 187468) | Freshwater and sediment microbial communities from Lake Erie, Canada (SPAdes) (version 2) | ecosystem: Environmental > Aquatic > Freshwater > Lentic | place: Lake Erie, Canada...
CCATTGTCCAGACGCCTTGAGCGCATCGACCAACCCTTTGACATCCTGCGCCTTTTCGCGCGTCGTCACCATCACTGCATCGGCGGTCTCGACAATGGCAAGGTTGTCGACACCCAGCGCGCAGACGGTCCGCGTCTCGGCCCGGATCAGGTTGTTGTGCGCGTCCATCGCCACCACATCACCCTTGGTCGCATTGCCGTCGCGATCCTTGCCCGCAACCTTCCACAGCGCATTCCAGTCGCCCACATCCGACCAGGTGAAGCCCGCCGCCGCAACATGGGCATCGCGGGTCTTTTCCATGAAAGCATGGTCAAAGGAAATCGAGGTGACTTCCGCAAAACTCGGGCCGGGAATGAACATTCCCAGATCCTCGCGCATGGCTTTGACCGCTGCATCGATCCGCGCGACATCCTCGGGCATCATGGCCCGCATCGCTTCGATCAACCATCCGGCGCGAAAGCAGAAAATCCCGGCATTCCAAAGACATCCCTCGGCAATCAACTGTTCGGCCCGCACCGCATCCGGCTTCTCTACGAACCGCTCAACCGCCCGCACACCCTCGCCCGAAGCAGCACCCGGCCTGATGTAACCATAGCCCGTCGCTGGTTCTGTCGGCTGAACCCCGATAACCGCTATCCCGCTCTCCGCAACCTTTGCCGCCGCTGTCCGCACAGCCGCACGGAATGCCTCTTCCTCGGCGATCATGTGGTCGGAGGGCATCACCGCCAGCACTTCATCCTCGTTGCCCACCGCCACGATAACCGCAGCCAGCAGCACCGCCGCCATCGTATCGCGCCGCGCCGGTTCCAGCACGATCTTGGCGCCTGATGCGACCTTCTCGGCCTGTTCCTTCAAGATGAACCGCACCGCGTGCGACCCTATGATGATCGGCGCGCCAAACCCCTTCGCGCCCACCACGCGGGTCAGGGTCTTTTCCAGCATCGTCAGATCATCGGTCAGCGGCAGTAACTGCTTTGCCATGCCTTCGCGGGACACCGGCCAAAGTCGGGTGCCAGTGCCACCGGACAGGATCACGGGCCGGATCAATGCGGTCATGGGGCGCTTCCTTCTGTCGGCGAACAGGCTACGGTCACTTCTGGCAAACGGGCATCTTGGTCAGATAACCCTCCGGCAGGAACTCGGCATAGGTGATGATGCTGTTGTAGGTCTTGTCGAGGATATTATTCCATTCCATCACGATCTTGCCGGTCGGCGAAACTTCGACGATACGGCCCTCGATGGGCGAGGTGATCAGCCAGTTGCCGTTCGGCAGATGTTGCTGCTTGCCCATGATGTAGGAATCGAAATCCAGCCCCGAGCCCCAGAACATGTCACGCGCCTGATTGGTCTTCGGGTCGATCTGGATGATCGAAGACCGGTTGCGGTCGATGTTGTTCGAAAAGACCGTGATGGTCCCGTCGGGATTGAAGTCGGCATCGTGCTGATCTTTCCACGGCCCGTATTGTGCCCACAGAACGTCATGGGTCTGACGATCGATAACCGCCAAAAGGTTGATATTTCTGAGGCTTATCAGTAGGTCTCCCGTCTTGAACTGCGGAAATGCCGGGGCCATGGCCGCCGTCAGGGCCTCTACGTCATTGGGATGGATGATGTCCACGGTCTGATCCGGGTCCGACCGTTTGTCAAAGGCGAAGCCTTCGGGAATGGTCAGTGCGACCGAGTTATGCGGTGACTTCGCCACCACATCGTCGATGATGCCGATCGACTCCAATGTCTTGCCGGTCTCGGGGTCGAAGCGCACCATGAACTGATCCTGCCCGCCTTCCCATTTCGGCTCCGCCCAGGTCCAGAACCCGTCATCGGCACGCTCGATGGAATGGTGATAGGTCATGTCGGTCTTTGTCCACATCGGGTCGCCGCAAGCGTCGATCCGCGCCATCGCCGTCCCACGGTCAAAGTCCACCAGCAGCGAGCCGTCCGGCAGCGCCGTCGAGATATGAACGAATTCTACCGGCGAGCCGCCCTTGACCATGCGCGAGTAATCCACCGGCCACGTGTGCAGGATCTTGCCATCCATATCCAGAAGATCGGTCACGAACCGCTGTTCTTCCGGATGGAAGCGGTTGACCAGCACATAGCCCTTGGCCATCGCCGCCTGATCATAGACCTTGTAAGGCTCATCGGCCGCATAGTCCTGCCGCCGCTGATAGGTCCCGTCGCGCAGGAACTTCCCCGTCGCCCGCCATGAATGCCAGAGCTTGCGGTTTTCCTCGACCGTCTGCCACGGCGCCCAATTCTTGTAGGTCGTCCACATGCCGGCGAAATACGCCCCAAGCACCAACAGAAACACCACGCCAATTGCTGGAATGAAACGACGCATGGCACCCCGCCTGAAATACGCCAAAACGGCGCAGTGGATTGAAAACTCTTGCTCAAACTACTGATCCGCCCCGGCTTTCACAACCTTGGCCAAGGGCACTTCAAGCCATATTGTTCACTCCCCCACCGAAGTCACGCAATCTGCCGGCCATTGCGTCACAATCCCTGCCAATCGAGCGGCATGGACTTCCTTTCGCAGCCGCCGTCGGTCGTCTATCGTTGCGCAACCCAAGGTCAGGCAAGGAACGTTCGCGATGGCTCCAAAATTCGGCACGAGCGGCTTGCGCGGTTTGGTGACCGAGCTGACCGACGATCTCTGCGCGACCTACACGCGCGCGTTCCTTCGTGCCTGCGGACCCGCCGTTTCGCTGCTGATCGGGCGTGACCTGCGGCCATCCTCGCTACGTATCGCCAATGCCGTCACCACTGCTGCACTGGAGTTTGGCGTCGATGTCATCGACTGCGGCGAACTCTCCACACCCGCGCTCGCGGCCGAGGCCCTGCGGCTCTCGCTTCCCGCCATCATGGTCACCGGCAGCCACATTCCGGCCGACCGCAATGGTCTGAAATTTTACAGCGCCACCGGCGAAATCACCAAGTCCGACGAAGAGGCAATCACCCGCTACGCGCAAACCGACACCCGGCCCGGTCCCGTCGTCTCTGCGACCCGTCGCTCCGATAGCTCGGTGGCGGCGCGCTATCTGGACCGCTATCTGTCGTTCTACGGCCCTGACGCCCTCGCAGGCCAGGCGATCGGCGTTTACCAGCATAGCTGCGTCGCGCGCGACCTGCTCGTTGAACTGTTACAACGCCTTGGTGCTACGGCCATCCCGCTTGGCCGCTCGGACCATTTCATCCCCGTCGATACCGAAGCCGTCGACGAAGCAACCCGTCAGCAATTGCGTGCATGGGCCGCCGCGCACCCTCTCGATGCCATCATCTCTGCCGACGGAGACGCCGACCGCCCGCTGGTCACCGATGCCACAGGCGAAGTTATTGCCGGCGACATTCTCGATACGCTCACGGCAATTGCCCTTGAGGCCGATACCGTCGTCACGCCTGTCTCGTCCAACACGATGGTCGAAGCGTCTGGCGCTTTCACCCGGATCATCCGCACCCGCATCGGCTCGCCCTATGTCATCGCCGCTATGGAACAAGCGCTGACCGCACCGTGCAAACCCGTAGGGTTCGAGGCCAATGGCGGCTTTCTCCTTGGGTTTGATGCCACGCGCAACGGCCAAACCCTCTCGCGCCTGATGACCCGCGATGCTGTGCTTCCCATCGTTTCGGTCCTCACCACCGCAGCGCGGCGCAAGACCACACTTGCGCAGCTCGTGTCGGACCTGCCCGCACGGCGCACCGCCACCGACCGTCTCGAACATGTCGCGACCGAGCGGTCGGCAGCGCTTGTCGCGCAACTGACCGCCGATGCCTCCGCCCGTGCCGCCTTCCTTTCTGGCTTCGGCACCGAAACCGGGATTGAACTGACCGACGGCCTGCGTATCAGCTTCGCCAGCGGCCTCATCCTTCACGTCCGACCCTCGGGCAATGCCCCGGAACTACGTGGCTATGCCGAGGCCGCATCCGACACCGCGGCCCGCCACGCATTGACAGATCTGCTGTCGCGCCTTCGCCAGCGCATCGGTTGATCAGTCCGGCACCCGGCCCCCCGTCGCATCCGTCACCTCGTCAGCGGCCGCCCGCACCAAAGCTCCGATCCTTGGCGTCTCGGCCATATCGACGCGGAAGGCCGGGCCGGAAATCGACAGCCCGGCAACCGGCTCGCCATGAGCGTTGAAGATCGGCGCAGCCACACAGCGCATCCCTTCTGCCCGTTCCTGATCATCCACGGCGAAACCTCGACGCCGTGTCTCGGCAAGATCGGCCATAAGCGCCCCCTCGTCGCCAAGCGACCGGGGAGTGAACCGCGTCAGCCCCTGCTCGACGGCGACCTGCCTCACGCGTTCCACCGGAAACCATGCCAAGAGCGCCTTGCCGATGCCCGACACATGCATCGCTCCCAACGTTCCCGGCGGAAAGAAGGCCCGGATTGTCTCATGCGTCTCGACCTGAGCCAGAAACAGCACCTGATCGCGATGCTCGACTCCAAGGTTGGCTGTTTCACCTGTCGCCCGCATAAGCCGGTCCATCGGTTGCCGCGCCCGTTCCACCACCTTGGTCCGCCGCAGAAAAGCCGAGCCAACCCGGAACGCGCCACCGCCGACATGCCAAAGCTGCCCCGGCTCTTCCAGCTCGACAAACCCATGTCCCTGCAATGTCGTCAGCGCCCGGTACACTGTCGGCGCCGACTGATCCGTCTTTTGCGCCAATTCGGAAAGCGAGATCCCCGACGAACTGCTGACGGCAGTCAGGATCATCAGGGCGCGGTCAAGCGACTGGACGGTGTTCTGTTCAGTCTTGTCGTGAAAACTCTTCGGCCTTCCGCGCGGTTTCGGGTCTGCCATTTGAACTCCTGAAAAACCATTCCAGATGGTGAAAAACATTAAGCCTTTATTTTTCAATGGAGAAGTCGATTTTTTCACCTGTTGAAAATATTTTCCGAAAAAATTGTGCAGATTTCGTCATGGGCCTATCGTGACTCAACGAACAAGGGAGTCCGCCATGTACAACCAGAACCCCGTCTTCATTCCCGGCCCGACGAACATCCCAGATGTCATCCGTAAAGCCTGCGATGTAGCCACAATCGACCACCGTTCCGCCGACTTTGCGCGGCTGTTCAACCCGGCCGTCGCGGGCGTGAAGGAAGTGCTTGGCACCAAGGCTGGCGAAGTCATCATCTTCCCATCCACCGGAACCGGCGGCTGGGAAGCGGCAATCTCGAACACGCTGTCACCCGGCGACACAGTGCTTGCGGCGCGCTTCGGCATGTTCTCTCATCGCTGGATCGACATGTGCCAGCGTCATCGGCTCAACGTGCAGATCATCGAAACGCCGTGGGGGCAAGGCGCACCGATTGCACGGATCGAAGCAGCCCTCGCAGCAGACCGCGATCATATGATCAAGGCCGTTCTGGCGACCCACAATGAAACCGCAACCGGCGTTCGCTCCGATATTGCCGCCATTCGACGCGCCCTCGACAAGACCGCACATCCTGCCCTGCTCATGGTCGACGGAGTGTCGTCAATTGGCTCGATGGAGTTTCGTATGGATGCCTGGGGCGTCGACATAGCGGTTGCCGGAAGCCAGAAGGGCTTCATGCTTCCCGCCGGTCTTGCGATTGTCGGGCTGAGTGCAAGGGCGCTTACGGCTATGGAAACTGCGCAACTGCCGCGAACCTTTTTCGACTTCCGCGACATGCGCAAATCCTATGCGACGGGCGGCTATCCCTACACTCCTGCCGTTGGCCTGATCAGTGGTCTGGCGACCTCCGTCCGGCTTCTTCAGGAGGAAGGACTGGAGAATGTCTACGCCCGCCACCACCGCATTGCGGAAGGCGTGCGCCGGGCCATTGCCGCCTGGGGCATGAAACCCTGCGCCGCATCGCCCGATCTCTACTCTGACACGGTGACCGCCGTTGTCGTGCCCGATGGTTTCAACGGCACCGATGTCGTGAAGCTTGCGGCCGAAAAATATGGCGTCGCGTTCGGGGTCGGCCTCGGCGAAGTTGCGGGCAAGGTGTTCCGCATCGGTCATCTTGGCAGCCTGACCGACGTGATGATGCTGTCCGGTCTGGCAACCGCCGAAATGTGCATGGCCGATCTGGGATACCCGATCATGCTCGGCTCGGGCGTCGCTGCTGCGCAGGATTACTACCGCCACAGCGGTGCCAAAGCAGCCAAAGCCGCAGCCTGAGGACTCATCATGTATATTCCGACATTCGACGATGTGACCGCCGCACATGACAGGATCAGGCCCTACATTCACCGCACACCGGTCCTGACCTCCAGCTTTCTCAACGGCCTGACCGGTGCCGAACTGTTCTTCAAATGCGAGAACTTCCAGAAGGCGGCAGCCTTCAAGGCGCGCGGAGCCTCGAACGCCGTGTTCGGTCTGACCGACGAGCAGGCGCGAAAAGGTGTGGCGACCCATTCGTCGGGCAATCACGGGCTGTCGCTTGCCTATGCAGCGGGCCGCAGGGGCATCCCCTGCACCGTCGTCATGCCGCGCACCGCGCCGCAGGCCAAAAAGGACGCCGTGAAAGGCTACGGCGGCCGCGTTGTCGAATGTGAGCCCTCGACCTCCAGCCGCGAATCCGTCTTTGCCGAAGTTGTCGCCGAAACCGGCGCCGAATTCGTCCACCCCTACAACGACCCGCGCGTCATTGCCGGGCAGGCCACCTGCTCCCGCGAACTGAACGAGCAGGTCGAGGGTCTCGATACGGTCATCGCTCCCATCGGTGGCGGCGGGATGATCTCCGGCACCTGCCTCACGCTCTCGACTGTCGCCCCTCGCATCAAGGTCTATGCCGCTGAACCCAAGCAGGCAGACGATGCCGCCCGTTCGTTCCGCGCCGGGCACATCATCGCCGACGACGCGCCCGAGACCGTTGCAGATGGCCTCAAGGTGCCGCTCAAGGAACTGACATGGCATTTCGTGCAAAAGCACGTCACCGATATCCTCACCACCGAAGAGGATGAGATCGTCGAGGCGATGAAGATGATCTGGAAGCGCATGAAGATTGTCATGGAACCCTCCAGCGCCGTGCCTCTCGCCGCGATCTTGCGCAACCCCGAGGTCTTTCGCGGCAAGCGCGTCGGCGTCATCATCACCGGCGGCAACGTCGATCTGGATAAACTGCCCTGGATGTAGGGCCGGACCATGCGCCGGAGGTGGCCCCTTCCGGCGCTGATCCTCACTCAAAGGAGCTGAACCATGAACGCACCCGTGAACTTCTCCGGCCTCGAAGTAGGCTATGACATCCCGGCCAAGCCCGGCATGTCCGAAGCCGATATCCAGACCCCTTGCCTCGTCCTCGACCTCGACGCGCTGGAACGCAACGTCGCCAAGATGGGCCGCATCGCCAAAGAGATGGGCGTCCGTCACCGCATCCACGGCAAGATGCACAAGTCCGTCGATGTAGCGCTCCTGCAAGAACGCCTCGGCGGCTCCTGCGGCGTCTGCTGCCAAAAGGTCTCCGAAGCTGAAGCTTTCGTCCGTGGCGGCATCAGGGATGTCCTCGTCTCCAATCAGGTCCGCGACCCCGCCAAGATCGACCGGCTTGCCCGTCTGCCAAAGCTCGGCGCCCGCACCATCGTCTGCGTCGACGACATCGCCAACGTCGCCGACCTTTCCGCTGCCGCCAGCCGCCACGGCACCACCATCGAATGTCTCGTCGAGATCGACTGCGGCGCGGGCCGCTGCGGCGTCAAGACGGCAGCCGAGGTCGTCGCCATCGCCAAGGCCATCGCCACCGCACCGGGCCTGAAATTCTCGGGCATACAGGCCTATCAGGGTGCCATGCAGCACATGGACCTTTTCGCCGACCGCAAGGCCAAGATCGACATCGCCGTTGCACAGGTCAAGGAAGCCGTCGACGCCCTGAACGCCGTAGGCTTGCCGTGCGACATCGTCGGCGGCGCCGGCACCGGCAGCTACTATTTCGAAGGTACATCAGGGGTCTACAACGAACTCCAGTGCGGCTCCTATGCCTTCATGGACGCCGACTATGGCCGCATCCTCGACAAGGATGGTCACCGCATCGACCAGGGCGAATGGGAGAACGCGCTCTTCATCCTGACCAGCGTGATGAGCCACGCCAAGGCCGACAAGGCCATCGTCGATGCGGGCCTCAAGGCACAGTCGGTTGACAGCGGACTGCCGGTGGTCTTTGGCCGGACCGACGTGAAATATGCCAAATGCTCCGACGAACATGGCGTTGTCGAAGACCCGCAAGGCGTCCTCAAGGTCAACGACAAGCTTCGGCTCGTTCCCGGTCACTGCGACCCGACCTGCAACGTCCACGACTGGTACGTGGGCGTCCGTGGCGGCAAGGTCGAGGTCGTCTGGCCGATCAGCGCGCGCGGCAAAGCTTACTGACCAATCCTTCCTGCGGCCGGGGCAACCCGGCCCGCTCTTTCCGAAAGACCCGCCATGATCATCGTACCGGAACGCGAAATCGCCAACCTCGTCACAGCCGAAGACGCCTTCCGCGCGGTCGAGGCGACCTTTGCGGCCATGTCGCGCGGTGACGCGTATAATTTCCCCGTCATTCGCGAGGCACTCGGCGAAGGCCGCCAATACGGATTCAAATCCGGTCTCGACCGGGCAGGGGCGATACTTGGCGTCAAGGCGGGCGGTTACTTCCCCGGCAATGCCACCCGTGGCATCACCAACCACCAATCGACCGTCTACCTGTTCGACCCCGAGAGCGGCCTGCCGACGGCGATGGTTGGCGGCAACCTTCTGACCGCGCTCCGCACCGCTGCGGCATCTGCCATCTCGATTGACCGCCTCGCCCGCAAGGACGCCAAAGTCCTTGGCATGGTCGGCGCAGGTCATCAGGCAGCCTTCCAGCTTCGCGCTGCGGCCCGCTTGCGCTCTTTTGAGCGTGTCGTCGCGTGGAACATGCATCCCGACATGCTGCCGAAACTTGGCGAGGTTGCCGCCGAGCTTGGCCTGCCGTTCAAGGCCGTCAGCCTCGACGAACTTGGGGCCGAAGCAGATGTTATCATCACCATCACCTCTTCCCCGGCAGCGTCCCTGCTCGACCGTCATGTCAAGTCAGGCACGCACCTTGCATGCATGGGAACCGACACCAAGGGCAAGCAGGAGGTCGAACCCGCTCTGGTCGCACGGGCCAGCGTCTTTACCGACGAAGTGGCGCAGTCCATCAGCATCGGCGAAGCACAACATGCGATAGGCTCTGGGCTGATCGCGGCCGAGGCGATAACCCCAATCGGCGACGTGATAGCCGGTTTCAAGCCGGGCCGGACCTCGGACAGCCAGATCACCCTTTTCGACGGAACCGGTGTGGGGTTGCAAGATCTTGCCGTCGCCAGCGCGGCGGTTCGCGCTGCTGTCGCCAAGGGCGTCGCTGTATCGGTTACAATATAAGGGGTTACGCGACACGCCCGCTTGTTGCGCCGCAGCCCGCTTCATGGTCAGACTGCCTGCCAGAGACGGAATTCGGAGGAAGTCGTGGCCATTCGTGTAGCGATCAATGGCTTTGGCCGCATCGGCAGGTCGGTCCTGCGCGCAGCCCTTGGCGGTGGACATCAGGATATCGAGATCGTGGCGATCAACGACATCGCTCGTCCGGACATGGCCGCCTACCTTTTTGAATTCGACAGCACCTTCGGCCCGTTCCGGGGCGAGGTCCAGCTGGAGGAGGGCGCGCTCGTCGTGAACGGCAAGCGCATCCGGCTCACCGGCACACGCGATCTCTCGACGCTCGACCTGAGTGACATTGATCTGGTCATGGAATGTACCGGTCGTGCTGCAGACCGCAGCGTTGCCGAGGCTGGGCTGCACGCAGGTGCGCGCAAGGTGCTGGTGTCCGGCCCGGCTTTGACTGCCGACTATACCGTGGTTCTGGGCGCCAACGAAGCTGGCCTCGAACCCTCTCACCGGATTGTTTCGAATGCATCCTGCACGACCAACGCCCTCGCGCCGCTGGTTCGGGTGCTCGATCAGGCGTTCGGGATCGAGACTGGCTGGATGACAACCATTCATTGCTACACCGGCAGCCAACCAACCGTTGATGCCCCGGCCGCCGACTTTGCCCGCAGCCGCGCGGCGGCGCTGTCGATGGTCCCGACGACGACCTCGGCGCAAAAACTGCTCGATGTGGTCTTGCCTGATCTCGCGGGCCGGATCGAAGGGGCCGCCGTGCGCGTGCCGGTTGCCTCGGTTTCGGCCGTCGATCTGACGGTGATGCCCCGGCGGCCCGCGACGGTCGAAGCGATCAATGAACTGCTTGCCAAGGCAGGTGGTGTGATCGGCAAGACGGATCGCGCGCTGGTGTCGTCCGATCTTCGCGCCCGACCTGAAAGCATCGTCATGGCGCTGCCCGAAACACGGGTGACGGCAGGGGGGCTTGTGCGGGTCTTTGGCTGGTACGATAACGAATGGGGCTTTTCCAACCGGATGCTCGACGTCGCGCGCCTTATGGCGTGACAGGTGGCAAAGCCGGGTCAGATTGCAACGGGGTTGAACAATTCGATGAACACAAGGCCAAACCTGACCATCCGCCCCGTCGAGGCGCGCGACCGCGCCGGATGGGACCTGCTCTATCAAGGCTACGCCGATTTCTACAAGGTGACGCAGACGCCACAGATGCGCGACACGGTGTGGTCATGGCTGCATGATGCCGGACACGAGACCAACGGCCTCGTTGCCGAAACCGCAGCGGGAGAGCTTGTCGGCCTGACCCACTTCCGACCTTTTGCACGACCGCTTTCCGCAACGACGGGATGCTTTCTTGACGATCTCTTCGTCTCGCCCGCCGCGCGGGGCCTCGGAGCCGCCGAGGCTCTGATCGAAGCCGTGCGCGCCGTCGCCGAACAGCGCGGCTGGTCGGTCGTTCGCTGGATCACCGCCGAGAACAACTATCGCGCCCGTAGCCTATATGACCGCGTTGCCACAAGGACGCCGTGGGTGACCTATGACATCAAGATATAGTAGGCGAGTCTCCGGGAAAGTCTTAATTTTCCGTTAACGTATTTTTCTATACCATTGAAATAAAATGATTTTTAAAAGCGTAACACAGTGATACGCTTGTTTCCCCGATATGGCGACGAAATGGGCGTGACCTCGTAAGCAGGTCAGGCCCCGACCACCGTCCAGGGCTTTTGATAGCGATATTCCTCAAGGTTCGGCGTGGTCCCGATCCGGTCGACGACGGCGAACAGACCCGGTGCCGAAAGCGGGGTCAGCACCCCGTGCCAGGTCCCCCTGAGAAGGTTGATCCCCTGCGCCCCATCGGTCAGGAAAGCCTGCGGCGCGCCCGGCACGCCCCCCTCATCAGGGGCGACAATCACCAGAAACGGATGCTCCGACATCGGCAAGAAAGCCTGCGACCCGTCCGGGTGCCGCTCGACCAGATCGAACGCATAGGGCAGTTGCCGCGCCTCGGCCTTGAAGACCGAAATCCCGCCGCGCGCGTCGCCAAAATCGAGCCGCGCCCGGTCATGATGGCGGCGGCAAAGCCCCGCGTTGATCAACCGAAAGTCGCCAGTTGCCTCCAGCACGTCCCCAAACGGAAGGAACGCCGCTGCCGTCAACGGAACGGCCTTTATCGCGCCGCTCACCGCCCGAACGCCCCAGTTCCGCGAAGTTTCGCGTGCCGGTTAACATCCTTGTAAAGCAGATACCGGAACGGCCCCGGCCCCGCCGCATAGCAAGCCTGCGGACAATAGGCGCGCAGCCACATGAAGTCGCCCGCCTCGACTTCGACCCAGTCCTGATTCAGTTTGTAGACGGCTTTGCCTTCGAGAACGTACAAGCCATGCTCCATCACATGCGTCTCTTCGAAGGGAATGACTCCGCCGGGCTGGAAGGTCACAATATTGACGTGCATGTCATGCGAGAGGTCGTCCGGCTCCACGAACCGCGTCGTCGCCCACCGGCCCTGCGTGTCCGGCATGGCTATCGGGTCAATCGCCTTGTCCGAGGTAACGAAGGGTTTCGGCGCGGTCACGCCCGCTGCGGCTTCATAGAGTTTGCGGACCCAATGAAACCGCGCCGGGATGTCCTTGCCGTTCTTGATCCGCCAATGCGAACCTGCCGGAATATAGGCATACCCGCCGGGGCCAAGATCATGTTCCTCGCCGTCGATCGAAAGCCAGACGTCACCTTCAGTCACGAACAGCACGCTCTCCGCACCGGATTCGTTGTCAGGGGTGTCGGACCCACCGTCGGGGCCGACTTCCATGACATACTGGCTGAATGTTTCAGAGAAGCCCGACATCGGCCGCGCAATCATCCAAAGCCGGGTGTTCGTCCAGCCAGGCAGATAACTGGTGACGATATCGGAGAAGCAGCCCTTTGGAATGAAGCAATAGGCGTCGGTGAAGACAGCCCTTTGCGTCATCAGCGAGGTTTGCGGCGGGAGGCCGCCTTTGGGGGCGTAATAGCCGGTCATTTCAGCATGTCCTTGAGCCGGAGTTCGGCAATCCGCTCAACCTGAGCACATGCCGTAGAAAGTTCAGTTTCGCGGTCGTTTCCGAGGCGGGTCCGGAAAGCATGGAGGATCGTGGCCTTGGTATTGTCGCGCACTGCAATGATGAACGGGAAGCCGTGGCGAGCCACATACTCGGTATTGAGTTTTTCAAACGCTGCCCGTTCGTCATCGGTCAGAGCGTCCAATCCCGCCGACGCCTGCTCATGCGTACTTTCTGCCGTCAAACGCTTGGCCGCCGCCAACTTGCCCGCCAGATCCGGATGCGCCTTGAGGACAGCCAGCCGCTGATCTGCCGAGGCCGAACGAAAGATCCTGCACAACGCATTATGCAGCCCGACCGCCGTGTCGTGGGCAGGACCAAGTTCAAGATTCCAGGCCCGTTCTGCGATCCAGGGTGAATGTTCAAAAATACCGCCAAAACGCTCGATGAACCGCTCGCTGCTAATCTGCGAGGGCCTCTCGAAACGCTTGTGCGGATGAGCCTCTTGCCAGTGCCGTGCAATGTCCAGACGGCGGGGGAACCAGACTCCCTGATGGCTTTGGGCATATTCAAGGAACTTCTTCAGTCCCGCCAGTTTGCCGGGTCTGCCTATGAGCCTGCAATGCAGGCCGACAGACATCATCCGGGCCGCGCCAGCCTGACCCTCGGCATAAAGGACATCAAAGGCGTCCTTCAGATACTGATAGAACTGCTCACCGGTTATGTAACCCGGCGCGGTGGCAAAACGCATGTCATTCGCTTCGAGGGTGTAAGGGATGATCAACTGGTCATGGTCCCCCACTTCGAGCCAATAGGGTAAGTCATCGTCGTAGGTATCGGAGACATAGGCGAAGCCGCCCTCTTCTGCGACCAGCTTGACGGTATTTTCGGAACACCGGCCAGTGTACCAGCCCAGCGGTCTTTCTCCCACGACCTCTGTATGGAGGCGGATCGCTTCGTTGATGGCGGCTCTTTCGACGTCCTGGGGCATGTCGCGGTGATCGACCCATTTGAGACCGTGGGATGCGATTTCCCAATTCGCAGCCTTCATCGCCGCGACCTGCTCCGGTGAACGGGCAAGCGCCGAGGCGACGCCATAAATTGTCACAGGGATATTCATGCTTGTGAACAAGCGATGCAGACGCCAGAAACCCGCGCGCGCGCCGTATTCATAGATGGATTCCATGTTCCAGTGGCGCATGCCGGGCCACATTGCGGCACCGGCGATGTCGGAAAGAAACGCTTCGGAAGCGGCGTCACCGTGAAGGACGCAGTTTTCGCCGCCTTCCTCGTAGTTGAGTACCAGTTGGACAGCGATCTTCGCGCCGCCGGGCCACTTGGGGTCCGGGGCATTTGCGCCGTAGCCCACCATGTTGCGTGGATAGCGGTTCATGCGGACGCTCCTGTCTGAACTGTTCGGCAATATCTAACCCCGGATGGCAGGTGGGGATTATTCCGAAAATACGAAAAGACCTTTCGGGTTTTCCGGTGGTCGCTATCGTGGTCCAATAAGGGCATCATGCGGCAAAGCGGGAGGAGAGTTCGATGTCTGCAGGTTATCTGACCACGCATGTTCTGGATACGGCCAAAGGTTGCCCGGCAGCGGGGCTGAAAATTGCGCTCTACAAGGTCAATGGCAACAGTCATCACAAGATCACAGAGGTTGTTACGAACGCAGACGGACGCACGGATGGCCCGATCCTGCCGCAGGGCAAGTTTGCAGAAGGAACTTACGAACTGGTTTTCTTTGCGGGCGACTATCTGGACGCTTCGGGCGCGGCTCCGGAATCGCCACGCTTTCTCAACGAAATTCCGATCCGTTTTGGAATTTCGGACCCAGAGGCGCACTACCATGTGCCGCTATTGCTGTCGCCGTTCGGCTATTCCACCTATCGTGGAAGTTGAGGGTTCAGCGAGGCTTGGCCAGCGACAGATAGAGCTTCTCGAACTGCGGATGCACCCAGTCAGGATCAAACCGATCCTCCTTTGACTTTCGCAACGCCGCGTCGGCCATTGCCCGGCGAAGGGGTTCATCTGAAAGGATTTCCTCGACAGCCGTGCAGATTGCTGGAACGTCACCGATGGGAACGACCCGGCCAACCTCTTCGTCGATGAGTTCGACTACTCCTGAGCAAGCCGTTGCAATTGCAGGCGTTCCAGCGCGAAAGGCTTCGACGATCGTGAAGGGCAGGGCCTCCCATCGGGAGGTCAGCAAGAACAGATCTGATGCCGCCAGATGCAGGTGAGGTTCTGAGGTGCGGCCGATGAACGAAAGCACATGCTCTACATGCTTTTCAGCGGCGAGAGCCTTGAGTTTTGCTTCATCCGGACCATCGCCGGCGACGACGAAACGCCATCGGGGATGGGTCTTGGCCAGGCGCGCCACGCAGTCGATCAAGACATCGACGCCCTTTTGATGGGCGAGGCGCACAAGAGTCATTATGACCCTGTCGCCGTCTCCCATCAGGCGTTTCCTCAGGTCGGCCACCTGTTCGGGTGTTACGGATGGTGCCGGGTCCACCCCAAGGCCGATCACCTTCAACCGGTCGCGCGGCACACCGCCGAGGCTTGCGAGATCTTCGGCGCTGCGATGGCTGGGAGTAACGGTCAGGTCACAACGGCGGGCGATGCGGCCGAAGCTTGCGACGCGTTCGGGCTCTGAGCCGTGGTAGGTGACTATCAGCGGAATGTTCAGTCCACGGCGTGCAATATCTGCAACCAGAGCGGGGGCGCTGTCATGTGCATGCATCAGATCGACAGGATTTTTCTTTAGCCATTTCCGTAGTTTGCGCGCCGCCAGAACAGCGGTCAACAACCGGCGGGGCACGCTGTCTCCCATGCCACCTGCAACGCGGTTAAGCGGCAGGCTCAGGTAGTTGCGGCCATTTTCATCGTTGACCCAGACGTCCGGCGCACCGGCCAGACTGACATGATGACCGTGAGCTTCGAGCCAGTCCCGCAGGGCAAGAATATGGCGGGTGATTCCGCCCACGCCAAGCTGTGTGCCAAGTTCCAGAACGTGGAGTTTGGAAGGGTCGCTCTTCATTCTGCCCGATCCGACAATCTGGTTCGTCATGATAGCCCTGCTGTGCCAAGGCAAGACGAAAGTCGCAATTGGTTGCGCATGGGGCGCGTTGCCGCCATGTTCCTGCCAAATCCGCCGGATAGTCGCGGAAATGGAACCTTTTGACGGGATGGTCTGGTGATTCACGTCGGCATTGATGCAAGCGCTTGGGGAAACGAGCGCGGTTTTGGCCGCTTTACCCGGTCGTTGGTCGAAGCGCTTGCGGCACGACAGTCGGGATTTTCCTATACATTACTGTTCGATACGCCCCCGGACCGTGCCGTTCCGGCAGGTGTGTCCGTCGTGGTTGCCGGCGCTGGCAAATCCATGGCTGCGGCAGCGAGCGGCAAGGGGGCCAGAGGCGGGGGGGACATGCTTTCCCAATCGAAAGCTGCTGCTCGGCTCGGCGCGGATGTGTTCTTTTTCCCGGCGAGTTATTCGTTCTATCCGATCCTTTCAAAGGTTCCGAAGATCGTGTGTTTCCATGACACGATCCCTGAGCGCTTTCCTGACCTGATTTTTCCATCGAAACGTAACTTCTTGTTCTGGAACGTGAAAAGCTGGGTTGCAAAGTGGCAAGCCACGCGGGTGATGACGGTTTCGCAGACCTCTGCCGAAGATATTTCGGCCATGCTTCGAGTGCCGCGCGCAAAGATTGATGTCGTGACCGAGGGCGCAGAAGCCCTGTTTCGACCCATGCCTGATCCTGAACTGTGCGGTCAGGCCCACAGGCGCTATGGAATCCCGGAAGCCGTGCCACTGCTGGTCTATGTCGGCGGCTTCAATCGCCACAAGAATGTTTTGAGGCTTATCGAAGCGATGCCAGCCATCATCGCCGCTTGCCCGGACGCCCATCTGGCAATCGTTGGCAGAACGACGGGTGAGCGTTTCTGGGACAATATCGACGAGCTGAAACAAGGCGCAAGCCGCAATGCCAGAACTTCAGATCGCATTGTTTTCACTGGTGAAATTCCAGACGAGGATATGGCCGAGCTTTTGAATGCCGCACAGGCTTTGGTGATGCCCTCGCTCTGGGAGGGCTTTGGGTTGCCAGCGTTGGAAGCAATGTCTTGCGGAACGCCGGTTCTGGCTTCGGATCGTGGGAGTTTGCCAGAGGTTGTCGGTGACGGCGGGCTTTATTTCGACCCGGAAGACGGTGCGGAATTGGCGGCGCAGGCGGTGGCTTTGTTGACCACGCCGGGGTTGCAGGAGGAACTGGCCGCCAAGGCGCTGGAACAGGCGGCGACCTTTGGCTGGGACAAAGCGGCGGAACTTGCCGAAGCGTCATTCCGCAAGGCCATCGGCAGATAGCTGGGGGCGGTTTGGGGCTTTGGTTAGCGAAGCGTAAATACCGTCAGAGGTCCGTCGGGAACAGCTTTGTAAATCAGGGGTTTGGCGAAAAAAGTCACGTATTCCAAAGGTATTCCTGACGTATTCCAAACGTATGTTTTACGTATGTCAAACCGACATGAAGAGCCGATCGACAGCACGACCTTATGCGGCACTTTCAGTGCCACCCGTAAGCTACGACGATTATTGGAAAATACCTGATTAAGCTTCGGCTGCGTCTGCAATCCGCGACAGATACTTGCCGTACTGGGTCTTCAGGTACGGCTTGGCCAGTTCGCGGAGTTTGTCGGAGCTGATCCATCCATTTTCAAAGGCGATCTCCTCGGGGCAACCGACTTTGAGATTCTGACGCTCTTCGATGGTGCGGATGAACAGAGCGGCTTCCAGCAGGCTTTCGTGGGTGCCGGTGTCAAGCCAGGCAAAGCCACGCCCCAGCTTCTCGACGTTGAGGGCGCCTTCCTTGCGATAGCTGTTGAGCAGATCGGTGATCTCCAACTCGCCGCGCGGCGAGGGTTTGATCTCTTTCGCCCGGCGCGGTGCATCGCCGTCGAGGAAATAGATACCAGTGACGGCATAGGAGCTTTTCGGATGCTCGGGCTTTTCCACGATAGAAAGCACGGTGCCGGCCTTGTCGAATTCTACCACGCCGTAGCGCTCTGGGTCCGAAACACGGTAGCCGAACACTGTTCCGCCGGTGGAGCGGTTGTCAGCGATGGAGAGGCGCTCTGGAAGACCTTCGCCGAAAAAGACGTTGTCGCCCAAAACCATCGCGGAGGCTGATCCGTCGAGGAAGGTTTCGGCAAGCAGATAGGCCTGCGCAAGTCCGTCCGGAGACGGCTGGACGATATATTCAAACTTCATGCCCCAATCGGCACCATTGCCAAGCAATGCCTGGAACTGCGGCAGATCGCGGGGCGTGGAGATGATTGCCACCTCTCGGATCCCGGTCAGCATCAGGGCAGACAACGGATAATAGATCATCGGCTTGTCATAAAGCGGCAGCATCTGTTTGGAGACTGCATGGGTGATCGGATACAGGCGGGTGCCAGAACCACCAGCGAGGATAATGCCCTTGCGCGAAGTCGTCGTCATGCTGGTGTCTCCAGTTCACTGATCACTTTGATTAGTCCGGTGCGCCAGTCGGGCTGGCCGATGCTGTAGACATCACGAATGCGGGTGCAGTCGAGAACAGAATTGGCCGGGCGTCTGGCGGGCGTCGGATAGGCGGATGTCTGAATCCGGACGATGGACGGTTTGCGAGGCAGGGACGAGGCTACAAAGATGGCCTCGGCAAAGTCGGCCCACGAACAAGCGGGGCTGCCCGCGAAGTGGAAGATACCGGAATGACCACGGCCTTCGTGGAAGTTTGCGGCGATGGCCAGCAGGGCACGGGCGATTTCGTGTGCCGCCGTCGGTCCGCCGCGCTGGTCATCGACGACAGACAGCGAGTCTCGGTCTGCTCCGACGCGGAGCATCGTCTTGACGAAATTCTTGCCGTGGGCGGAATAGACCCAAGCCGTACGCAAAATGACATGGGGACCGCCAGCAGCGGTGATCTGCCGTTCGCCGTCAAGCTTTGTGGCACCGTAGACGCCAAGTGGCGCGACGGGATCGTCTTCGCGCCACGGGCGGGTTCCGGATCCGTCAAAGACATAGTCAGTTGAAATATGCAGGAAAGGCAGGCCGCGTGCGGCGGCGGCGCGGGCCATTGCTCCGGGCGCATCGCCATTGACAGTCTGAGCAGTCGCGCCGTCGGTTTCGGCAGCATCCACCGCCGTATAGGCCGCAGCATTGATGATGATATCCGCATCTGTCGCGGCAACCAAAGCTGCACAGGCATCTGGCGCGGTGAGGTCTGCACGCTCGCGATCAAGGCAGTCTACCGAAGCGCCAATCAAGGAGACCTGGCGCGCCAGTTCGATGGCGACCTGTCCTGACTGGCCAAAACATAGAATCTTCATTGCCGGAACCTGAGCCTCTGATTTCGTAACAGGCCTATTTCCCGTCCGATTTCCTCCAGCCTTGTGGCAAAAGCAAGCCCGAACGAAGTCGGCCCGTGCCTGCCTGTCGGAATTGGCGGATGCTCGCGCGGGGGACACCTTTTTTCACGCTCGGGTGAGATAACTGACACATGCATTGGCAAATCCCGCGAACTGACGATGTTTGCCGCGACGGGCTGCTGATCGTGCGCGAGACCACGATCAGAGCCGCCCGTCGGTGCTCTGCCGGACAGAGGAGCCAAGGAGCGCCGGTCGGTCAGTCTCGTGGGAAAAAAGAAATGTCTGAGAAGTTGAACATGTCCAAACACCGGTCGATTGCTCTGGGGAGCGTGTCTGCGTTGGCGATTGCTGTGATGGTTGGGCTGGGCGTTGCGCCAGCCCCCCAGTCGGCCTTTGCCGAAACGACGGCTGTGGTTGATGGCCAGCTCCATTCCTATGCCGATATTGTGGCTGCCGACAAACCGGCAGTCGTGACCGTCACCACGGAAATGGCGGCGCCAGAACCCGCAGCACAGGGCGACATGCAGAACATGCCGCCGGAAGAGTTTTTCCGCCGGTTCTTCGGAGAGAATGGCCCGATGCCGGGAATGCCCGGAATGCCGGGCGGGCCGGGTGAGAACGGCGGGCCGCAACGCGGGCCAGCAATGGCGCTCGGCTCGGGCTTCATCATCTCGGCGGATGGCACGGTTGTGACCAACAACCACGTTGTCGATGGCGCGACCAAGATCACGGTGACGCTGGATGATGGCACGGAGTTGCCGGCGAAGCTGGTCGGGACCGATGCGAAAAACGATATTGCGGTGCTGAAGGTCGAGAGCAAGGACAAGCTGCCGACGGTCACATGGGGCGATTCTGATGCCCTGAGGATGGGCGACGCCGTTCTTGCCATCGGCGATCCTTTCGGCATCGGGACGACGGTGACTTCCGGTATCGTTTCGGCACGCGGACGCGACCTGCACTCTGGCCCCTATGATGACTTCATCCAGGTTGATGCGGCGATCAACCACGGCAATTCCGGTGGCCCGTTGGTGGACGCGACCGGCAAGGTCGTCGGTATCAACACGGCGATCTATTCACCGAACGGCGGCAACGTCGGACTTGGCTTTGCGATCCCCTCGGCTCAGGCGCAGAAGGTCGTCGAGAAGATCCTTGCTAAAGGCACGATCGAACATGGCTTTATCGGTGTAACGATCCAACAGGTTGACGATCAGATCGCCAGCGCCATCGGTCTGAAAGACGCCAAGGGCGCGTTGGTGGCGACTGTGCAGGACGGTTCTCCCGCCGCCAAGGCTGGCGTCAAGAGCGGTGACGTGATCCAGTCCGTTAACGGTGCCGAGGTGAGCGATCCGAAAGCAGTGTCGCGGGCGATTGCCGATCTCGCTCCCGGCGACAAGGCGGTCCTTGCCGTTTGGCGCGATGGAAAGGCGGAAACGCTTACTCTGACCGTTGGCAAGATGCAGGGCGAGGATACGGCGGCGGCAACGCAGGCACCAGCGGATCAGCCGGGGACGGCGGTCGCATCGCTTGGTCTGTCAGTGCAGACCCTGACGGCGGATGATGCGCAAAACCTTGGGTTGGCGGAAGGCACCGAAGGTGTGGTGGTGACTGACGTTGATGCCAAGGGGAGCGCCGCCGAAAAGGGCATCCAGCAGGGCGATGTCATCGAAAGCGTCAATCAGGTGAAGGTCGCTTCTGCCGAAGATCTGATGAAGCAACTCGATGCGGCGAAGGCCAAGAAGCGTGAAGGCGCGCTTTTGATGGTAGATCGGCATGGGCAGAAGTCGTTCATTGTCGTTCCGTTCGGTCAGGCCTGAAGTCAGACGAACTTTCACCGATCCGAAACAGGAAAGGCGGTCCGATGCGGGCCGCCTTTTCCTATGTGGCGCGAATGTTCTGAGCGCCGTCCGTGCGCGTATAGACGGCTATCGCGGCAACCCAGATCACGATCTCGAAAAGAAAGGTCCAATGCAGCACAAAGGACCAGAGCCAGAAGTCGTAGACGCGCGGCACGCTGAAGAACGACATCAGCCGAGTGCTGAAGGGTGCGCCCCACATGATCGCGCCAACCACGGTATCAAGGATCAGGTGCAGAAAGATCGCTGACAGGAAGCCGATGACTGGCCACCGCGCTTTGGTTCGCCATGCCAGAGGCAGGACGACGGCGCTGACGATGAGCCAGAAAAGCGGGATGTGCACCCAGTAGCGATGGTGGTGGATCGCTCCGTGATCGACAAAAATGAAAAACAGGAAGTCGAAATCGGGGAAGACGGAGCCGAGCAGGATAGCGGGCAGAACCAGCCGTTCAGGTCGGTTCATGCCTCGCGACAGGAGGTAGCCTGCTGGCAGATGCGCGGTGATCATCCGATCAGGCGCTTTGCCCGAGCCGTTTTCCGACGCCCTCGCGGTTCTCAAGCGCCCGCCACCAGGTCTCATTGGCCAAGAACCAGTCGATGGTCTTTTCCAGCCCCTGATCAAGTGTCACGGACGGACGCCAACCCAGTTCCTCGCGGATACGCGACGGGTCTATCGCGTAACGTTGGTCATGTCCGGGGCGGTCGGTCACAAAGGTGATCTGATCCGCGTAGGGTTTGTTGCCTGGCCGCTTCTCGTCGAGAATGGCGCAGATCTTTTGCACGAGCGATAGGTTCGTTGCCTCGTTCTCGCCGCCGATGTTGTAGCTGCGGCCGAGCTGGCCCTTTTGCACGACCAGAAGAAGCGCGTCGGCGTGATCCTCTACGAAGAGCCAGTCGCGGATGTTGTCGCCCTTGCCGTAGATCGGGATAGGAGCGCCAGCGAGCGCCTTCAGGATGACGACCGGGATCAGCTTTTCGGGGAAATGATAGGGGCCATAGTTGTTGGAGCAGTTCGTCAGGACGACTGGCAGACCGTAGGTTTCATGCCATGCCCGCACGAGATGGTCGCTTGAGGCTTTTGACGCCGAATAGGGCGAGCGCGGATCATAGGGTGTGTCCTCGGTGAACTTGCCGGTCGGGCCAAGCGAGCCGAAAACCTCGTCGGTCGAAATATGATGGAAGCGAAAGTCTGACGGCTTGCCTTTGGCTGTCCAGTAGGCGCGAGCAGCCTCCAGCATCGTGTATGTACCGGTGATATTGGTTTCGATGAAGGCCGCCGGGCCGTCGATGGACCGGTCGACATGACTTTCGGCGGCAAGATGCATGATCGCGTCCGGCTGATGCCGTGCAAGAATCGCATCGAGGCGCTGACGCTCGCAGATGTCGGCCTGTTCGAACGAATAAAGAGGGCTGTCCGATACTTCTGCTACATTCGTCAGGCTGCCTGCGTAGGTAAGCTTGTCGAGGTTGACGACCGAGAGGCCGGATTTGACAGCACGGCGGACAACGGCAGAGCCGATGAAGCCTGCGCCACCTGTTACCAGCAGCTTCATGAGCGGACCTCATAGATGAAGGGCGACTCGAAGGTTTCGAAGGCGCGCGCCTTGGCGTCCTTGTCAGACAGAATCGCCGATGTCGTATCGATGCCCCAGTCTATGCCAATCGTTGGGTCATCAAACCTTATCGCGCCATCGCACTCCGGCGCGTAGAAATCGGTGCATTTATAGAGCAACTCACTGTCGGCGGCTTGTGTGACGAAGCCATGCAGGAATCCGGCGGGGATCAGCAGTTGCCTGCCATTTTCGGCAGACAGTTCCGTGCCGAACCATTTTCCGAACGTGGGCGACCCGACCCGAATGTCTACAGCGACATCGAACACCTGACCGCGTCCGCACCGCACGAGCTTTGCCTGCGCATGGGGTGGAGACTGAAAGTGCAGGCCGCGGATCGTGCCAACGTCGCGCGAATAGGAGTGGTTGTCCTGAACAAAATCATAGTCGATCCCGTTTTGGGCGAGGACTTGCTTGTTCCAGACTTCACTGAACCAGCCACGAGCGTCGCCGAAGCGGCGGGGAGTCAAAACCAGAAGACCGGGCAGGGACGTTTCTTCGATAATCATAAAACTTCCAATATCTTTGGGTTGGTGGCTTTTATCCTCTGGCAAAGCGCAAGGGAAGGCTGTTGCCGGGTCTGGATGGACCCGCTGGGCGGCTCATTTCCCAAACCGCGGGGTTCCGTGTCGCTGGCGCAACGCGATTTGGCAGGGCTTGCTGCCGGACCTTCCACTACCGCACGGGGAATCTCGGCCGCATTAGGGTATTATAGCGGTTCCGGAAACGACAGACTCTGTTCGCGGTAGAAACGGGTGGACAAATGAGGCATGACGGTGTCGAGCCTTATCGGCATATTCTGGTGATTATTGGTGCGGGTCGCAGTTATTTGATGCGACTTTCTCTACGGAAATTGAACTGATCTGAATTCTGGGTGCATGTCACAACTTGATCAAAATACGAAATGGCGCTGGGCGCGATGCTTGCCATGTCACCTTGCACAGGATTGTGTGGCAGGATCGTCGGACAAGGCGATGAAGTCGCAGGGGCGTGGCCATTCCGCCTTATTTTTGTCGATGACCTCTGCCATCGCGCAAGTGGCGCCAGTTCTTGGCGGAGAGATGCAAAACATGCTGTTCCGGATCTATGACCGGATATCAGCAATCGAAATACCTTACCGGAGGACGGTGTAGAATGAGTGTTGTGTCCAAGCGGATACTGGTTACGGGTGGTGCCGGGTTTCTTGGCTCACATCTGTGCGAACGCCTCATCGATGCCGGGCATGATGTACTGTGCGTGGACAATTACTTCACGGGCCGCAGAGACAATGTGGCGCATCTTATCGGACATCCGCGTTTCGAGATAATGCGGCATGATGTGACCTTCCCGCTTTATGTCGAAGTGGACGAGATCTACAACCTCGCCTGCCCGGCAAGTCCGGTGCACTATCAGCACGACCCCGTGCAGACCACGAAAACGAGTGTTCATGGGGCGATCAACATGCTTGGGCTTGCCAAGCGGCTGCGTGCCAAGATCCTTCAGGCATCCACGTCGGAAGTCTACGGCGATCCGGTTGTTCACCCGCAGACCGAAGACTACTGGGGCAATGTCAATCCGATCGGCTTCCGGTCTTGCTATGATGAAGGCAAGCGCTGCGCAGAGACGCTGTTCTTTGACTATCACCGCCAGCATCAATTGCGCATCAAGGTCGCCCGGATATTCAATACCTATGGTCCGCGCATGCATCCGCAAGATGGCCGGGTGGTATCGAACTTCATCATGCAGGCGCTTGGGGGCGAACCGATCACCATCTATGGCGAGGGGACGCAAACGCGGTCTTTCTGCTTCGTCACGGACCTGATCGAGGGCCTGATGCGCCTGATGGGTACGGGTGACGAGATCACCGGGCCGATGAACATCGGCAACCCGGTGGAAATGACGATCCGCGAACTGGCCGAAGTCGTGATCGAACTGACCGGCTCAAGGTCGAAGCTTGTATTTGAACCGCTGCCATCCGACGATCCGGTCCAGCGCAAACCCGATATCGGTTTTGCGCGCAGAGCGCTTGACTGGGAGCCGAAGGTCAAATTGCGCGATGGTCTGGTGCAGACCGTTGCCTATTTCGACAAGCTGCGCAGCGGTCTGCCTGTTGAAAGGACCGGTGGATGACCGACGCTGGCCAGATCGGCACTATATCGGGCAAACGGGCCAACTGGTTCGCGGTGCTTTGGTATGTCTGCGCCTTTCTGGCGGTGATGAGTGTTATGCTGCTGAACGGGCGGCCGCTCTTTTACTTCGACACGATCGGTTACGTTGATCAGGGCAGCGAAGCTTTGAGGCAACTGCACCTTGTTGCACCAGAGCAATCCTCGGCGGCGGCTTCGCTGAATGGCGGCGCGGAATCGGCAGTCAAGACCGTCGATGGGTCAAGGTCGCCGTTCTACAGTTTGATCGCCGGGATATTTTCGCATCTTGGGATGCTGGAAGGGCTGCTTCTGTTCAATGCAGCGGCACTTTTCCTCGCCGTTTGGCTGATTGCCAGGGTGGCATTGCGGACATACGGAGCGTCGATGTCGGTACCTGCGGCAACCTGCTTGCCGCTGATCGTTGCGTCGCTGGGGTCGCTGCCATTCTATGCGGCCTATCTGATGCCTGACCTGCTTGCGCCGGTGCTTGTGCTGATCATTTCCGCCCTTACAGCCTTCGGCCGCAATATGCTGCGGTGGGAGAGCATCCTTGCGGTGCTTATCGGCAGTGCGGCCATCGTCTCGCACTTGTCGCATTTCGCGATAGGCGGTCTCATGTTGCTGGCGGCGCTGCCGATGACGCTGTTCCTCGGGCGTCGAGGAGCGTTGCTTGTACCGGTGATGATCGCTTTCATTCTTGGGGTGGCTTATCTGCAAGGCAAGGCATTCCAGGTGGTGGCAGAAAAGGCTGCTCATTCAGAGGTGGTCATCAAGCCTTACATCACGGCGCGCCTTATTCAGGATGGTCCCGGTTATCAGTGGTTGAAACGCCACTGTCCTGACCCGGAAATTGACAGCTGCCCGCTGTGGGACGCGCTGCAACTTTCTCATGACCCATACCGGCTCACGGCATCGCACATAACCTTTGAGACGAGCGCGCGGCTGGGATCGTTTCGGTTGATGACCGAAGAAGATCAGAAGCGCGTAGCGGACGCACAGGTCCAATTTTTCAAGGCAGTTCTCATGGAAATGCCGATTGAAACCACGATTGCCTTTCTGAAGAACACGTTCATTCAGTCTTCCATGGTCAGTATCGACATGACCTTGCCCACGGACAAGATCGAGATGCGGAACGAGAGTGTTACCGGTGTTCTGTCGGGGCCGCTCAAGATTGGACGGTTGCAGGGCGACAGACCCTGGGTCGAGGTTCTGGTTTCGGCCGAGACCGGCTTCTATGTGGCGGCGCTCGGATTTGTCGTCACGCTCCTTGTTTTGCCGGGGCCGGTTCCTGCCGCGGTGCGGGTGTTTGCGGTCATGGTGATGCTTGGTATCCTCGCGAATGCTCTGGTCTGTGGCGGTATCTCTCAGCCAGCGACCCGGTATGGTGCCCGGATGATCTGGTTGCTGCCGTTTCTTGCCGCGTTCTTGTGGATATGGGCGCGCGAGCCGGAGCCGGAGGCAACGCCATGACGGGCAATCCGAGGGTTTCAATTTCCGTCATCATGCCCGCCTTTCGCGCAGAACACTTGTTGAAGCGGGTGCTGCCGCCTTTGATCGCTATGCAAGAACGCGGTGAGGTTGCCGAGGTCATCGTTGTCGATGATCAGTCACCCGACCGTACTGCCGAAGTGGCCGAACAGATGGGCGCGCGTGTCTTGACGACACCCACGAACGGCGGGCCGGGCGTTGCGCGCAATCTTGCGGCCGAAGTGGCCATCGGCGACGTGCTTTGGTTTGTCGACAGTGATGTGATCGCGTGGGACGATGGAGCGCGGCGGCTACTGGAGGTTTTTGCGGACCCGACTGTCTCTGCCGTCTTCGGGTCTTATGACACGACGCCCGAGGGTAGCTGGTTCGCCCGGTACAAGAACCTGATGCATCGCTATTATCACCAGACCGCGCGACGGACCGCCAAGACATTCTGGGCGGGCTGCGGCGCTGTCCGTGCCGACATGTTCCGCAAGGTCGGCGGCTTCGACGTGGAGACCTATCGCGTTCCGTCGATTGAGGACATCGAGCTTGGCTATCGCATCCATGCTGCAGGCGGCGTGATTTGTGTTGAACCGGAGCTTTTGGGAAAACACCTCAAAGTCTGGAGCATGCGGCAGGCCATACATACCGATATTTTCCGCAGAGCGCTGCCGTGGTCGCGGTTGATGATCGCGCGTGAAGGTCTGGGCGATGATCTGAACACGTCGCAAGGCGAGAGAATGCGTGCCGTACTTGCAGGGTTCCTGATCCTGTCGATTCTCGCCGTCGTGCTTGCGCCGGGTCTCTGGTGGGTGCCCTTGGCGCTCTTTGTCATGGCAATTGCTGCAAATGCCCGTCTTTTTGCCTTTTTTGTTCGCCATCTTGGCCCAATACGAGCGGTGGCAGCACTGCTCTACCATCAATTGTACTACGTGTATTCGGCCGGTTCCTTCGCCTGGTGCCTGTTCGAGTATCACGTACTAGGCGTGAAGGACCGTCTGCATGTGCCCTGATAGTCTGGCCGAAAAGCCCGCCGCAAAGAGATCTGCGAGAAACAAGATGACAATGCAAACGCCCGTTGCGATGGCAACGACCAAGCCGTCGGTCTCCTCAGAGTTCGAGGGTCTAACCCTTTCGGTGGTTATTCCTGCCTATAATGAAGAGGGAGCCGTCGAACATACGATTGACGATGTACGCCGTGAGTTGAATGCCATCGGTATTCCTTACGAGATCATCGTGATTGACGATGGCTCATCAGATCGCACGCTCGAGATCGCGCGGAACACCGGGGTGGTGGTCGACACCAACCAGGTGAACACGGGGTATGGGGCCAGCCTGAAGCGTGGCATCAAGCATGCGCAGTATGAGTATGTTGCGATCATCGACGCGGACGGCACTTACCCGGCGCGTTATCTGCCCTCGATGCTGTCGATGTGCCGCAATCAGGACATGGTGGTCGGCGACCGCGGGGCCGCGATGAAGAATGTGCCGTGGATTCGCAAGCCGGCGAAATGGGTCTTGAACACCTTTGCGTCGTTTCTGGCCGAGCGTCGGCTGAATGACCTCAATTCGGGGCTGCGGGTTTTCCGAAAGTCCGAGCTGGTGCCGTTCATCCCGCTGTTGCCGCAGAAGTTTTCGTTCACGACGACAATCACGCTTTGCATGTCGTGCAACGGGAAGCGGATGATCTATACGCCGATCGAATATGGCAAGCGCGTGGGCAAGTCGAAGATCCGTCCGGTCGATTTCATCAACTTCATCATTCTCGTCTTGCGGATGACGGTGCTGTTCAACCCTTTGCGGGTTTTCATCCCCTTCGGGCTCGCCCTGATGGGTCTTGGCATCGTGAAGTTCGTCTATGATATCTGGATGGACAACCTTTCCGAGACGACGATCTTCGCGTTCCTGTCGGCTTTGATCATCTGGTCGCTGGGCCTGATTGCCGACATGATCTCGCGCCTGCATCTGCGTCCCTGAGATGGCGGTTTCTGCCAAAGCTCTCAAGAAATGGGCGATCCGCGCAGGCGGGTCGGCCGTGGCGCTTGGGCTGATCTTCTGGTTCTTGCCCAAAGAGGCGATCCTTGAGGGGTTTTCCCGACTGACGCCTGAGGTTTTCTTCGGTGTGTTGATGGCGTTTCTGGGGTGCCACATCGCGGCGGCTTTCAAGTGGTGGATGCTGATGGACCGGGCGTTGCCCTTCACTCAGGCATTGCGCGCGCACTTTGCGGGATTGGCCGCGAACCTGTGCTTGCCGGGGGCCGCTGGCGGAGATGCCGTGCGGGCCGGTCTTGCTCATGTAGCCCTGAAGGATGGGCCAAAAGTGGCTGCCGCTGCTGTCGGGGACCGGTTGATTGATATGGTGGGCCTTGCCTGCCTTTCCCTGCTTGGGTTGGTTTTCCTGTCGGGGAAGGGCAATGCTGTATTGGCCTATACGCTCGCGGGGATCGTGATTGGCGGGGCGGTTCTGGCGCTGTTCATTTTCCCGCCGTTTGCGCGTTGGCTGTGGGGCAAGCACCCCGGTCTGCCTGCGCGAAGCCTTGGCTTGCGGCTGGCCGCATCCTTTGGCGCGCTTGGGCGCAGGCCCGGTCTGATCGTGTTCGCGCTGGTCCTGTCGGCCGCTATTCAGGCGGTCCTGATCTGGCTGTCGATAAAACTGGCGCAGCCCGTTGGGGTAAACATTTCTGCGGCGGCCTGGTTTTTTGGTTGGCCAATTGCGAAGATCGTAGCCACCTTGCCGCTTTCGCTCGGCGGCCTTGGCGTACGCGAAAGCTCGCTTGCGGCGTTGCTCGCGCCGTTTGGCGCTGCTCCGGCGTTGGTGATTGCCTCGGGCCTCGCATGGCAAGCCATTCTTTATCTGGCCGGTGCCTTGGGCGGTCTTATTCTAGTTCTTTCCGGCGGGCGGTTTTCTGCCTCGCAAAAGGCGATTCAGGAGACGGTTGAATGAAAGATAGTGGCGCGACATTGCCGCGCGTAACCATACTTGGTGCGGGTCCGGCGGGTATCGCGGCGGCGCATGCGTTGACCAAAGCCCAAAAGGCGAAAGTCGAGGTATTGGAGCGGGCCGAACGGGCAGGGGGCAATTCAACTTCGTTTCAGATCGAGGGCATCTGGTGCGACTATGGATCGCACAGGTTTCACCCTGTCGCCGATCCTTCGGTTATCGCCGATGTGAAGGCGCTTCTGGGCGATGATCTGCTTTTGCAGCCGCGTCATGGGCGTATCCGATTGGGAGGAAGGTGGATACACTTCCCGCTTAAGCCTGCGGATGCCTTGCTGAAGCTTCCCCCCCGCTTTGCCGCATCGCTTTTCGGTGACATGCTGCTCAAGCCATTCCGCAAGAAGGGCGTTGGACCAACGAGCTTTTCGTCGATCTTGTATGATGGCCTTGGGCCGACGATTTCCGAAAGCTTCTACTTCCCCTATGTGAAGAAGCTCTGGGGCCTTGATCCTGACAAGCTGGCGGTGACGTTGGCGGAGCGGCGGGTCTCCTCCGGGTCTGTCGGCAAGATCCTTGGCAAGATGATCCGCATGTTGCCGGGGATGAAGGGGCCGACGACCGGCAGATTCTACTATCCGCGCAAGGGATTCGGACAGATTTCCAGCTCCATGGTCGATGCGTCGAGCAAGGCTGGGGCGGAGTATTCGTTCAACGCCAACGTGCTGCGCATCGAGCGTGACGGAAGCAAGGTGACGAGCGTTGTCACCCAAGGTCCGGACGGCGAGGTTCGCCATGCGGCCGATCAGATTTATTCAACCATTCCGCTGACCGCAGCCGTACGCCTGATGGACCCGCCCGCGCCGGAACCGGTGCAGAAGGCCGCAGCGTCGATACGTTTTCGCGGCATGATCCTTGTCTATCTGATCCTGAAGACCGACCAGTTCACCGAGTACGACGCGCATTATTTCCCCGAACTGTCGATCCCGATCAGCCGGATGTCCGAGCCGAAGAACTACAATTCGGCCAAAGGACCAAAGGGCCTGACGATCCTTTGTGCGGAGTTGCCCTGCGATCCCGGCGAAAAGTGGTGGTCGATGTCTGACGAGGAATTGGGCAAGCACTACGTGCAGTGGCTGAACGATCTGGGACTGCCGGTCAAATGCGACGTGCTGCGCTGTGAGACACGGCGGATCGGGCAGGCCTATCCGGTCTATGATCTGGATTATCAGAAACACTTCGAGACCGTCGATAACTGGCTATCGACGCTGGACGGGTTCCTGTCTTTCGGGCGGCAGGGATTGTTCGCGCACGACAATACGCACCATGCGTTTGCAATGGCTTACGCGGCATCTGACGTGTTGAAGCCGGACGGTTCTCTTGACCGGGCGGCCTGGGCGGCACATCGCAAGGAATTCGAGCATCATCGCGTGGAGGACTGACGCTGGGTCCGCTCACCGACATTCTGATGTATCACTCGATCTCGGATCGGGGCGGAGCGACTTCTATCGCTCCTGAGACATTTGCCATGCAGATGCGGGTGCTGTCAGAAAGCACGGTGCCGGTCCTGACGCTTGATGACTGGGTTGGCCGCCACGACGCCGGGCAACTGCCCGCGCGTTCCGTGGTCATCACTTTTGACGACGGCTTCCAGGATTTCGCCGATATTGCCTGGCCGACTATGCGCAAGCACGGATTCCGACCGATCGTTTATCTTCCGACTGACTATGTCGGGCGCACGGAAGGCTGGCGGGGCATTGCTTCTCCGCCGAGGGGGTTAATGGATTGGGAGACGATACAGTCTCTTGCCGCCGAAGGGGTCTTGTTCGGAAGCCATACGGTCAGCCATGCTCACCTCGACAGTCTGAGTGACACGGCACTGTCGGAGGAACTGGAAGTCGCACAGGAAGAGATCGAAGACAGGCTGGGCCGTCCTGTCCTGCACTTCGCGCCGCCCTACGGTCTTGCCGGTCCGGCAGTCCGCAAACGCATTGCTGAATATTACCGCACCTCGGTTGTAACGCGGCTGGCAAATGTCGGTCCCGTTGACGATCTTCATGATCTGCCGCGCATCGAGATGTTCTATTTTACAGACGAGGCGCGTTGGCGTGATCACCTTGCCGGGCGCGGCAGGGGATACTTCCGCAAGCGGCAGCTATTGCGCAAGGTCCGCAGCCTGATGATGAATCCCTGGCGAGGGATATGAGCCATGTCGGTGACGCGGAAATTCAGCCAAGGCGTTGCCTGGATGGCGATTGGGAACTGGACTGAGCAGGCTGTCAACTTCGCCGTTTTTGTCACTTTGGCGCGTCTGCTTGGTGCCAAGGACTACGGGCTTCTGGCAATGGCGTCGGTGTTCATCGTGCTGTCGGAATCGCTCGTTCGGGAAAGTCTGTCCGAGTATCTGATTGCTGCCAAAGCGCCGACCCGAGAAGATTTCAATGCAACATTCTGGTTGCTGGCGGGGCTTGGATGTTTGCTGGCATTGGTGCTGATTGCTTGTTCAGGCATCGCGGCGCGGATTTACGGCGAGCCGGAAGTACGCCCGATCATCATGGCCCTCAGCCCGAGTGTGGTGATCGTGGCGTTGAACGCGGTGCCGGTCGCCATCCTTCGGCGTGACCTGAACTTCCGTGTGCTGTCCTTGCGAGCCATTGCGGGCGTCGTGTTGGGCGGGGTGGTCGGTATCACGATGGCGCTGAAAGGCTTTGGTGTCTGGAGTTTTGTCGCTCAATGGCTGACGCTGATCTCGACGAACGCGGTGATGGCTTGGACCGCGGTTGCTTGGCGACCGGGGTTAGCGACAACGCGGGCGCATTTGCGAGAGGCAGCGCTGTTTGGTGGTCAGGTGTTGGGCCTTCGGGCGGGCGAGCTTGCAGCGACCCAGACGCCGCTTCTGGTGATTGGCGCAACATTGGGACCAGAGGCTACGGGGCTATATTCAGTTGCGTGGCGGCTGGTCGAAACGCTGTCTTTCCTGATCGTCACGCCGCTGAGGATGGCATCGCAATCCGCCTTTGCGGCGCTGAGCCGAGAGGGAAGTGGGGCCGGAGAGTTGCTTCTGGACATCTCGCGGTTGACCGGGACGGTGGCCTTGCCATTCTTTGCCGGATTGGGAGTCCTTGCTGCCCCGATACTCGTGCTGGTCTTTGGGCCGAACTGGCTTGGCGCGGCGCCGGTTCTGTCGGCACTATCCCTGATGGGTGTCTATCTTTGTTTCACGCGCGTGCAGATGTCGTTTTGCCTGGCCTCGGGTAAGGCGGGGGCAATCACCATCCTTGCCTGGGCGGTAGTGGCGCTTGGCGCGCTTTTGTCGTGGCTTGCTTCGCCCTTCGGGTTGGTGCCTGCGGCGCTGGGGTTGGTTGTCGCGCACTTTGTGTTGTGGCCCGTGTATTTCCGGATTGTCGCCAGAATTTCGGGGCATCGGATCGCGGATTTTCTGACGATCCATATGAAGCCTCTGGTTGGGGCGGCGCTCATGGGCGGCGTCGTTGCGCTTGCCGCCCGATGGGTCGATGGCCCACGCGCGGTCTATATCCTTGCCATTTGTGTCCCGATCGGCGTTCTGGTCTATCTGGTCTATGCTTGGTTCATGATGCGAGACCGTTTTCATCTGCTTTTGACCTACGTGCGGGGGCAGCCGGAGAGCGCCGTTCCTGCTGAAGTTGCAAAGACCTGAGCCATGAAGTCACTTCGCATCCTGATGTTCACGACGTTCTATCCGCCCTATTCGTTTGGCGGCGATGCAATTGGTGTTCAGCGCATGGCGAGGGCTTTGGCTGCCAGGGGCCATCAGGTAACCGTGGTTCACGACGAGGACAGCTATCTGATCCTTGGCGGCAAGGTTCAGGCAGAAGGGCCGGAAGATGGGGTGCGGCGGATCGGTCTGAGAGCGAAGAGTGGTTTCGTATCGAACCTGCTCACTCAGCAAACCGGGCGACCAACAGTGCATGCCGCTCGCATCCGGCAGATCATCGAAGACATGCAGCCGGACATACTTTGGTACAACAATACCTCACTTGTCGGAGGACCGGGGCTACTTGCCTTGGGCAACGGCTTCAAGGTCTACGAGGCGCATGAGCATTGGCTGGTCTGTCCCACGCACGTCCTTTGGCGCAATGGAAAAGAATTGTGCGACGAACGCCATTGCCTGAAATGCGTGCTGAGTTACAAGCGGCCGCCGCAGTTATGGCGGTACACCGGACTGCTTGACCGGATGC
>Ga0209023_10001361_pt1 | contig 33000 bp, 35 predicted proteins | sample LakOneMetagenome_FD_187468 | JGI IMG/M metagenome (GOLD analysis project Ga0209023, IMG submission 187468) | Freshwater and sediment microbial communities from Lake Erie, Canada (SPAdes) (version 2) | ecosystem: Environmental > Aquatic > Freshwater > Lentic | place: Lake Erie, Canada...
CCACCCTGCACGGGCGTCCATAGCTGCGCGCTGTCGTTCGGTCGCGGGAACGGCTGGTTGTCGGCGCGCGTGACGCCCGCCGCAGCCCATTGTGCGTAGCTCTTGTTGCCGCCATTGCCGGTCGCGCCGCGCACCTCGTAACCCCAATGCTCGCCGCGACGATATTTGCCGCGATTGACGAGATAGCGCGCGCTGGAGCCGAGCGCGTCATCGGGCCTGCCGAACGGCGACACGCGCCCGTCGCCATCATAGTCGAAGCCGACATTGAGCCAGACTTCCGGCATCCACTGCGTGTGGCCCATCGCACCGGCCCATGAGCCGCGCATTTCGTCGGGCGTGCTCCAGTGCTTGTCCACGATGCGCAGCGCGTTGATGAGTTCGGTTTCCCAATAAGCACGGCGGCGCGGTTCGTTCCATGCCAGTGCGACGAGCGAGGGAAACACCGGGCGCATATGGTTCTGCTGCACCAGCGGATCGCCGTAGGCCGTCTCGACGCCCCATAGCGCGAGCAGCGTGCCGCGCTCGACGCCGAAATCCTTCTCAATGCGCGAGAACAGCGCGCTGTATTTCTGCAACGCGACCTTGCCTGCCGACAGACGCCAGTCTGAGACGCGGCGGTTGATATATTGCCAGAGCTGTTCGTTGAATTCCGGCTGCTTGCGCATCTTCTCGAACACGCTCATGTCCGGCTCGATGCGGCTGATCACGCTGATATAGGTGCCTTCGGAAATGCCTTTCGCCAGCGCGCGGGCACGAAAGCCCTCGCGCCATTGATCGAAACCGGCGGGGGCCGCCAGCGCGCGCAGCGGTGTTGCCATCACGCCCGCGCCAAGTGCCGATCCCAGCAAGGTCCGTCGTGTCAAAAAATCAGCGTTCGGAGAATCTTTATGTGTCATGCGCGCAGTGTAGCGCGGCTTGCAGGGTTCGGCCAAAGGCCAATCTGACGCGGAACCGTTCCCGCATAAGCAAAAACCCCGGCGGTTGAGCCGGGGCTTTGTTTGTCGCTCAAGAGAAATGATCTCTCGTCAGTCCTTGGCGCGCTCGACATAGGAGCCGTCTTCCGTCAGCACCACAATGCGGGTGCCGGTGCCGATATGCGGCGGAACGCCGGTGCGGACGCCATTCGAGAGAATCGCAGGCTTGTAGGACGAGGACGCGGTCTGGCCCTTGGTGACCGGCTCGGTCTCGACGACTTCAAGCGTGACACGCGCCGGCAACACGATCGCGACTGCGTTGCCCTCGAAAATCGAGAGCTTCACCTTCATGTTCTCCTGCAGATAAGCAGCTTGCGAACCCACAACATCTTTCGGGACCAGAAGCTGATCGTAATTTTCATTGTTCATGAAATGGTAGCCGTCGCCGTCATCGTAGAGGTAGTTGAAATCCCGGTCTTCGACGAAGGCGCGTTCCACCTGGTCGGTCGTCTTGTAGCGTTCGGACACCTTGGTGCCGTCGCTGATGCGGCGCATTTCGATCTGGCTGACCGGCGTTCCCTTGCCGGGGTGGATGTTCTCCGCGCTCAGAACGACATATAGCTTGCCGTCCTGCTCAATGATGTTGCCCTTGCGGATCGAACTGGCGATGACTTTCACGGATAGGTTTCCTAACGTTCTGGGCCGGTGGCGGCGCTGTGTCAGCATTCCGGGGGCCGGCAAGGCTGTTTCGGGCTGCAACATACTGATTTGCGGCCTCAAAGCCAGCTTTTTGGCGCAGAATCGGGCTTTTCCCGCATGACCGCAGAACAGGAGCTTTCGCCCTGGTGGAGCCGTGAACGCCATGCCGACCGCAAGCCGTTTTTGCAAGCGCGGAGCGCGGTTCTTCGCGATTTGCGGGGCTGGTTCCAGGACGAGGGGTTCACCGAGGTCGAGACCGGAATCCTGCAAAATTCGCCCGGCAACGAGACACATCTACACGCGCCCGCGACGGATCTGACCTCGGCGGACGGAAGCAGGCACCGGCGCTATCTGCGCACCTCGCCGGAGTTTGCCTGCAAGAAGCTACTCGCTGCGGGCGAGACGAAAATCGTCGAATTCGCCCGCGTGTTTCGTGATCGCGAGCGCGGGCCGCTCCATCTGCCCGAGTTCACGATGCTGGAATGGTATCGCGCGAATGAGGACTACGAGACGGTGATGGCAGACTGCATTGTCGCCATCGCCGTGGCAGCACAGGCCACGGGCATCGGCGTGTTTTCGTTTCGCGGCAAGATTGCCGATCCATTCGCCGATCCCGAACTGCTGACGGTTGCAGACGCGTTCACGCGCTTTGCTTCCATCGATCTGTTGGCCACGATTCCGGATGGCATTGCTGACCGCGATGCTCTGGCAGCGGCGGCGTGCAACGGCGTCCGCGTGGCCGATGACGACACCTGGTCCGATATTTTCAGCAAGGTGCTGGTCGAGCACATCGAGCCGAATCTGGGGCAGGGCACCCTGACGATCCTTTATGAGTATCCAGCGCCGGAAGCGGCACTTGCGCGCGTCAAGGCAAGCGATCGCCGCGTGGCGGAACGCTTTGAGGTTTACGCTTGCGGTGTCGAACTCGCGAACGGATTCGGCGAACTGATCGATGCCAATGAACAGCGCGCGCGCTTCACCGCGGCGATGGACGAGAAGGAGCGGCGCTACGGTGAACGCTATCCGCTTGACGAAGAGTTTCTCGCGGCGATGGTGCAAATGCCGGAAGCCTGTGGCGTGGCGCTTGGCCTCGACCGTCTCGTCATGCTGGCCAGCGGCGCAACACGGGTGGATCACGTGGTGTGGACGCCGCCGGCAGGTGACGCATGAGCAAGAGTGTCGCGACACTTCGCACGCCGTCTGAACTGATCGCGCATGGTCTTGCGTCGCCCGACGATATGTCTACGCTGGAAAAAGTCGCAGCGCGTTATGCGGTCGCGATCACGCCGGATGTCGCCGCGCTGATCGATACGTCCGACGCGAACGATCCGATCGCGCGGCAATACGTGCCCTCCGCCAATGAGTTGGTGACTCAGCCGAGCGAGAACGCCGATCCTATCGGCGACCGCGCGCATTCGCCCGTCAGCGGTATCGTGCATCGCTATCCGGATCGCGTGCTGTTCAAGCTGGTGCATGTCTGCGCGGTCTATTGCCGGTTCTGTTTCCGCCGCGAAATGGTGGGTCCGGGGAAGGAAACCGCGCTCTCCAACGAGGCTTATATCGCAGCACTCGATTATATCCGCTCACGTCCCGAAATTTGGGAAGTGATCCTGACCGGCGGCGATCCGCTGATGCTCTCGGCGCGGCGGCTAAAAGAGATCATGAGCGATCTTGCCGCCATCGATCATGTGAAGATCATCCGCATTCACACCCGAGTGCCTGTCGCGGACCCCGCGCGGATCACGGACGAAACGGTCGCCGCGCTGAAGGTCACCGGCGCAACGACGTGGGTGGCGCTGCACGCCAACCACCCGCATGAACTGACAAGTGCGGCACGAGAAGCTTGCGCACGCATGGTTGATGCGGGCATTCCGATGGTCAGTCAGTCGGTGTTGCTCCGTGGCGTCAACGATGACGCTGCAACGCTTGAGGCGCTGATGCGCAGTTTCGTGGAATGCCGCATCAAGCCGTATTACCTGCATCACGGAGATCTTGCGCCTGGCACCGCTCACTTGCGGACGACGCTCGACGAAGGCCAGAAGCTGATGCAGTCGCTTCGCGGCCGCGTGTCGGGTTTGTGTCAGCCGGATTACGTGCTCGATATTCCGGGCGGTCACGGCAAAGCGCCGGTCGGCCCGCAATATCTGTCCCGCGAAAATGAAGCCTCGCCTCAATACCGTATTGTGGATTACTGCGGCGATGTTCACCTTTATCCGCCGGCATCTTGAGTCCTGCAATGGCCGATCCGAAACCGCCGGAAAACGACGGCAACCGTGCGGTTGAGAACGCGGTGATGTTCGGTTTCTTTACCGTTCTCGTGGCGGCTGGTGTCTGGCTGCTCAGTTCGATGGCCGATCTGCGCAAGACACAGGATTGTGCGGCGCAGGGCAGGCGCAATTGCGGAACGATGGAAAATCCGAGCGGTTCTCGGTAGACTGCCGTTGGAAAACGGAATCGCATTCAACGGGAGCGCGACATGAAAAAAATCATCGCAGCCACCATCGTTCTTTCGCTGATCGGAGCGCCGGTTGCGCTGGCGCAGGGCACGGCCAATTCTGATGCGTCCTCGGCCTCCAAGGGTTCATCCGGTGCAGCACCCGTTGGACATCGCCAGCCACGCGCGAACGACGTGCCGTCCAACACCGAGAAGGGCTATCAGGAGTCGGCCGAGGACAAGGCGCTGGATCGCAAGATCAAAGGCATCTGTCGCGGCTGCTGAGTCTTATTTGGCATCCCGCGCTGCGAGCGCCATGCCGATCAGCGATGTGCCACCGAACACAAGATTGATTCCGACAAGAAGGCCGATGGCCCATGCTGCGGAGGCGGGGAGTCCGGCGATAATCAATCCGGCGACGACAATGTCCACCAGGCCGGATACTAACAGCCAGCCCCATCGGCCGGACAGTTCGCGGCGATGCGCGAGCGCATACATGATCGTCGTGACACCTTCGGCAAGAAAATATGCGCCAATCACGATGGTCAGCGTCAGCGTTCCGGCGACGGGCTGGATCAGCAGGATCAGGCCCGCACCGATGGCGAGCGCAGCCGAGAGTAGCGACCACCCGAAGCCCGGCATGCCGCGCGTTGTGAATGTCAGATAGAGACCGACGCAGCCGCTGATGAGAAACATCCAGCCGAGGAAGATCGTGACGGCGATGCTGGCCAGCAACGGGATAGCCACCGCTGCCATTCCCAAAATCACGAGCACGATGCCTTCGATCAGGAAGGCTTCCCAGTTCGCTTTGACTGCTTCCTTCATGCGCGTCTGAAGAGCGGCGATATCCTGCGGCATCGTCATCGATCGTCTCCATGTTCGCCGGTCGGCGTGGTCAGCTTAGTCTTGTTGTGCGACGGCTGTTAAGGTCCGTTAGCGCAGGTCATGTATCCAGAATGGCGACCGCGCGGGTCCAGCCTGCAGATGCGCGCTCGATCTTCACTGGGAAGCACGCGACGGTGAATCCGGTCGGCGGCAGTTGTTCTAGATTGTGCAGCTTCTCAAGATGGCAATAGCCGATGTGACGGCCCGCTTTGTGGCCTTCCCAGATGATGCTGGCGTCTTTGGTCTGCGCATATTTCTTCGCGGTGTAAAGAAACGGCGCGTCCCAGCTCCAGCCATCGATACCGGTCAGGCGCACGCCGCGCTCCAGCAGATACATCGTTGCTTCGTAGCCCATGCCGCAGCCGGAGATAACGTAATCCTGCTGGCCGTATTTCGCGCCGGCGCTGGTGTTGACCACCACAATCTCGAGAGGTTTCAGCGTGTGCCCGATGCGCTTGAGTTCGTTCTCGACATCGGCGGCGGTGGCGACATAGCCGTCGGGGAAATGCCGGAAGTCCAGTTTCACGCCCGGCTGGAAACACCAGTCCAGCGGCACCTCGTCGATGGTCCATGACCGCTCGCCGCGATTCATGGTGGGGTGGAAATGATAGGGCGCATCCAGATGCGTGCCGTTGTGGGTCGAGAGATTGACCTGCTCCACGGCCCAGCCCTGACCGTCCGGCAGATCCTCTTTCTTCAATCCATCGAAGAACTGGAGCATGCGCGGCAGTCCCTGCTGGTGATCGATGTACTGGATCGTGGGATGGTTGCCCGGCGGATCGGCAGGAACGTCGTTTTGCAAGGGCACGGAGATGTCGATCAGCTTGCGGGCCATGCGTTGCTCCTGCTGCCTTGCGCCTGTTCTTGGCGCCGTCTTAGACGGCGTTTTTCGTGAGTGTGCATGAAGTTGCGCGCACCGCTCAAGCAAGGCGTCAGGGTGGCTTGCCGCTGCCGCGAAACGCCTTTATACGTTCCCCCGCGCTGGCCAAATCGTTCTCCGGGACATTGGCTCGCCACCGCCATCAAAACCTAACCTGTTGATTTTGCGCGGTTAATGCTCCCTTCGTCTATCGGTTAGGACGCCACCCTTTCACGGTGGAGAGAGCGGTTCGATTCCGCTAGGGAGCGCCACCAGCTGGCACCAAAATATTCACCAGTGACCGGATCGGACTGAGCGGCGCGTCGTACGCTTGCGAAACGCCATGGGCGCTTTGCGGTCACGTTTCACCGCTCTCCTCAAGACAATAAAAAAGCCCCGGACCAGCCGGGGCTTTTTGTTTTGTCAGAGGCAATCAGCCGATCAGTACTTTGCGACGATCGGTCCGCCGAAGCGATAGTTCAGACCAACCTTCACAAGGTCGATACGCTGACGGATGTCGTAGTCGAAGGGAGCAACTGCGGGAGTCAAAGGCTGAACCGTCTCGCGTGCGGTGCCGAAATCGAGATGGTTGTATTCAGCCTTGACCGACCAGCTCGGCGCGAAAGCGTATTCGACGCCAACGCCGACCATCCAGCCCCCGCGTGTGGCGGATGTAGCCTGAGCGTCAACGCCCGTAGCAGTTAGACCGACGGAGAAACGATCGCCGACAATGGCGCCGCCCCCCTTCACGTAGAACAAGGTCTGGTTAACTGCGACACCGAGGCGCGCTGCCAAGGTTCCCATCGCGTCCGTCTTGCTGCGGACGAAGAGATTTGCCGGGCTAAGCGCGTTCGGGCTGGTGGCCTTCAGGTCTGTCCAGCTGCCGTCGAATTCGACACCGTAAACCCACATGCCGGACTGGAAGTTGTAGCCAATCTGGCCGCCCGCGAGCCAGCTGCTGGCCGACTGCGAAGCGATGTTCCGCGGACAACCTGGGCAACCGCCATTGATGTTGGTCGCGGTCAGAGGTGCATCCCAGTTCTTGTCGAACCACGCTCCGCCGCCGTGCACGCCGATGTAAAATCCGGTCCAGGAAAAGACCGGGTCTGGAAGCGGCATCGGGCGGGCTTTAACCGCCATATCTGCCGCGGACGCCGAGCCGATCAGGCCCAGGCTCAGAATTCCAGCAAGCAGGCCAATCAATCTGGCTTTCATGTGTAGTTCCCCAAAAGGATAATTTCAAAATTCTAGTTCCATGAATGATCCCAGTACTAGTGACGTGCAACGGCAAAAAAGCTGGATGCTGGGAAGTCGCGTCGGATTTACCTCCGCATGTGATATTTATGACAAAAACGACCCGGCTTTTGGGGCTTTATGTCCGCGTTTGCCGGAAATGTTAGCAAAACAATCCAAAGTCAAATTCAACCGGTGATGGAAAGAGGCGACCTAGCCAACCTTTCAACGGCTGAAAACACTCGGGATGTCGCCCCGAAATAGCGAGTGGATTCGGTACGGGCACCTCCGGCCTCGTCGTCATTTTCGAAATTTTGGGCCTCGCGGAACTCCCAGCCCCATTCGCAATTGGTTCCCTGAGGGAAAGCTTCATTGGAGGCTGCGATGGCTGACATCTGGCGACCTATCCACCACATCCCAGCGGACGAGCCGAACGATACCGGACTCGAAGAAGCGGCCTATGTCGCGGGTTGGGCGATGAGCGGTGCCGCGGTCCTCGGCGTCGTGATGCTGATATGGCATTTCAATATCTGAATGGCCCATTGAACCACTGCAAGCAGAGCTAAATCAGGCGCGTACTTGCGCGTAAGCTCTTCATGTTTTGGTTGAAGAAGCTCGTCCAGTTTATCGGCGAAAGACGCTAAGGGCTCCCATTGCCTTGCTGTGGTAGCGCGCTTGTTTACAGTGTTGGGGATCAAGGCTCGCCCGTTCGTTTGAATGCACTATGCTACCCGCCCATGAGTCATCCTTCGCTTTCCCGCATTGTCAGCCGATTCAAGCGTGAGCCATCGCGCACCGGCTCGCTCATCATCACCTTCCATGGCGACGCTATCCTGCCGCGCGGCGGCACGGTTTGGCTCGGCACGCTGCTGCAATTCCTCGATATGCTGGGCACCGATGGTGGGGTTGTCCGCACCGCTGTATCGCGGCTGGCGGCGGACGGTTGGCTCGATCGCGATAAGGTGGGACGAAAGAGTTTCTACAAGCTCGCCAAAAGCGGCCGCGAAAGATTCGAGACCGGCATCGAGCATGTCTACAATCGCAATCCATCGACATGGGCGGGGCGCTTCGAACTGCTGCTGATCGGGAACGGTGCCGACCGCGAGGCCTCGCGCGCCGTTTTGGAAGAAGCCGGGTTCGGAAGTCCGATGCCGGGCGTGTGGGTTGCCCCGTCGAATGTGCCGGTGCCGTCGGTGGCGGCGGGCGCGATCCGGCTGGAGGTTTCCGCCGAAGACGCAGCGGGCAGGCGGCTTGTAGATGCAAGCTGGTCGCTGGAGCGAACGGCAGACTCGTATCGCGAATTCCTCAAGACCTTCGCGCCGCTGCGCGATTGGGTCGGCGGGGAAGACATCTCGCCGGCCGACGCCATTCTGGCGCGCGTGCTGATGATCCATCATTACAGGCGGGTGATCCTGCGCGATCCGATGCTGCCGACCGCTTTGCTGCCTTCGGCTTGGCCCGCGCTGGAAGCCAGGCAACTGTGCGCGCAGCTTTATCAGGCGCTCATGCCCGCGTCTGAAAAGTGGCTGGATGCAAACGGCGCCAGCGTGAACGGTCCGCTGCAGTCGCCGGGGCCGGAACTCAAGCGCCGGTTCTCGGACGTGCAGCGCAATATGTTACAGAAATAACTTGCACATCAAAATTTATGATATATATTTCGCCGTGTCTCCCGGGAGGAAACGGCGATGTACACGCAGGCTCTCAATTCATCCGACACCGAGATCAATGTTGTCGAGGACGCCGAGCGGGCGGCACATTTTCAGGCGCGTATCGATGCCGATGACCGGATCGAGCCGAACGACTGGATGCCGGCGGCGTATCGTAAAACGCTGACGCGTCAGATTTCCCAGCACGCCCATTCTGAAATCGTCGGCATGCTGCCGGAAGGCAACTGGATCACCCGCGCGCCGACGCTTCGCCGCAAGGCGGCGCTGCTCGCGAAGGTACAGGACGAGTGCGGCCACGGCCTTTATCTTTATGCTGCCGCTGAAACGCTCGGCGCCTCGCGCGAAGAACTCGTCGATCTCATGCTGAGCGGCAAGGCGAAGTACTCCTCGATCTTCAACTATCCAACCCCGACATGGGCGGACATCGGCGCGATCGGCTGGCTGGTCGATGGCGCTGCCATCATGAACCAGATTCCGTTGTGCCGCTGTTCCTACGGTCCTTACGCCCGCGCGATGATCCGTGTGTGCAAGGAGGAGTCGTTTCACCAGCGTCAGGGCTACGAGATCATGCTGACCCTGTCGCGCGGCACCGAAGACCAGAAGGCGATGGCGCAGAACGCGCTCGACCGCTGGTGGTGGCCGTGCCTGATGATGTTCGGCCCGCCTGATCAACTGAGCCAGCACAGCGACAAATCCACCCAGTGGAAGATCAAGCGCTTCTCGAACGACGATCTGCGTCAGAAGTTCATCGATGCCACGGTGCCGCAGGCGCATTACCTCGGCCTCACCATTCCCGACGCCGACCTCACATGGAACGAGGAGACGAAGCATTGGGAATATGGCGAGATCGATTGGGAGGAATTCAAGCAGGTGCTGTCCGGCAACGGACCGTGCAACCGCGACCGCATAACTGCGCGCCGCAAGGCGCATGACGACGGCGCGTGGGTGCGGGAAGCCGCCGTCGCTTACGCCGAGAAAAAGAAGGCGCGCCGCGCCGCTCTAGCCGCCTGACGGAGAACGATCATGACCACGCCGAATGTTCAGCTATGGGAAGTGTTCATCCGCAGCCGCAACGGCCTCGCGCACAAGCATGTTGGATCACTTCATGCCGCCGACGAAACGCTGGCGCTGCAGGCCGCGCGCGACATCTACACGCGCCGGGGCGAGGGACTTTCGATCTGGATTGTGCCATCGAATGCGATCATCGCTTCCGATCCCTCGGAGAAGGGCATGATGTTCGAACCGGCGATGTCGAAAATCTATCGCCATCCGACATTCTACGATGTGCCGGATGAAGTCGGGCATATGTGATGACCGTTGCATCCATCAAAGTCACCGAAAGCCCGCTGGTGCTATACGCGCTGCGCCGCGCGGACGATGCGCTGATCCTCGGCCATCGCCTGTCCGAATGGTGTGGCCATGCGCCGATGATGGAAGAGGATATGGCGCTGGCCAATATGGGCCTCGACCTGATCGGGCAGGCGCGCGAGCTTTATACTTACGCCGCGAAAGCCGAAGGCGCTGGCAACGACGAAGACAAGTTCGCCTACCTGCGCGACGTGCGCCAGTATCGCAATCTGCTGCTGGTCGAGCAGCCAAACGGCGATTTCGCGCGCACCATCGTGCGGCAGTTTTTCTATTCGGCATTTGCCGATCCGTATTGGCGAGCGATGATGGCCTCCAAGGACGAGACGCTGGCTGCCATCGCCGCGAAGTCCGAGAAGGAAAGTGCCTATCATCTGCGGCACACGTCGGAATGGATGATCCGGCTCGGGGACGGCACCGAAGAAAGCCATCGCCGCGCACAGGCTGCTATCGATGACCTGTGGGCGTTCACCGGCGAACTGTTTCATGCCGACGCGAGCGACGCGAAGCTGATCTCGGAAGGAGTCGCGATCGATCCGGAAGCGTTCCGCGCGCGCTGGATGCAAACCGTCTCATCTGTGCTCGACGAAGCCACGCTGAAGCGTCCGGCGAATGACTGGATGCAGAAGGGCGGCCGTTCCGGCGAGCATACCGAGCATCTCGGTCATCTGCTCAGCGAGCTACAATCGATGCAGCGAACCTTTCCGAATGCGACATGGTAACCGTTGCCAACCATACGCGCGATCTGCGCCAGACGGCCTGGGACGCGGCGGCACAGGTGGTCGATCCGGAAATCCCGGTACTGACCATCGCCGATCTCGGCGTGCTGCGCGACGTGACGGTGACCGACGGCGCGGTGGAGGTGGCGATTACGCCAACCTATTCCGGTTGCCCGGCGATGAATATGATCGCGCTGGAGATTGAACTTGCGCTCGAACGCGAAGGCATCCGCAATTCGAAAGTGCGCACAGTGCTATCGCCCGCCTGGACGACGGACTGGATGAGCGAGCAGGGCCGTCAGAAACTAAAAGACTACGGGATCGCGCCACCGATTGCTGGGAGCGGCCGCCGCGCGCTGTTCGGCGAGCAGGAGGTTGAATGTCCGCAATGCGGATCGGTGGACACCGAGGTTTTGTCCGAATTCGGCTCGACATCCTGCAAGGCGCTGTGGCGCTGCAAGGCGTGCCGCGAGCCGTTCGACTATTTCAAGTGTCATTAGAAATCAAAGTACGAGCAGATGTCGCACGCTCCAAAGTTTCATCGCCTCGCCATCGACGATCTGCGCCGGGAAACATCCGACGCGGTGTCGATGACCTTCGCTATTCCACAAGAACTGGCCGACGATTACGCCTTCGCATCGGGACAGTATCTGACGCTGCGCACCACGATGGACGGCGAGGAAGTACGCCGCTCCTATTCGATCTGCTCGAGTCCGGATGACCGCGAGTTGCGCATCGCGGTGAAGAAAGTGGACGGCGGCGCGTTCTCAAGCTGGGCGTTGGATGAGTTGAAATCCGGCGACGAATTGGACGTGATGACGCCGACAGGCCGCTTCGGTATAGCTCATGCGCCGGATCAGGCGCGCGTGCATGTAGGCTTCGCTGCAGGAAGCGGCATCACGCCAATCATTTCTATCGTTCGTGGAATTTTGTCGCGCGAACCGAACAGCCGTTTCTTTTTGTTTTACGGCAACCGCGCGACCAACGGCATTCTGTTCCGTGAAGCGCTGGAAGAGTTGAAAGACCGCTTCATGGGCCGCCTGTCGGTGTTCCATGTCCTGTCGCAGGAAGAGCAGGATCTGCCGATCCTTTACGGGCGTCTTGACCGCGAGAAGATCGAGGTGCTGCTGCGCGCGATGGTGCCGGCGGCTGCTGTCGATCATGTATTCGTCTGCGGTCCCGTCGCCATGAGCGAGGAGATCGAGAAGACCTGCATCGATCTCGGCATTCCGGCCGATCATGTTCATGTCGAACGCTTTGTCTCAGGTCTCGGCGGCAAGCCGCGCGCGAAAGTTCAGGTCGCTCCGGAAGCGCCGCCGAAAGCCGTTGCGTCACTGATCGTGGATGGCAAGCGCAAGGATGTGCCGATTGCAGACGGCGAGGCTATTCTCGACGCGGCGCTGCGCGCAGGGATGGATTTGCCTTACGCCTGCAAGGGCGGCATGTGCAGCACCTGTCGCGCCAAGATCGTCGAAGGCGAAACGCGGATGGATGTGAACTATTCGCTAGAGCCTTGGGAGATCGAAGCCGGCTTCGTTCTCACATGTCAGGCGCATCCCGTGTCGCCGCGCGTGGTCGTCGATTACGACCAGATGTGACTGCCGCCGCGTTATTGGGACTGTGGCCGCACGGCGTTCATCGTGAGAAGTTCATAAGTCGCGGCTGACTCAGTCTTGTCTGTCAGGATTTCGACATCCCAGCGCACTTCGCCATATTGCTTGTTGCGCGGCGATTTTTCCTTCGCAGTGAGGCGCACCTTGATGCTCTCGCCGGGCTGGATCGGTTTGGTGAAGCGCAGCGTATCGAGACCATAGTTCGCCAGCACCGGGCCTGGATCGGGATCGACAAACAATCCGGCCGCGAACGACAGCAGCAGATATCCGTGCGCGACACGACCGGGGAAGAACGGATGCCCCTTGGTCGCTTCCTCGTCCATGTGGGCATAGAATGTGTCGCCGGTGAAGTGCGCGAAATGCTCGATGTCCTCAAGCGTAATTTTGCGCTCTTTCGAATAGAACGTCTGACCGACATCCAGATCCTCGAAATGGAAGCGAAACGGATGTCGATCCTTTTCGATGACCGGCGCGCCTTTGGTCCAACTTCCGGTAATGCCCGTCAGCATCGCGGGTGATCCCTGAATGGCGGTGCGTTGCATGTAGTGATGCACGCTGCGCACGCCGCCAAGCTCCTCGCCGCCGCCTGCGCGACCGGGGCCGCCATGCACCATCTGCGGCATCGGCGAGCCGTGGCCGGTCTGTTCCTTCGCGCAGTCGCGGTCGATTACGACCAGCCGTCCATGGAAGCTTCCAATGCCAAACACAAGGTCCGACGCGATCTTCGGATCGTGCGTGTACACGGACGCCACGAGGCTGCCGCCGCCGCGATTTGTCAGCGCAATGGCATCATCGAGATCGGAATAGCCCATCACCGTGCTTACGGGGCCGAACGCCTCGATGGAATGAACATTGGTTGCGCGGATCGGATCGGCGCAATGCAGCAGCATAGGCGGCAAGAACGCGCCGCGCGTCACGTCTGCGCCCTGAACCTCAAAATTGTCGGGGTCGCCGAACATGAGTTGCGCTTCCGCGCGTAGCTTCTTCACATGCGCGAGGACATCGCGCCGCTGATCCAGGCCGACGACCGGACCCATACGCACGTTCTCAAGCTCGGGATTTCCGATCACGGTTTTTGCGAGACGTTCACGCAGCGCGTCGATCACGGCTTCTACGCTCGCGGAGGGCGCGAAGGCGCGACGAATGGCGGTGCATTTCTGCCCGGCCTTCACCGTCATCTCCTTGGCGACTTCCTTGATGAACAGATCGAATTCCGGCGTGCCGGGTGCCGCGTCCGGCGCCAGGATGGCCGCGTTGAGGGAGTCACGTTCGGCAATGAAGCGCACGGCTTCCTTGGCGATCACGGGATGCCGCTGAAGTTTTTCGGATGTGTCGGCTGAGCCGGTGAATGACACGACATCCTGACAGGTGAGGTGATCGAAGAGGTCACCGGTCGAGCCGACTATGAACTGAAACGCGCCTTCAGGGAGAATGCCGGACTCCGCGATCATGCGCGCGAGTGCGTGCGCGACGTAGGATGTGACGGTGGCCGGTTTGGAAACAACGGGCACGCCGGCAAGCAGGGCAGGCGCGAGCTTCTCGAGCATACCCCAGCAGGGAAAGTTGAACGCGTTGATGTGAACCGCAACACCGTGAAGCGACGTGATGATGTGCTGACCGGCGAATGTGCCGGCTTTGCCCATCGGCTCCACCGCGCCGTCGAGCAGGAAGGTGGAATTCGGTAGTTCGCGACGGCCTTTGCTCGCGTACACGAACAGCGTTCCGATGCCGCCGTCTACATCGATCAGGTTATCGGTGCGCGTCGCGCCGGTCTGGAACGAGAGCTTGTAAAGCTGGTCCTTCCGCTCGGTGAGATATTGCGCGAGCTTCTTGAGAAGGTCCGCGCGCTGATGAAACGTCAGCTTGCGCAGATTATTGCCGCCGATGTTACGCGCATAAGCGAGCACGCTGCGCATATCCAATCCGCCGCTGGATGCCGTCGCGACGACGTCGCCGTTGACCGCACTGTGCACCTCGACCAGATCGTGTCCCGGTGCCGCCCATTGTCCGTTGATGTAGCTTTCGAGTTTCATGGGATCACTCTTGTGATTGTGGGCGGTACACGCCTTATTGCGCGGACGCGGTGCGCTTCGCTGGTTTCGACGGTGCCTTGAGCAAGCCTCGTGCGCCGTCGGCAATCAGCCGCGTTACGACCTCGGCATATTCGGCGCGGCTGACGGAGCCGGTGCTCTTGAACCAGAGGTAGTGCCAGTTCACCATGCCGAACAGCGACATGGTCACCGGCATCGCCATCTTGGTGCCTTTCAGATGTGGCGCGACGCCGAGAACAGCGGCGGAAAATATCGTGACAAGCTCGCGTTCCATGCCCTTGAGCGCGGCCTGCCGCTCCGCAGGCAAAAACCGCATGCTGCTGATCTGCACGTTGTGCTGAGAGTCCGCGTCCCGATAGGCTTCGAGCAGCGCTGTGATGAGTTCGCGCAGTCGCGCTTCCGGCGGCAGAGTGGGGCGGTCCGCCGCCTCGACGACTTCCAGCAATTCCTCGAGGTGGAAGCGGATGACGTCGAACAGCAAGCCCTCTTTGTCCTTGTAGTAGTGATAGAGGTTCGCTTTCGACACGCCGCAGGCTTCGGCGATCTTATTCATCGATGCGCGGTCGTAGCCGTGCGCGGAGAAAAGCTCCGCCGAGCGATCGAGGATCGCCTGTCGTTTGTCGTCGTAATCGTTGGCGCGGCTGCGTGCCATGAGCGGGCTTGTTCCTACTGTGGTTTCGGTCTGCGATCGATGATGCGCTTGGCCTTGCCGACGGAGCGCTCGATGGTGCCCGGATCGAGCACGTTGACGTTGGCTGTGATGCCGATGGTGTCTTTCACCGATTCCGCCAGTTGCTTGGCAGCAGCGGCGCGCGCCGTATGGCTGGCATCGGGCCGTGCTTCGACCTGGATTTCCATGTCGTCCATGCGTCCGTCGCGCGTCAAAATGAGCTGGTAGTGTACCGACAGATCGTGAATCGCGAGCAGCTTTTCCTCGATCTGAGTTGGGAACACATTGACGCCGCGCACGATCATCATGTCGTCCGAGCGTCCGGTGACTTTCTCCATGCGACGGAGCGAGCGCGCGGTGCCGGGCAGCAGCCGCGTCAGGTCGCGCGTGCGATAACGAATGATCGGCATGGCTTCTTTGGTGAGCGATGTGAAAACCAGTTCGCCCTTCTCGCCGTCTGGCAGAACCGCGCCGGTCACCGGGTCGATCACCTCTGGATAGAAATGATCTTCCCAGACATGAAGGCCATCTTTGGTCTCCACGCATTCGCTGGCGACGCCCGGACCCATCACTTCAGACAGGCCATAAATGTCCACCGCGTGCAGGTCGAACGCTTCTTCTATCTCCTCGCGCATGGCGTTGGTCCATGGCTCGGCACCGAAGATGCCAATGCGCAGCGACGATTTGCGCGGATCGAGACCCTGTTTCCTGAATTCGTCGAGGATCGCCAGCATGTAGGAGGGCGTCACCATGATGACTTCGGGCTTGAAGTCGGTGATGAGCTGCACCTGCCGCTCGGTCATGCCGCCGGAGATCGGGATCACGGTGCAACCCAGACGCTCCGCGCCGTAATGCGCGCCGAGGCCGCCCGTGAAAAGTCCGTAGCCATAGGCGACATGCACCTTCATGCCGGGACGCCCGCCTGCCGCGCGGATGGAGCGCGCGACGACATCGCTCCAGGTGTCGATGTCGCCTTTTGTGTAGCCCACCACGGTCGGCTTGCCGGTCGTGCCTGACGAAGCATGAATGCGCGCGACATTTGCTTCCGGCACGGCAAACATGCCGAAAGGATAATTGTCGCGCAGGTCGGTCTTGATGGTGAAGGGGAACTTCGCCAGATCGGGAAGGTCGTTGAATTGATCGGGGTGCACACCGGCCGCGTCGAACTTCGCACGATAGTGCGGCACATTGTCGTAGGCGTGGCGCAGCGACCACGCCAGCCGCTCGCGCTGCAGCGCACGAATTTCGTCACGAGACGCGATTTCGTAACGATCAAGCTCTGATGGCTCGGGTTTCAGCTTGTCCAGCTTGCGCAGCGGAATCTGAAGCAAGGGTCTCTCCCAATCCTACTTATGGACGTTTGTGTCGAGCAGACGGCCCGGTATTGTTCGTGAATGTCCGCGAAATTCCGCGATCACTTTGTTGCTGCCGTCGCGAACGGTGACATCATAGATGCCGCTACGTTCGGCGCGGTTGCGCTCGACCGCATGCGCCGTCAGCGTTTCACCTTCTTGCACCGCATGCAGAAACGTGACCGCGCATTGCTGGGCAACCGCGCGCTGGTCGTAGGTGTTGCATGCGAACGCAAACGTCGAATCCGCCAGTGTGAAGATAAATCCGCCGTGACACATGCCGTGCCCGTTGGTCATATCCTTGCGGACAATCATCGACATCACGGCTTCGCCGGGCGCGACACGCTGCAGGCTCATGCCGAGTCCTTTGCTCGCGCGATCGTCGAGCCACATCGCTTTCGCGCAAGCGTCCGCGAGCGCCGCTGGATCAGAGCTATCGATTGCCGGGCGAGTATTCACAGTCGTCTCCCTGAAGGCTTGTTAGGTCAGCCGTTGAGAGGAGATTACTATTGACCAACCGTTCGGTCAATTATATTGATTCACAAGACCAAAGATAGTTGCAGTTGAAACTATCTGTGGAATATGGTTGGAAACGTGCCGGGCAAGCTCTCCAAAAAACGGAGCGCCCATCATCAGGGAGAAGACTCGTGAAACGTGCATCAGCAATGAAATTCATGATCGCCGCCAGCGTGGCCGGATTGGCGCTCGGGTCTCCCGCGCTTGCCCAGCAGACCGTGAAGATCGGTTCTGTTCTGTCGGTGACCGGGCCGGCGTCGTTCCTCGGCGAGCCCGAAGACAAGACGCTGCGGATGTATGTGGACAAGATCAACGCCGCGGGCGGCGTCAACGGCAAGAAGATCGAGCTGATCATTTATGATGACGGCGGCGACGCCAACAAAGCGCGCACCTTCGCGACCCGTCTTATCGAAGACGACAAGGTCGTGGCTATGGCGGGCGGCTCGACCACCGGCAGCACCATGGCGATGATCCCGGTGTTCGAGGAGGCTCAGGTGCCTTTCATCTCGCTGGCGGGTGCCGTCGAGATCATCGATCCGGTGCGGAAATACGTTTTCAAGACGCCACACACCGACAAGATGGCCTGCGAAAAGATTTTCGAAAACTTGAAAGCGCGCAAGCTGACCAATATCGCGATGATCTCGGGCACCGATGGGTTCGGCGCGTCGATGAAGGCGCAGTGCACCAAAGTTGCGCCGAACTACGACATCAAGATCGTCACCGAGGAGAGCTACGGCCCGCGTGACAGCGATATGACCGGCCAGCTCACCAAGATCAAGAACACCCCCGGTGTACAGGCCGTCGTCAATCCGGGCTTCGGGCAGGGGCCGGCCATCGTGACTCGCAACTATGCGCAGCTCGGCATGACCGCGACGCCGCTCTATCAGAGTCATGGCGTGGCTTCCAAGAGCTTCATCGAGCTTGCGGGCGCTGCGGCGGATGGCGTCCGCTTGCCGGCAGCGGCTTTGCTGGTCGGCGATAAGCTGCCGGACAGCGATCCACAGAAGAAGGTCGTCGTCGATTACAAGAAGGCTTACGAGGATGGCACCAAGAGCCCGGTGTCGACCTTCGGCGGCCACGCTTATGACGGCCTGATGATCCTCGTCGAAGCAATGAAGCGCGCGAACTCGACGGACCCGAAGAAGGTCCGTGACGAAATCGAAAAGACCAAGGGCTTCGTCGGCACCGGCGGTATCGTCAACATGACGCCGACCGATCACCTCGGCCTCGATCTGTCCGCCTTCCGTATGCTGGAAATCAAGGGCGGCGACTGGACGCTGATCGCGCCGGGAACGTAATCCACACACGCGCTCCCGGATGGTCGTTGAGATCGTCCGGGAGCATGTTTCTTTTTGAAGCGTCTCATTTCCATAACGGCAGACATTTGTCCGCGGAGCCGGAATGCCTGAGTTCGTCCAGTTTCTCGTTTCAGGACTGACCGTCGGCGCGGTGTATGCGCTGGTCGCGCTCGGATTCACGCTGGTCTACAACGCGTCCGATGTCGTCAACTTCGCGCAGGGCGAGTTCGTTATGCTCGGCGGCATGGTGACGGTTTTCCTGTCCGTCGCCGGAATTCCGCTGCCGCTCGCCGCACTGCTTGCAGTGTGCGTGTCCATCGTCGTCGGGCTGCTGCTCTATTGGCTCGCCATTGAACCGGCAAAAGATGCGTCGCCGGTCACGCTGATTATCATCACCATCGGCGCGTCGATCCTGCTGCGCGGAATCGCGCAGATCGTTTTCGACAAGCAGTTTCACAAACTGCCGAGCATTTCCGGCGACACGCCGGTCCATTTTCTTGGCGCTGCCGTTCAGCCACAGAGCTTCTGGGTCATCGGCGGCATGGCTGTCATTGTGTTGCTGCTCTACGTATTCCTTGAGCGCACCGTTCTCGGCAAAGCCGTTCTTGCCACCGCTGCCAACAAGCTGGCAGCGCGGCTGGTCGGCATCAACACCACGACCGTGATGGCGCTGGCATTTGGCGGCTCGGCAGCTATCGGCGCGGTGGCGGGCGTTCTCATCACGCCGATCACGCTGACAAGCTACGACGTCGGCACGATGCTAGCGCTAAAAGGTTTCGCGGCGGCCATGCTTGGCGGCATGGGCAATCCAATCGGCGCGGTGGCGGGCGGATTGCTGCTCGGCCTCCTTGAAGCGTTCGGCGTCGGCTACATCAGCTCAACCTATAAGGATGCGTTCGCCTTCATCGTCATTCTGATTGTGCTGTTCGCAGCACCTCAGGGCCTGTTCGGCCGCCGTACGGTAGAAAGAGTCTGAGCGATGCTGCAGAGGATCGGCCATCGCTACCTGACGCTGATCGTGCTCGCGGCGGTCATCGTTGCGCTGCCGCTGATTTTCCCGTCGAGCTACTATTTCCGCGTCGCGTCACTGGTCTGGGTCTCGGCGCTGGCCGCGATTGGCCTCAACGTGCTGATGGGGCAGGCGGGGCAGGTCAGCCTCGGCCATGCGGGGTTCTTCGGTATCGGCGCGTATGCGGTCGCCATCGGCCCGGCGCACTACGGCATTCCGCCATGGGCAGCGCTGCTGATCGGTTGTTTTATTTCGTCGGTGCTGGCCTATCTGGTCGGTCGTCCGATCCTGAAACTGAAAGGCCATTATCTCGCCATCGCCACGCTCGGATTCGGCGTGCTGGTCGCACTCGTCATCACCACCGAGAGCAGATGGACCGGTGGACCGGATGGCATGCCGGTCGCTAAGCTGGTTCTCGGCAGCTGGCGCGTGAGCGGATCGGACACTTGGTATTGGATCACGGGCGCGCTGCTGTTCGCCGGAACATGGATCGCGCTCAACCTGAACGACACGCCCACAGGCCGCGCGTTTCGCGCGTTGCATGACAGCGAGGTCGCCGCGCGCGTGGCGGGCGTCGATGTCGCGCGTTTCAAATTGCAGGCGTTTGTCATTGCGGCGGCATATGCGTCACTGGCGGGCTCGGCGCTGGCGCTGATGAACGGATTCATCAATCCGGATCAGGCGGGTTTTCTTCACTCCGTCGAAATGGTGACGATGGTGGTGCTGGGCGGGCTCGGGTCCGTGCTCGGCAGTATCGTCGGTGCGGCGGTTCTCATCACGCTGCCGCAGGTTCTCACCGTGTTTCAGGAATACGAGCACCTGCTGCTCGGCGTCATCATTATTGTGTCGATGATCTTCATGCGCGACGGCATTGTGCCGACACTGTCGCGCCTGTTGACGCGGAGGACGGGCGCATGACCATCCTCGCGGCGAAGGACATCGGCATTTCATTCGGCGGCATCAAGGCCATCGACGGCGTGAGCTTTGCCGTCAGCCCCGGCGAAATTCTGTCCATCATCGGGCCGAACGGCGCGGGCAAGACAACGCTCTTCAACATCGTGTCCGGCGTCTATGAGTGTGATCAGGGCCGGGTCGAATTGTCCGGAGAGGACGTGACGAGTCTGGCACCGGATAAACTCGCCGCTCGCGGCATGTCCCGCACATTCCAGAACCTGCAGATTTTCCAGCGCATGACCGCCGCCGAGAACGTCATGGTCGGGCGCCACCTGCGCGAACGCTGCAATCTTTTCGCGGACCTGTTCCGTTTGCCGTCCGTCACGCGGCAAAATGCCGAGACGCGCGAAGCCGCGCTGGCGTTTCTGGATGAAGTCGGTTTGCGACAGCACGCCGACACGGTCGCGGGCTCGCTGTCATATGGCGCATGCAAGCGCCTTGAGATTGCGCGCGCGCTGGCCGCCGAGCCGCGCGTGCTGCTGCTCGATGAGCCAGCGGCGGGCTGCAATCCAGTCGAGACCGAAGAGATCGACGAGTTGATCCGCCGTGTCGCGGAGAAGGGAATCGCGGTCGTGCTTGTCGAGCACGACATGAAGCTGGTGATGAAGATCTCCAACCACATTCTTGTGCTGAATCGCGGCAAGCCGATCGCCGAAGGCAAGCCGCGCGATGTGCGCGACAATCCGGCGGTGCTCGAAGCCTATCTCGGCAAGCATGGTGCGAAGGAGGCGGCGCGTGCTTGAAGTCTCCAACCTTCGCAGTGCTTACGGCCGCATCGAGGTACTGCATGGTGTCAGCCTGTCCGTGCGCGCCAACGAAGTGGTCGCGCTGATCGGATCGAACGGCGCGGGTAAGACCACGCTGCTGCGCGCGCTGTCGGGTGTGCAGCCGATCACGTCCGGAGAAATCAGCTTTCTCGGCGAACGTATCGACCGCCTCAAACCGCACAAGCGCGTCGCGCGCGGGATCACGCAATCGCCCGAAGGGCGGCAGATTTTTGGGCCGCTCACCGTCGAGGACAATCTCCGCCTCGGCGCTTACATGCGCCGCGACAGGGATATAGACAGCGACCGCGACAGGGTGTTCGGCATGTTTCCAATTCTTGCCGAAAAGCGGCGTCAGCTTGCGGGCGGTCTGTCCGGAGGGCAGCAGCAGATGCTAGCCATCGGACGCGCGCTCATGGGCAAGCCGAAACTGCTGCTGTTGGACGAGCCGTCGCTCGGGCTTTCGCCTACGCTAGTGGACCAGATTCTCGCCGCCATCGCTGCGCTTCGCACGGACGGCGTAACGGTGCTGCTCGTCGAGCAGAACGCCAGCGCAGCGCTTGAGATCGCTGATCGGGGCTACGTGCTCGAAACCGGCAAGGTGTCGTTTGAGGGCGACGGCGCGACGCTTTTGTCCGATCCGAAGGTCAAGGCTGCCTACCTTGGGGCAGCGTAGGGCTTCATTCTGCTGATTGTGGAACAGCCTCCAGCGATTCAGCCTGCGTTCGTCCGAACAACTTATACAGCGCAGGCAACACAAACAGCGTCAGCAGCGTTGCCGTCACAAGACCGCCGATCACGACCGTCGCAATCGGCCGTTGCACCTCCGCGCCTGTTCCGGTCGCCAGCGCCATTGGGACGAAGCCGAGAGATGCGACCAGCGCCGTCATAACGACAGGCCGCAGCCGCATCAGCGCCCCTTCAAAGATGGCATCGGTTTCGGCGATACGTCCCGAAGCCAGTTGCTTGATTGTGGTCAACATCACCAGTCCATTAAGCACCGCGACGCCTGACACTGCGATAAAACCGACGGCGGCAGACACAGAGAACGGCATGCCGCGCAGCCACAGCGTGATCACGCCACCGGCAAGCGCGAGCGGCACGGCGCTGAAGACGAGAAGGGCATCGCGTGCGGAGCCGAGCGCGCTCATCAGCAAAAGAAAGATCACGATGAAGCACGCAGGCACGACGACGGCAAGCCGACGCTGCGCAGCCTCAAGATTCTCGTATTGCCCGCCCCACGTCATCCAAGAGCCTGGCGGCAACACCACATTCGCATCGATCTGCGCGCGGGCATCACTAACGACCGACGCAAGATCTCGGTCCCGGACATTCGCGGTGATGACCACGCGCCGTTTGCCGCTTTCCCGGCTTATCTGGTTTGGGCCCTCGTCGAACCCGAACGTCGCGAGTTCGCCGAGTGGCATCGTCGCAGGCGCGGCGGTTGTCATCGGCAACGGCACCGGCAGACGTCTCAAGGCATCGACATCGCCACGGATGGATTCCGGCAGACGCACCACGATGTCGAAATGCCGGTCGCCTTCGAAGATTGCGCCCGCATGCCGCCCGCCGATAGCCGTTCCGATCACATCCTGAACCGTTGCGGCGCTCACTCCGCGCCGCGCGATCTCGGACTTGTTGACCTTGATATCGAGCACCGGCAATCCGCTGACTTGTTCCACCTTGACGTCCACAGCACCTTTTGTCTTTTGCAGAATGCCTGCGATCTGCGCCGCGCTCCGCAGCATCTTCTCCAGATCGTCTCCGAACAGCTTGATCGCGAGATCCCCGCGAACGCCCGCGAGCAGTTCATTGAACCGCATCTGGATCGGTTGGGTGAATTCGTAAGCGTTGCCGGGAAGCTCGTTGACCGCGTCAGCGATGCGATCGAGCAGGGCGCCTTTGCTTAAGGATGGGTCCAGCCACTCACTCTGCGGCTTCAGGATGATGAATGTGTCGGACGCATTGGGCGGCATCGGATCTGAAGCGATTTCCGCGGTGCCGGTTTTAGAAAAGACAAACGCCACCTGCGGGAATGCGCTGACTGTTTTCTCGACATTGAGTTGCATCGCCTGTGACTGCGCCAGGCTGGTGCTGGGAATCCGCAGCGCGTGCATGGCGAGGTTCTTCTCGTCCAGCGTTGGCACGAATTCCTGACCGAGCCGAAAGAACATCAGAAGCGCACCTGCTGTCAGAACGAGCGCACCACCGATCACGGGGCGGGGGCGGGTAATGGTGCGCTTGAGCAGGGGCGCGTACGATTCCTTGATGCGGCGCACTGCACCATTGTCGTGTTCGTTCACGCGGCCCGTGATGAAAATGGCGATGAGTGCCGGAACCATTGTGAGCGACAGCACGAAGGCCGCAACGAGTGCGAGGATCACCGTCAGCGCCATCGGCTCGAACATCTTGCCTTCGACGCCGGTAAACGTCAGCAGCGGCACGTAAACCAGAATGATGATCGCCTGACCGTAGACGCTGGGGCCGATCATCTCCTCGGTTGCGGCCTGGATCGTCGCGAGTCGTTCAGAAGATGACAGGGTGTGGCCGAGCTTGGCCTGGCGCTCGCCGAGATGACGTAGTGCGTTTTCGGTAATGATGACTGCACCATCGACGATCAGGCCAAAATCCAGCGCGCCGAGGCTCATCAGGTTCGCGCTGATCCGCCCCTGAAGCATTCCGGCAGCGGTCATCAACATGGCGACGGGGATCACCAGAGCCGTGATGACGGCAGCGCGGATATTGCCGAGCAAGAGGAACAGGACCGCGATGACAAGCAGCGCGCCTTCGCCGAGATTTGTCGCCACCGTGCTGATCGTCGCATCGACAAGCTGCGTCCGGTTCAGCACGGTCTCGACCATGATCCCTGCGGGCAGCGAGCGGCGGATCTCTTGCATTTTTTTGTCCACGGCGGCTGCGACCGTGCGGCTGTTGCTGCCCATCAGCATCAGCGCCGTGCCGACGACCACTTCGCTTCCATTGCGGCTGGCGCTGCCAGTACGGATCTCGCCTCCAATCGAAATTTCGGCAACATCGCGGATGCGAACCGGCACGCCGTTGCGTGTGCTGATGACCACATCGCCAATGTCTGTTAGATTTTCGAGGCGGCCACTGCTGCGAACCACAATGCCTTCGCCATTGCGGTCGATGGTGCTCGCGCCACGGCTGACATGGTTCGCCCCGATAGCGCGCGCCACATCGCCAAACGACAGACCAAGTGCAATCAGTCTCACTGGATCGGGAAGCACCTGATACTGCTTGACGTAGCCGCCGATGGAATCGACTCCGGCGACGCCTGTCGCACTTCGAATTTGCGGTCGGACGATCCAGTCCTGCACCGTTCGCAAGTAAGCGCCGCGCTCGATGTCGGTCGCAAGCCGCTCGCCTTCCGGCGTGATGAACGAGCCGTCGGACTGCCAGCCGCTTTTGCCGAAGCTGCCGCTTGCCTTCGGCGCGAACGCGACTGTCCACATATAGATTTCACCGAGGCCGGTCGAGATCGGTCCCATCTTCGGATCGACGCCTGGCGGAAGACTGGATCGCAGTTCGATCAGGCGTTCGTTGATCTGCTGTCGCGCAAAATAAATATCCGTCGCCTCGGCAAACACAGCAGTGACCTGAGAGAAGCCATTGCGTGATAGCGAGCGCGTGCTTTGCAGTCCGGCAATGCCAGCCAGCGCGGTCTCGATGCGGAACGTGACCTGCTTTTCGATTTCTGCAGGCGAAAGCGCCGGGGCCGTCGTATTGATCTGTACCTGTTTGTTCGTGATGTCGGGAACGGCATCGATGGGTAGCCGCGCAAGCGACCACGCGCCCAGTACGACAAACCCTAGGCTGACCAGAACGACGGTCCAGCGATGTGCGATGGACCATGCGAGAACGTGGCGGATCATGTCGTGCGGCCCTAGTGCTGATGCGCGGCTTCGCCGCGGCCAAGGTCTGCTTTCAAGATGAAGGTATTCGCCGTGGCGATCCGCTCGCCAGCCGTCAGACCGGATGTCACCTCGAACGAGCTTCCGTCGTCACGGCCTGTTGTGATCCAGCGCGGCTCGAAGCCGCTGGATGTGCGGACGAACACTGAAGTTTGGCCATTCACGGTTTGCACGGCCGTTTTCGGCACAACAATCTGCGCGGTGTCCTGCCGCACAGGAATGTCCGCTATAACAAACATGCCAGGCCGCAGCGCGTTGGAAGCGTTATCGACCGAAGCGACCGCGCGCGCGAGGCGTGTCTCCTTATCGAGCAACGGACTGATAAACATGATCGTTGCCGGCATGGCGTCGGCGTTGCTCGCCCGCACAGTGATCTGCTGGCCTTCGCGGATGGCGGCAATGTCCGACGTCGGCAACGCAATTTCAGCCCAAACAACGCTGGGATCGACAATCACGAACAGTTCGCTTTCCTGTCCCTCGCGGCCCACCAGCGATCCGAGATCGACGCGGCGTTCGGCGACCTTGCCGCGCATCGGCGCGCGCAGCTCCTGCAGACGCAGACTTTCGATCGGCTGCTGCGGGAGAGCCGCGATTTGATCGCCTGTGAGGCCGAGCGCGAATAGCTTCTGCCGCGCGACATTGAATTTGATGCGGCCGTCCTCAAACGTGGTCTTGGCGCGAAGGAAATCGTTCTCGCTGGTGACTTTGGATTCGAACAAGCTTTTCGAACGGTTGAACAGCGTCTCCTGCAGATCGAACGCCACCCGCGTCGCAAGATACTCGCTCTTTGCATCGGCGACCTCGCGGCTTTCGATCACGGCGAGCACGTCGCCTTGCTCGACGCTATCGCCGATCCGCTTGCGCAGTTCGGCAACAGTCCCGAGCAGCCGCACGGAAACCTTGGCGATGCGGTCACCTGCCGGAACGATGCTGCCCGGAACTGCGAGGCGCTTGCTTAACGTGCCGCCGCCGATCTCCTGAATGGCGAAATGGCCAGCTTCGATCTGCCGTTCGCTGAGTTTGATTCCCGCGTCCTCGCGATGTTCGGAACGCGCTGGCGCTGCCGGCGCGTCATGCGCGTATGAGGGCGGACTCGAATAGACGGCCGCAAGAATGCCGAACGCGGCCATCGCGCAAGCAAAATTGAATTTAATCATCGCTGAAATCCCGCGAATTGAATCGCATGGCCGTATAAGCGGCCGCGTGAATTGAACGCATGCAGGCCGCCGCGCAGCTTCACGCTGCGGACGTGCCGAACGGCCTAGAGGCCGCGTGCGCTCAGGCGCGGGGTGGTTTGAAAAGCGGGAGACCGGCGAGGGATGTCAGCGTCTGTTCGCGGCCGAGAGGCGGGGCGTGATGGCTCACATCGGCAGGCGTCTGTACAACACTGAGCGGCTGCGCCGTCACATGGCTCAGGCAATGGCCGCAATGAGCAGGCATGGTGTGGTCCGGTGTGTCGGACGAAGGCGTGCTGCTCTGGTCAATGGCGACGATGACCGAATCGTTTCCGGCGAGCGCCGTCTCGCAACCCGCACAATGGATCAGCGACACCAGCAGGCCGAACACCAACGCCAGCACCAACGGAATCCGGCGTCGTCGGTCGCTGCGTTCTGCGCCGTCGAGCGCGCTATATGTGGCGGTGTCTGCCATGCCTGTTACCGTTAAATTCTCCGTCGGGCGTTTTCAAGGCCCGTTATGCCGCATGATCCGGTGCCAAGGTGCAGGCACATGCGGTCTCGATATTTGTCTCGATCTGAATCGTAGTGTGGTGAATACCGAAATCGTCGTTCAAGTGCTGCGCAGTGTGCAGCAGGAAAGTATCGCCCGGTTGTCCTGCGGGCATCACGAGATGGCAGGTGAGCGCGACCTCCGTGGTGCTCATCGGCCAGATGTGCAGATCGTGAACCTGCGTGACGCCCGGAGCCTGTTCGAGGTAACGGCGCACAGCGAGGGGATTGATCGACGGCGGAACGGCACCGAGCGACATCGCAGTGCTGTCGCGCAAGAGACCCCATGTGCCCCACACGATGACCGCGACAATGGCGAGACTGGTTACGGCATCGAGCCACAGCCAGCCGGTGAACGTGATGACGACAGCGGCTATCACCACGCCTGCCGACACTGCGGCGTCGGCTGCCATGTGTAGGTAAGCCCCTTTGATGTTCAGGTCGCTCTTGCGGCCGGAGGCAAACAGCAGCGCGGTGAAGCCGTTGACGAAAATCCCGATGGTCGCGACGATGATAACAGTCTTTTCCGCGACCGGCTCAGGATGCAACAGCCGCATCACCGCTTCCCAGCCAATTGCGCCGACAGCGATCAGCAGGAACACCGCGTTGAACAGCGCCGCCAATATCGACGATCCGCGCAGGCCATAGGTGTAGCGCGGCGAAGGAGCGCGCTTCGAAAGGATCACAGCAATCCACGCGACCACGAGTCCGAGAACGTCGGAGAGGTTGTGTCCTGCATCGGCGATCAGCGCAGTCGAGTTGCTGGCATAACCATAGATCGCCTCGACAATCACGAACGCCGTGTTGAGTGTAATCCCGATGGCGAAGGCCGCACCGAAGTTCGCGGGCGCGTGTACATGACCGCCGTGACCGTGCCCTGCATGACTGTGCGAGTGCCCGTCATGTGCGTGGCCGTGATGCGAGTGATCGTGCGAATGCGCCATGCTTATCCCGTAACGCCGGACGTAATCCGGCTGCGTTACGGGATATGCGTCATCCCGAAACCGAATACTATCACAATGGGAAAGTTGCCCGGAGGCAGCCGCAACCTATTGCAGAAACGGCTGCACGTCAGCGACGGCGCGAGAGCGGGTCACGGCTGTCGCGATATTGTCCGCCAGCAGGCGGGCGAGGCAGGAATAGCCCCAGTCATTCATGTGCAGGCCGTCCGGCGAGATGAAACGATCAAATCCGATGGATTGCTCGTCGTGCCAGTGGCGCATCGCGACGTATCGGCGGAACAGCGGCACATGGGTCAGCTTGGCGACATAGGAAATCATGCCGACCATTTCGCTGACGGCAGGCTTGGCGTTGACCTTTGGAGCGAACTGCGGATCGATCAGCATGACGTCGGCGCCGCTGTTCTTGATCCGCGTGATGCCGGTCTGCAGCAAGGTTTCCGTTTCGCCGATGCTGGTGTCGCGCATCACGGCATTGGTACCGAGTTGCCAAATCACGAGATCCGGCTTGAGTTCGAGAATCCCATCCATGCGAACCATCATGTCGGCGGCGTCTTCGCCGTTGATGCCGCGATTGACGACCGTCACCGGGGTGCCGGGAAACCGCTGGCGCAGTTCACGCTCAAGGCGGCTCGGATAGGCAAAGGAGGGGGAGCTTGCACCCGATCCGCCGGTCGATGACGAGCCTACGGCGACGATGGTGACAGGATTTTGCGAATCGAGGCGCTTCGCCACGCGGGTGATCGGCGCGTCGAACTGCAACGCGCTTTTGGTCTGCTTGCAGGGCTGCTCTTTGAAGATCGCGTTCAGATCGCCGCCCGTATTCGCAGCGATGCTCATTCCGGTTGTCACCTGCTCGGCAGAAGCCGGCACATACAACACGGCCGAAACGCCAACCGCGATCACGGCAAAGCGCGCCGCGATTGTCGCAGTGTTCCAGCCAGTGGCGAGGTGAAGCATCAAACGGACCTTGGGATAGCGGCCATCGATGGTCCGCACGCCATACCTAGCGAAAACGGCCGCTGCTTACAATAAAGTTCGTAATTGTTTTGGAACTTAAGACAAATGAATCCAACCAAAGATGGTTGATTTAACGTAAGTTTTTTTCTTTTGCGGCGCACAAATCCCTGCATCTTCGACTTAGTGATAATGCCGATTCCCGCGTTACATCGTTTTGCCGACCAGCGTGCTGTAGCCGTTCCAGATGATCTGGATGCCGATGCAAAATAGGATGAAGGCGGACAGGCGCATCAGGACATCTGTTCCGCGCGCGCCGAGGAAAGCGATGATGCGGTCGGCAAAGCGGTAGCAGACAAAGATTGTCGCGGCGATGCCTGCAAGACCGGCGATGGCCGCGCCGCCGAGGACTGCGAGTTGCGCGAAGTCTGCGGTTGGCCGCTGACTGCCGAGCGTAACCGCCACAGAGATCGAACCGGGGCCGACTGTCAGCGGCATGGTCAGCGGGTAGAACGCATCGATCGTCGGTCCGGCTGTGCTGACTTTGCTGCGGTCTTCGGGTTCCTCCGGCGCGTGGAGCAGCCGCCATCCGAATGCCGCTACGACGAGGCCACCGGCGATGCGAACCACGGGCAGCGTGATTCCGAAAAACTCCAGGACATGCGATCCGATGAATAGTGAGCCGAGCAACAGGAAGAAGCTGTTTCGCGCCACGTTCAGGGCGAGCACGCTTCGTTCGGCGTTGGTGCGCCCGCGCGTCATGCGCAGGAACAGCGGCGCACTCCCGACCGGATTGACGATGGGAAACAGCGCGGCATAAACCAGCAAAAATGCGTTGACGATATTCTGCAAGATAGCGGCTCCAGCAAGGGCGGCCTGACCGCCGATTTCGACCAGAGATCGCCGTGTTTTGCAACTTGAGATGCAGAGCGGGGGATGCTTTGGCCCGCTCTCGTGTTGCGCGCCAGCTCTTGCTATCGTCACAGCCACGCTACCAAGGCCGGATCATGCGCCGACAGATTTTTGCTATAGCTCTCTTGCTGAGTTTACCGTGCGCTGCGCGCGGGGAGTCTGTGTCAGTCAAGTGCACCATTCTGCCGGGCGAAGAGACAGCCAGTGTGTCGCTAACCAATCCATTGGCCTACACGGCGTCATGCCAGGCGAACTGCAAGTTCACAACGCCGGTCTACGACGACAATCCGCAGATCATCTGCGCCAAGCTGGTGCCAGCCGGCAAGCGCGTGGAGATGTGCATTCTCAAAGCAGCCGGCAACAAACTGACAAAGCTGGTGTCCGGCACCGCGGATTGCAAAAAGCCCTGAATGTGCGGACGAAAGAAAACCCCGCTTTCGCGGGGCTTTCATTCTTCAACTGCTATCGGCCGAAGAACAGCCAGAGCAGAATGATAACCGGGATTGGCACACCCAGCAGCCACAACAAAAGCCCGCGTCCCATGATCTGTCTCCATCAGCTTGTTATGAGACGAAAACGTCAATCCCGGGAACTTGTTCCATTCGCTGAGACAACGAATCTGGAATGCGAGCGATGCATTACCAATGGCCGGTGTTAGCCATCGAGGTCCACGGTTCTTGCGGCGCGAGCGCATCACCCTTCTGCAGCAATTCGATGGAGTGCAGGTCGGGTGAGCGGATAAACGCCATCTGCCCGTCGCGCGGCGGGCGATTGATTGTGATCCCGAGCTTCATCAGGCGATCGCATGTTGCGTAGATGTCGTCCACCTCATACGCCAGATGACCGAAATAGCGATCTTCGCCGTATTTTTCCTCGTCCCAATTATAGGTCAATTCAACGAGCGGCGCGCCGCGTCCCTTGACCTGCTTCAGTAACGCCTCGTCATCTGCGGCGCAAAGAAACACCAGCGTAAAGCGGCCTTTCTCGCTTTCGGTGCGGCGGACTTCTTTCAGTCCGAGCGCGTCGCTGTAGAATTTCAGCGCGACATCGAGATTTCGTACACGCAGCATGGTGTGCAGATAACGCATGTTTCTTGTCCTTATGAGAATCTGCGGAGGAGGTCGTTTTGACCTACGAATTGCACCACAAAGTAACGCTTCATACAACGTCGGACGCAAAAGGCCGTTAGGCGTTGTTCAGGATGGCAGCGGTAGCTCAACATCTGTTACGGAAGCATCATGCGCCTCGACAGGATCGTCAGCGCATTCACGAATGACATATCCATTGTCGAGAATGCGCTTTGGCGACGGGTTCTCCTCATCAGAAGAAAGGTCCACGACTAGGCCGTTGTCTGCTGCATGTTTCCAGACATCTGCCTTTGTCGGAAAGGCCCGGCTGATTTTGGAATCCTGACAAAAAAGAGCATAAGGCATCCAAAACTCCGCACGACGTCAGACGCCCGCACTGCATGTGATGAACAGGGTTTTATTTAAGACAAATGCCGACCACAGGTTCCCGGTATTGGGAACTTTTGCGCACCTCACACGTTATCGTGCAGACAATGAAAGGGTGCTCAGATGAAAAAGATTGCAATTGCACTTGCGACGGTGGCTACCGTCGCAGCACTTTCGGCTCCGGCGGAAGCACGCGGTGGCCGTAACGCGGCGGCTATCGGATTTGGAATCGCGGCCGGAGCGCTTGCAGCTGGTGCTGCAGCGAATTCCTACAACTATTACGGTGGGCCGTCCTACGGCTACGCAGAGCCATCATATGGTTACGGCTATGATCGGCGATACTACGGCAACCGTTCTTACTATCGTGAACACTATCCCGAACGCGTAGATATGAATCCTTACAGCCCTTGGTAAATACCTTATCAGCGCGGAAGGCCCGGAGTTTTCCTCCGGGCCTTTTCCGTCATGCGTCGGTGTTTTTTATCTCGCGAATTTCATATCCGTCGTCCAGTTTGGAAGTCTGGCCGTCAGCGATCCCAGCTTTGATGGCGTCCCGGAACGCAGAGGCCTTGTTCGGATAAGGTCGGCTGACCCGGGCAGAGTCGTAAAATACGGCCCACATGGCTGCGCTCCTTTCATTCGCGAAAAAGGTTTCGCAAGAAAACGGTTTCGGCGGACAGGAGTTCCGGGCCATACTGGTTAGTGGCAGCCGCAAAGCGGCCCCCAACGAACACCATTGCGACGCTTCGGAAGAAGGCGAGGGCAACATGAAACGATACGTCATCTTTTTTGTGATAGGCCCTTTTCTCGGCGGCTTCCTGCTGCTGTTCGCCTCGACTGTCGTCGCAAATTACTGGACTGGCACAAGCCCGCACGATGTCGGGAAACTGTTCTCGGTCTTCTTCAAATCGCTTCCGTATTACTATCTGTTCGGTTTCGTACCGGTGCTGATGTATGCGGCCATTGACGATATCATTGCGCATATTCACAGGATCGGTGATGTCGTGCGGATGCTTCTCATGGGCGTGATCGCGTTTTTCGGTACAGTCTTGTTGTATGGATTTCAGGGAGGCTCGCCCGACAAAAAGCAGGTTCTGCTCGTCGGGTTCGCAGGTCTTGTCCCGGCACTATTGTCGTCGTGGCTTTCTCGGAACGTCGCGCCGCACGGTCCCCCAAAATCTTCCGAGCAACTCGCGCCGAAGTAACGCCCAGCAACGGCCATACGCGGCGCAGAAAAAGTTTCCGTGACGCGGAACTTTTATGCTGCGCCGCCGTTGTCCGTCACACACTAAACGTGGGAGGCGTTTTTGGACGATGTGATCGATCGCATTATTCACACCTATGGCATGATGCGCAGTCAGAGCGAGCAAGCGCTCGCGGACGCGCGTGAAAGTGTTGTCGGGTATATCGCGACATTGACGTCGGCGGGCGAAACAGACCCGCAGCGGCTTGCTGTTTGCGGGCTTGCTTATTTGCGCGAGCGGCAGGACGGAGCTGCACCTGGGTTCACGGGCTGCTGACTTCACGCTTTCCAAACGAGCGAAATTTGAAATGGGGGCTTAGCGCTCCCATTTTTGTTGCGATATACATTTCCAAGACAACCGATTGCTTTGACGTGCTCACCATCGAGACTTCCCAATGATCGCTCCGGATCAGCGCAGTGGAATTGAAATGCTCGGCGACATGATCGCCGAGGCGCGCACCATCGTGCCGTTCACGGGCGCAGGCATTTCAACGGAATGCGGCATTCCGGATTTCCGTTCCCCGGGCGGGCTGTGGACCCGCAACCGGCCCATTCCTTATGACGAATTCGTCGGCAGTCAGGAGATGCGAGACGAATCCTGGCGCCGTCGCTTCGCGATGGAGCCGAGCTTTGCCGCCGCCAAGCCGGGACGGGGACATCGGGCACTCGCCTCGCTTTACAAGGCAGGCAAGATCCCGGCGATCATCACGCAGAATATCGACAATCTGCATCAGGTTTCGGGTTTCGCGGAAAACCACGTCGTCGAACTGCACGGCAATACCACTTACGCCAAATGCATAGGCTGCGGACAACG
>Ga0209023_10001362_pt1 | contig 32998 bp, 36 predicted proteins | sample LakOneMetagenome_FD_187468 | JGI IMG/M metagenome (GOLD analysis project Ga0209023, IMG submission 187468) | Freshwater and sediment microbial communities from Lake Erie, Canada (SPAdes) (version 2) | ecosystem: Environmental > Aquatic > Freshwater > Lentic | place: Lake Erie, Canada...
AGGTCGACGAGGCGGGATCGAACAGTTGACGGAACAGCAGCATGGGATGGCTGGGGGACTAGGATTCGAACCTAGGTTAGCGGAGTCAGAGTCCGCGGTCCTACCACTAGACGATCCCCCACCCGTAAACGGGAGCACCAGGGCCGCAACTGTACCAGCCACTGCCGCCCTTGCGGCAGTGGCCGGTGCCGCGAATCAACGCTTCGAGTACTGCGGTCCGCGGCGGGCCTTGCGACGGCCGACCTTCTTTCGCTCGACTTCGCGCGCATCGCGCGTGACGAAGCCGGCCTGGCGCAGCGGCACGCGGAGCGACGAATCGTACTCCATCAGCGCGCGCGCGATGCCGTGGCGGATCGCGCCGGCCTGGCCGGTGATGCCGCCGCCGGTGACCTGCACCGTGATGTCGAAGCGGCCCGTCATCTGCACCAGCTCGAGCGGTTGCATGACGATCATTCGGCCCGTTTCGCGCCCGAAGAACTCATCGAGCGGACGCTCGTTGACGGTGATCTTGCCGGTGCCGGCCTGCAGGTAAACGCGGGCGGTGGAGGTCTTGCGGCGGCCGGTGCCGTAGTCGGGTGAAACTGCCATGGGTAACGATCCTGGAACTTCAGAGTGTCAGCTGCTTGGGTTGCTGCGCGGTGTGCGGATGTTCGCCGCCGGCGAATACATGGAGCTTGCGGAACATGTTCCGGCCCAGCGTGTTCTTCGGCAGCATGCCCTTGATCGCAAACTGCAGCGCGCGCTCCGGATGCTCCTTCAGCAGCTTGCCGAGCGAGATCGACTTCAGGTTGCCGAGGTACCCCGTGTGGTGGTGGTACATCTTGTCGTCGAGCTTGTTGCCGGTGACCGCGATCTTGCCGGCGTGCAGCACGACGATGTGATCGCCCATGTTCACGTGCGGGCTGTAGTCAGCCTTGTGCTTGCCCTTCAGGCGATGGGCAATTTGCGTGGCGAGGCGCCCCAGCGTCTTGCCGGTCGCGTCGACCACGTACCAGTCGCCGCGTACGGTCGACGGCTTGGCGAATATCGTCTTGGAGGTCAAGGTCATGGTTTCACCGGAAAAATGGGCGCGGAAGTGTACTGAACGCACCCCCGCTTTGCAAAGCGGACACAGGCCTGGCGGGGTCCGAAATCCGGGCTGGACTCGCCCTATCGCGGCCCCTCTCTATAATAGGGCCCATGGAACGGCCCCAGGCCCCTGTTTTGACCGTGGATTCGCTGCTGCAGGCCGCCGATAACGCCCTGCGGGCGCTTTTTGCCCCCGCCCACGCCGCCCGCACCCCGCCCGGCCTCCCGGATGCGCCGGTGCTGGAGGAAGCCGACCGGCGCCACGTGGCAGGCCTGATGCGGGTCGACCATGCCGGGGAAATTGCCGCCCAGGCCCTGTACCACGGCCAGGCCCTCATGGCCCGCCGCGCGCAAACCCGTGAATTCCTGCTGCGGGCAGCAGCCGAGGAAGGCGATCACCTGGCCTGGTGCGAGCAACGCCTTGGCGAGCTCGGGGCGCGCCCGAGCCTGCTCAATCCCCTCTGGTACGCGGGCTCTTTTGCGATCGGCGCCGCCGCGGCCGCGGTCAGCGATGCGCTGAGCCTGGGCTTCGTCGCGGAGACCGAGCGACAGGTCGAAGGCCACCTCGCGGAACATCTCGATCGGCTTCCCGCAGGCGATTTGCGCAGCCGGCGCATCCTCGAAACCATGCAACGCGATGAGGTCGGACACGCGCAGGCGGCCACGAATGCCGGCGCGCGCGACTTGCCCGCGCCGGTGCGCGCAGCGATGCGATTGACCTCGCAAGTGATGACGCGCACCGCCTACTGGATCTGACCTGTTCATAAAAACCTTGCAGCCAGCAAGACTTATGTAATAAAAAGCGGGAATGAATCACCTCTCACGGGAACAAAGCGCAGGCCCTATGGAAGAGAATGTCAGAGCATTGAGCGACATTCCGGCAATCAACCGGTTTCTCAGCTATTGCCGGGTGCGAACCGTCCCCTCGAAGACCGTGCTGATCCACGCTGGCGACCTGCCTGACGTTCTCTACTACGTCATCAGCGGTTCGGTCGAAGTGATGATCGAGGACGAGGAAGGCAACGAGATGGTGCTGGCCTACCTCAACAAGGGGCAATTCTTCGGCGAAATGGGCCTGTTCTACGAACAGCCGACGCGCAGCGCCTGGGTGCGCACGCGCAGCGCCTGCGAACTGGCCGAGATGACCTACCCGCGCTTCCGCCAGGTGGCGACCGAGTCGCCCGGCCTCATCTTCGAACTGGCCACGCAGCTCGCGACGCGACTCGATCGCACGAACCGCAAGCTCGGCGACCTGGCCTTCGTCGATGTCACGGGCCGCGTCGCGCACGCGATCATGGACCTGTGCAACGAGCCCGATGCGATGACGCATCCGGAAGGCATGCAGATCAAGGTCTCGCGCCAGGAACTCTCGCGCCTGATCGGCTGCTCGCGCGAAATGGCCGGCCGCGTGCTGAAGGTGCTCGAGGAGCAGGGCCTGCTGCGCGCCACCGGCAAGACCATCGTCGTGTTCAATGCGCGCCCGAAGATGAAGACGCGCCCGGTCGTCATTCCGGCCAAGGGCGCGGGCGCCGGCGCGGCCGCCGCCCAGCGACCGATGGCAGCCAGCGTCCCCGACGTCGATGACGACGAGGACGACGATGACGAGGACGACGACGAGTAGCGCTTAGCGCGGCGCGGCGGCGGCGCCGGTCGCGATGCCGGCCCGCAGCGCCTTGATGGTCGCCGCGTAGTCCTTCGAACCGAAGATCGCCGAGCCGGCCACGAAGGTATCGGCTCCGGCGCCAGCCACGGCGGCGATGTTGTCCGCCTTGATGCCACCGTCCACTTCCACGCGCACGTCGCGCCCCGAGGCGCGCACGCGCTCGCGCACCGCGGCGATCTTCGGCAGCACCCCGGGAATGAACTGCTGGCCGCCGAAGCCGGGATTCACCGACATCAGCAGCACCAGGTCGAGCTTGTCGAGCGTGTAATCGAGCCAGTCGAGCGGCGTGGCCGGATTGAACACCAACCCCGGCCGGCAGCCGTGCTCGCGGATCAGGTTGATCGTGCGGTCGACGTGCGCGCTCGCTTCCGGGTGGAAGCTGATGTAGGTCGCGCCGGCTTTTGCGAAGTCCGGGACGATGCGGTCGACCGGCTCGATCATCAGGTGCACGTCGATCGGCGCCGTGACGCCGTGCTTGCGCAGCGCCTCGCACACCAGCGGGCCGATCGTCAGGTTCGGCACGTAGTGGTTGTCCATGACGTCGAAGTGCACGATGTCGGCGCCCGCGGCCAGCACCGCGTCGACCTCCGCGCCGAGGCGCGCGAAGTCCGCTGACAAGATCGACGGTGCAATCCAGGGAGTGGCCATCGCGCGCAGTCTACGTGAGGTCGCCGTTCAACGCATGCCGCGCACGCTGCGGACCAGTTCGTAGGCCGCCTGGATCTGCTGCGTGCGCTCCTTGGCGCGCTCCAGCATCGACTCAGGCAAACCATTGGCCTGCAGCTTGTCGGGATGATTCCGGCTCATCTGCCGGCGATAGGCCTTGACCACCTGCTCGTCGCTGGCGCCCGCGGTCGTCTCGAGCAGCGCGTACGCCTGCCGCAGCCGATCGGCTTCCGCCGCCGCGCTGCCACCGGCGCCGCCCGCACCGCTCCCCGCGCCGCCGCGCGGGCCCTGGCCACCGCCCGGCGCGCCGCCCTGCATGCGCCAACGCATCAACGCCTCGAGCCGCATGAAGTCATCGCTGGTCAGGCCGAGGATGTTCGCGGCGCGCACGAGCCGCGCGCGCGGCGCCGCGGACAATCCGCCGCCGGCCAGCGTGGCCTGCAGCTGGATCTCCATGAAGAACTGCGCGAGCTGCGGATACGCGCGCAGCAGCGGGCGCAGCTCCGCGAGCGCCGCGTCCAGCGAGAATCCGGGCTGCTTGCCCTCGCCGAAATAGGCGATCGCGTCGCGGACCTGCGCCGCATTGAGGCGCAGCGCGGCCATGACCGCGCGCGCCGCGGCGATCTCCTGCTCCGAAACGCGTCCGTCGGCCTTCGCGACGTGCCCCATGACGCGAAACACCGCGGGGAAATACAGCGCCTGCACGCGCGCCGCGCTGTCTGCGCCCAGCGCGGCGCCCTGTGCGTCATCGCCGTCGAATTGATGCCCGACGAGCAGGCCGAGCGCCGCGCCCAACGGGCTGCCGCTCACGAGCCACCCGAGCGCCGCACCGATGAGCTTGCCGTTCCACGCCATGTCCCGCTATGGTACCTGAGCGTGAATACCCCGCCCGCCACCGTCCACGAAACCGCGCTGCGCTCGCTGCCGTTGATCCATCGCGGCAAGGTGCGCGACGTCTACTCGGTCGATGCCGACCACCTGCTGATCGTCACGACCGATCGACTGAGCGCCTTCGATGTCGTGCTGCCCGACCCCATTCCGGGCAAGGGGCGCGTGCTGCACCAGATTTCCGATTTCTGGTTCGACCAGACGGCGTCGATCATCCGCAACCACCGCAGCGCGCGGCGCCTGTCCGAGGTCATTGCCGATCCCCGGGAACTGGCGATGCTCGAGGGGCGCGCGGCCATCTTCAGGCGGCTCGACGCGTTGCCGATCGAGGCGGTCGTCCGAGGCTACCTTTCAGGCTCGGGCTGGAAGGATTACCAGCGCACCGGTGCGATCTGCGGCATCGCGCTGCCCCCGGGGCTGCGGCTCGCCGATGCGCTGCCCGAACCGATCTTCACGCCGGCGACGAAGGCGGCGGCCGGCGCGCACGACGAGAACATCGCATTCGAGGCGGTCGAGGCGATGATCGGCGCTGCGCGCGCGCGCGAAGTGCGCGAGCGCGCCATCGCGATCTACCGCCACGCGGCGGAACACGCGCGCGCCCGGGGCATCATCATCGCGGACACCAAGTTCGAATTCGGCGTCGATCGTGACGGCGCGCTGACGCTGATCGATGAAGTGCTGACGCCCGATTCGAGCCGCTTCTGGCCGGCCGACACCTGGCGGCCGGGCGCGAGCCCGCCCTCCTTCGACAAGCAGTTCGTGCGCGATTACCTCGAGACGCTCGACTGGGACAAGCGCGCACCGGGCCCGAAGCTGCCCGCCGCCGTCATCGAGCAGACCGCCGCGAAATATGCCGAAGCGTTGGCGCGCCTGACCGGGCCCGCGCCGGGCCGCGCGGGCGTCGCGGCGCGGTAAGACCGCGGCGGTTCCGATGCTGGTCTGGGAATCCGCCCGCGACGCCGTCGAGCGCTGGCTGTTCGCCCCGCGCGGACCATTGAACGCGCGCGAGCGTGCGCGGCGCTTCGCGCAGTATCCGTACGCGCTGCTGCGCGACCTGCTGGGCGGCCGGCTCAACATCTACGCAATGGGGCTGGTCTACGCCACGCTGCTCGCGCTGGTGCCGCTGGTCGCGTTCAGTTTCGCGTTGCTGAAGGGCTTCGGCGCGCACCGCGACCTCGAGCCGCTGATCTACGAATTCTTCCGGCCGATGGGCGACGCGGCCGGCGAGCTGACCGAGAAGGTCATGGACTTCGCCGACCACGTGCGCAGCGGCATCGTCGGCACTGTCGGCCTCGCCTTCCTGATCTGGACGCTGATCGGCACGCTGAAGAAGGTCGAGGACGCCGTCAATTTCGTCTGGCACGTCGAAGTGCCGCGCAGCTTCATGCGCCGCATCGCGGAATACGTGGCGCTGCTGGTGGTCGCGCCGATCCTGATCGGCACGCTGGTCGGCACCGCGCACATCACCTCGGCGAACAAGTCGGTGAGCGCGATCGCGCACCTGCCGGTGCTGGCGACCATCGGGCACGCGCTGCTGGCGCTCGCGCCGATCGCCATCGTCGCCTTCATCTTCACGCTCGTGTACGCGCTGGTGCCCAACACGCGCGTGCGCCTGGTGCCCGCGCTGATCGGCGGCATCATGGCGGGCATCGCCTGGGCCGTGGTCGGGCAGGTCTTCACCGCGTTCGTGTTGCTGTCGACGCGGCTGGCGATCGTCTACGCCGGCTTTGCGATCTTCATCGCCGCGCTGATCTGGATCTACTTCGGCTGGCTGATCCTGCTGATGGGCGCGCAGCTCTCGTTCTACGTGCAGAACCCGAGCTACCTGCGCGTCGGCCTGCGCGAACCACGCCTGTCGAATGCGGAAACCGAACAGCTCGCGCTCAGCATCATGTACCTGGTGGCGCGCAGCCACCTGCGCGGCGGCAAGCGCTGGAGCATCGGCGCGCTGGCGGCGGAGCTCTCGCTGCCCGGCGTCGCGGTCACGCGCAGCATCGACGCGCTCGAGGCCGCCGGCCTGCTCGTGACGACCGATGACGAAATGCTGCTGCCGGCACGCGATGCGGGCTACATCCCGCTGGCGGAAATCGTCTCGGTGGCGCGCGCCGCGTACAGCGTGCACGGTGACGAACGTTATGTCGCGCCACAGCCGGTCGCGAAGCTGTTCGCGGAGTTCGAGGGCGCCTGGCGCGAGAAGCTCGGCACGCGCACGCTGGAAGCCTGGGTCGTGGAAACGACCTGAGCCGGCCGCCTCGCCCGCGGCCGCTCCGGCCGCGGCATTACAATTAGCGGGGCCTAGGCTACAATCGGCGCTACCTATGGACGCCCGCGCACCCCACGTCAGCCGCCGGCAGCTGCTGCAGGGAGCGCTGGCGGCATCGCTGCCCGCGACGCTGCTGTCCTGCGCCGGCGGCAAGCAGCAGGGGGCGGCGCTGCAGGTCGGCGGCCTGCCTGTCACCTGCAACCTCACGCTCCCCGTCGCCTGCGTCGCGCGCTCGACGATCAACGCCGCCGCCGGCCAGGTGAATCCACCGTTCAGCTACACGTACAGCAAGTTCAGTGGCTGGCCCGAGATCAAGGAATCGCTGATGGCCGGCCGCATCCAGGCCGCGTACATGCTCGCGCCGCTGGTCATGGACCTCACCGACAAGAAGATCCCGGTCAGGATCGTCTCGCTCGGCCACCGCTCGGGCGCCGTGATCATGGTGCGCACCGATTCGTCGTACCAGCACTTCAGGGAACTCGCGGGCAAGCGCATTGCAATTCCGAGCCGCTTCGCGGTCGATTTCCTGTTCCTGCGCAAGATGCTGGCGAACGAGAACATGACGCCGGCGGACATCCAGATCGTCGAGATGCCGCCGCCCGACATGCCGGCCGCGCTGTACGCCAACGCGGTCGATGCCTACTGCACCGGCGAACCCTTCGGCGCCGCGGCGCAGCGCGCCGGCTATGCGCGCCCGCTGCGCATGACGCGCGATGAATGGCGCAACTACATCTGCTGCGTGCTGACGGTGCGCGAGGAGCTGATCGCCTCGAACCGGCCGCTGGTGCAGGACCTGGTCAGCATGATCCAGGGCGCCGGCCTGTGGCTCGATGCCCAGCAGGGCAACCGCGACAAGGCGGTGTCGATCGCCGCCGGGCCGAAATTCTTCAACCAGGATCCGAAAATCCTGCAGTTCGTCATGGAGAACCCCACGGATCGCGTCACCTACGGCGACCTGCGCATGATCCAGGCGGAATTCGAAGACCTGATGCAGCTGTCGATGGCGGCCGGCACGATCAAGCATCCGATTCCGTACGAGCAGTATGTCGATTCGAGTTTCGTTGCCGCGGCCAAGCCGACGGCGATTCCACTCTAGGGCCGGCCCACACCCAGCACATGCGTCGCCGAAGCCCTTCACTGTTGCGTCCGCTGTATTGCTGCCTTGCGCTGCTCTTCGCGGTTTCCGCGCAGGCCGCCGACCCGGACGCGCTGATTGCCGGCGTGTTCGCGCCGCCGCGCGCCGCACCGGATTTCACGCTGCGCGCCTCCAGTGGCGGCACGCTGCACCTCTCGACCTATCGCGGCAAGGTGGTGCTGCTGGCCTTCGGCTACAGTTCCTGCCACGAAGTCTGCCCGGTCACGCTGTCGATCCTGGCGCACGCACGAGCCCGCCTGGGCGCGGACGCGGACGACGTGCAGGTGGTCTACGTCACGGTCGACCCGGCGCGCGATGACGTGGCGAGGATGCACCAGTTCCTCGCGCTGTTCGACAAGAGCTTCGTCGGCGGATCGGGGGAGCCCGCCGAGCTTGCCGCGGTGCGCAGGCAGTACGGCATCTCGGCCACGCGGCACGACACCGTCGACGGCTACGTGATCGCGCATTCCTCGTTCGTCTACCTGATCGATCGGCGCGGCTTGTTGCGCGCGCTGATGCCTTTCGGGCACGGCGTCGATGATTTCGCGCACGACATGAAACTGCTCGTGCAGGAGAAGAGCTGATGCGCGCCGCGGCGATCGTGGCACTCCTGCTCGCCGGCGCATTGGGCGTGCTGGCGCTCGCGCCCATCCATGCGCCCAGCCACGACCAGCTGTTCGAGATTCCAAAGGGCACCTGGGCGCGCCGCATGGCGGGCAACAAGGTCGAGATCCTGCCGGCCGAATTGCGGTTGACGATCGGCGTGCGCGACATCCTCGTGCTGCACAACCTCGACGACGTGCCTCAGCAGTTCGGGCCCATCCTGCTGATGCCGGGCCAGACCTTCCGCATGCCCTTCTCGATGCCCGCCAGCTACCAGTTCGCCTGCACGGCGCACCTGAGCGGGCAAATGAGCATCGTCGTCGAACCCAACCCGGCCACGCCGTGGGCGCGCATCCGCTGGCGCGTCGCGACGCTGGTGCGATCGGGCCATTGGTCGTGAAGGACGCCCCGTGAAGAAGGTATTGCCCTCGCTCGTCATGGCCGCGCTGCTGGTCGCGCTGTGGTGGGTGCTCGTCGCGGCGACGCACAGCGTGATCTTCCCGACGCCCTGGCAGGTGGTGCAGGCGGTGGCGGAACTGGCCCGTGACGGCACGCTGTTCGAACACATTGGCGCCTCGCTGTTCCGCGTCGCCGTCGGCTTCGGACTGGCCGTGGCGTTCGCGATTCCGCTGGGATTGTGGATGGGTTGGGTGCAGGGGGCGTACACGACGCTGAACCCGATCTTCCAGATCCTGCGGCCGATCTCGCCGATCGCCTGGATTCCGATCGCGATCCTGTGGTTCGGCGTCGGCAACGAATCGCCGATCTTCCTGATCTTCATTTCCTCGGTGTTCCCGATGATCGTTCAGACGGTGGCGGGCGTGCACACGATCGAGCGCCGCTACCTGCGCGCCGCCGAGAATTTCGGCGTATCGCGCCCGACGCTGTTCCGGCAGGTGGTGATACCGGCGGTGCTGCCGCAGATCATCATCGGCATGCGCATTGGCCTCGGCGTCGCCTGGCTCGTCGTCGTCGCCGCCGAGATGATCGCGCTGCGCTCGGGGCTGGGCTACCTGATCATCGATTCGCGCAATGCCGGCAATCGCTATGACCTCGTCATCGCCGGCATGATCATCATCGGGCTCATCGGCCTGATGCTCGACGGCTTGATGCGATTGCTGGAAGGACATCGGCTGGTCAGGTGGCGCTATGCAAGATAAGGCAAGGCCCGCCAAGATCAGCATCGACAACGTCCGCAAGTCGTTTGGCTCCGATGCCGGCACGCTGGATGTCGTCGGCGGCGTCAGCTTCGAAGTCGGCGATGGCGAAGTGGTCGCGCTGGTCGGTCCTTCAGGTTGTGGCAAGACAACGCTGATGAGCATGATCGCGGGATTCGTGCAGCCCGACGCCGGCGCGGTGCGCATCGACGGCGTCGTGCAGCTGAAGCCCGGCAAGCAGGGCATCCTGATTTCGCAGCACGGTTCCGTGTTTCCGTGGCTGACCGTGCAGCAGAACCTGATGTTTGGCCTCGATGGCGTGCCGCTCGCGGGAAAACAGGCGCTCGCCGATCACTACGCGGCGATGGTGGGCCTGAAGGGTTTCGAGCGCAACTACCCGCACGAACTCTCGGGCGGCATGCTCAAGCGAGCCGAGCTGGCCCGCGCGCTGGCGGTCAAGCCTGAAATACTCTACATGGACGAACCGTTCTCGGCGCTCGACGCGCTGATGAACCTGCGCATGCGCAACGAGCTGCTGCGCGTGCTCGCCGAGGAACGCCACACCGTGCTGCTGATCACGCACGACGTCGAGGAAGCGATCCACCTCGCCAACCGCGTGCTGGTGCTGTCACCGACGCCGACGCGCATCAAGGCGAGCTTCGACGTGCCGATGCCGCACCCGCGCAAGCTCTCGAGCCGCGACGTGCAGGACCTCCGCGTCGCCATCCTCCGCGAACTCGGCGTGTACTCCGACTGACCACCGCGTGTGGCCGAGGGCGTGACCTCGGCACTTCGCAAGCAAGCAGGCGACCGGCGCAGCACTCGAATTCATGCGCGTCGCTGCGCACTCCAACATCACTTCCCGGGACCGTCCGCGCCATGGACGGCGCGGCCGGAGCCTCCATGGACGGATTCACGGCGTTCCCGGGAAGTGATGTCGGAGTGCACGGCGGCGCACGTGCAACCGTGAACTGCGCCGGTCGCCTACTCACCCGCGATGGTCATGCCCTCGACGACGAGTGACCCGCAGCGGATTGCGCCCTGGATGTCGACATCCGTCCCCACGGCGACGATGTTGCGCAGCATGTCTTTCAGATTTCCGGCGATCGTGATCTCGTGCACCGGGTAGGCGATCGCGCCGTTCTCGACCCAGAATCCGCTCGCGCCGCGTGAGTAGTCGCCGGTCACGCCGTTGACGCCCTGCCCCATCAGCTCGGTCACGTACAGGCCTTCGTGCATGCGCGACAGGAGACCTGCGAAATCGTGGCTCGCGCCGGGGCCGCTCACGAGCAGGTTGTGCACGCCGCCGGCATTGCCGGTGGTCTTCAGCTTGAGCTTGCGCGCCGAGTAACTGCCGAGCACGTAGCCGTCGAGCACGCCATCCTTCACCAGCTCGCGATCGCGCGTCGCGACGCCTTCGGCATCGAAGTTGCCGCTGGCCAGCGCACGCGGCAGATGCGGGCGTTCCTGGAGCTGCATGAACGGTGCGTAGACTTGCTGGCGCGCGCTATCGAGCAGGAACGAGGCACGCCGATACTGGCTCGCACCGCGGATCGCGTTGACGAAATGACCGTGCAGGCCGCGCGCCATCTCGGGCGAGAACAACACCGTCGCACGCCGGGTTCCTATGCGACGCGCCCCGAGCCGCGCCAGCGCGCGCTCACCGGCGCGCTTGCCCACGGCCGCGGCGGCCATCAGGTCGCCCGGACTGCGGGCGACCGAATACCAGTAGTCGCGCTGCATGTCGGACCCGGACTGCGCCAGCAGCGCACAGCTCAGCGAATGGCTGGTGCTCGGGAAGCCCGCGAGGAATCCGTGCGTGTTGCCGAACACGCGCACGCCGCGATGCGTGCTGAGCGACGCCCCTTCGGAATTCGACAGCCGCGCATCGAGCGCGCGCCCCGCCGCTTCGCATTCGCGCGCGATCTCGACGGCCTGCTCGGGCTCGATGTCCCACGGATGGTCGAGATCGAGGTCGGGGAATTCCCGGGCCATTTCCTCCGGATCGGCCAGCCCGGCGCATTCGTCGCTGGCCGTGTGGCGCGCGATCGCGCAGGCCTTGCTGACCGTTCGGCTGACCGCCTCGGGACGCAGGTCGGCGGTGCTGGCCGAGCCCTTGCGATGCCCGAAATACACGGTCACCGCCATGCCGCGGTCGCGGTGGTATTCGATGGTCTCGACCTCGCCCATGCGCACCGTGACGCTCAAGCCCTTCTGCACGCTGGCGTCGGCATCGGCGGCCGACGCACCGGCGCTGCGTGCCTCGGCCAGCGCATTGCCGACCACCTGCTGCAGCTCCGGAATACGCGTCGCGTCGACTTCGGAAGACATGGCAGAATTGTAGCAGTGCGCGTCTGCGCAGCTTGCCGGATCGAACCATGCCCGCTCCCGTCGAACCGTTTGATGAAAGCGATGACCTCGCGGACCGTCCCAGCCGCTCGGCGCGCAAGCGCGCCGCCGAGTACATGCAGAAGCTGGGCGTACGCCTGGTCGCCCTGCGTGAATCGCAGCTCGACGCGCTCGACCTGCCCGAGGAGCTGCGCACGGCATTGCGGGAAGCACGGCGGCTGCGCGGCCAATCGGCCCTGGCGCGCCAGCACCAGTACATCGGGCGCCTGATGCGCGCGCTCGATGCCGCCCCGATCGAGGCCGCACTGGATGCAGCTGCGGGCCCGGGCTCCCACCGTGGTAAAATGCCTCGATGAAGCCTCTGGTCGGCATCATCATGGGGTCGTCCTCCGACTGGGAGGGCATGCGCCCCGCCGCCGAAATGCTCGAGAAACTCGGCATTGCCCATGAAGTGCGGGTCGTTTCGGCGCACCGCACACCTGACCTGCTGTTCGAATACGCCAGTACCGCCGCGGGCCGCGGCCTCGAAGTGCTGATCGCCGGCGCGGGCGGCGCGGCGCACCTGCCGGGCATGACCGCGGCGAAGACCGCCCTCCCGGTGCTCGGTGTCCCGGTGCAGTCGAAGTCGCTGAACGGCCTCGACTCGCTCCTCTCGATCGTGCAGATGCCCGCCGGCATTCCGGTCGCCACGTTCGCGATCGGCGTCGCGGGCGCGACCAACGCCGCGCTGTTCGCCGCCGCGATCCTTGCCGGGCGCCACGCCGACATTGCCAGGGCCCTCTCGCAGCATCGGCAGAAGCAGACCGACGCCGTGCTGGCGAACCCGGATCCCCGGACTCCGTCCAAATGACCATCGGCATCGTGGGCGCGGGCCAGCTCGGCCGCATGCTCGCGCTCGCCGGTTATCCGCTGGGGCTCGATTTCCTGTTCCTCGATCGCAGCACCGACGTGCCCGCCGCGCGGCTCGCGCCGATGCTGGTCGGCGAGTTCACCGACCGCGCGCTGCTGCGCCGGCTGGCGAAGCGCTGCGAGGTGCTGAGCTTCGATTGGGAAAATATTTCCGTCGACTCGCTCCGTGCCGCGACGCGCGGACTGCGCACGCGCATCAGCCCACCGCTGCGCGCGCTGGGCACCGGCCAGGATCGCCTCGCGGAGAAGCGCCTGTTCGAGCGCCTGCGCATCCCGACCACGCGATATGCCGCGGTCTCGAGCCTCGCCGCGCTCCAGGCCGCCTGCGAACGCATCGGCATGCCCGGCGTGCTGAAGACGCGCCGGCTCGGCTACGACGGCAAGGGACAGGCGGTGATCCGCAAGCGCGCCGATATCGTCGCGGCCTGGGATGCGCTCGGTGACGTGCCGCTGCTGTACGAGGAATTCATCGACTTCGATCTCGAGGTGTCCGCCATCGGCGTGCGCGCCCGCGATGGACGCGAGGCCCACTATCCGCTGACGCGCAACTGGCACGACGGCGGCATCCTGCGACTGAGCATCGCGCCGTGGAATTCCCCCGCGCTGGCCGCCCTGGCCCGCCGGCACCTGCGCGCGGTGCTGCGCGACTTTCGCTACGTCGGCACGCTCGCGATCGAATTCTTCGCGCGCGACGGCCGGCTCATCGCCAACGAACTCGCGCCGCGCGTGCACAACTCCGGCCACTGGACGATCGAGGGCGCGGTGACCAGCCAGTTCGAGAACCACCTGCGCGCCATTGCCGGGCTTCCGCTCGGCAGCACCGCGGCGGTCGGCCACGCGGCCATGATCAACCTGATCGGGCGCATGCCCGGCATTGACAGCGTGCTCTCGCAGCCCGGCGTGCACCTGCACGATTATGGCAAGCAGCCGCGACCCGGCCGCAAACTCGGCCATTGCACGCTCGTTTCGGCCACTGCCGACGATCGCAATCGGCGTACGCGAAGCCTGTTGCGACACCTGGCGGTCTCGCTGGCCGGTGCGCCTTGAATTTAGGCCGGAACTGGGCGACGCTGGCGTTGGGTGAATGAATGTACCTTGAACTCTTCAAGTTGAAGGAACTGCCGTTCCGGCTGAGCCCGGAGCCGCAGTTCCTGTACCTGAGCAAGGCCCATGCGCGCGCCAAGGCCTACATGGAATCGACCATCTGGTTCACCGACGGCTTCGTCGTCATCACCGGCGAGATCGGTTCGGGCAAGACGACGCTGATCGAGACCTTCGTTGCGGAACTGGGCGCCGGGGTCACGCTGGCGCAGATCAGCCAGACGCAGGTCACGGCGATCGAATTCCTGCAGTCCGTGCTGGTGCAGTTCGGCATCAAGCCGTTCCAGATGAAGAAGGCGGAACTGCTCGCGACGCTCAACAATTTCCTGGTCGAGCAGTACGAGGCCGGCCGCAAGGTGATGCTGATCGTCGACGAGGCGCAAAACCTCGGCCTGCGCGTGCTCGAGGAAATCCGCATGTTGTCCGGGTTCGACAACAGCAAGGAGAAGATCCTCCGCATCATCCTCGCCGGCCAGCCCGAGCTCAATGCGAAGCTCGACGCTCCCGAGCTGGTGCAGCTCGTGCAGCGCGTGCGGCTGCGCTTCCACCTGACAGCGCTCAACACCGAGGATACGCAAGGCTACATTCGCCATCGGCTTGAAGTGGCCGGATCGCAGGGCCGCGAGATCTTCCTGCCCGAAACCTTCGAACCGATATACCGCTACACCGGCGGCGTGCCCCGCCTGATCAATACGCTGTGCGACATGGCGCTGATGGCGGCATCGAACGAAGAGCGCGACCAGGTCTCCGCGGCCGACGTGATGTCGGCGGTGGATGAAATGCAGTGGGTCGAATTCTCCCAGCGCACGGCCGGCGTCGGCCGCGAGCCGGCGTCCTCGCGCCATGCAACGGCCACCGGACGCGGAGCCGAGCGCCTGGACAACGTTCCGGTCCTCGAGCCTCCGGCCGAACCGAACCGCCCGCAGACCCCGCTCGGGCGCTTGCTGGTCATGAGCCATGGCAAGACGGTCAGCGAACACGGCCTGCCGTTGGGCCGCGTCATCGTGGGCCGCGCATCGGATGCCGACCTGCACATCGACAGCCCGGTCATCAGCCGGCACCACTGCCAGATCGTGACCAGCGAACGGCTCTGCGTGCTCGAGGACCTCAACAGCAGCAACGGCGTTTACATCGAGAACAAGCGCGTACGGCGCCACAACCTGAACGATGGCGACGTCATCACGCTCGGCAACCATCAGATCCTGTACGTCGATGAACGGCCCGGAAATCGCCTCGGCGCCGATCCCGACGTCCAAGGCACGGGCTCGCATCCGCGCCTGGCTCCGGTCAGCAACGCGAACAGCTAGCGCGGGTCTTCGTTCGAGTCCACCAGCGAGCGCCCGCGTCGCTGGTAGTCGGCGCTCATCGCACGGAAGTCGCGCCGGTGCATCCACAAGACCAGGCCCAGCACGACCGCGACGAAGCCGGCCGCCGCGCCCAGCGCGCTCCACCACTCATCGCGCCAGTGGTAGCTCGCCCACAGCAACCCCGCGCCCAGGGCCACGTACAAGCCGGGCATGATTTCGTATAGGGGTTTGGCGAGGCGAGCCATGGGGCGATGCTAACGCTTGCCGTGGCCGCGGTCGAATCACGGAGTGGTGGTGCCAGCACACACGATTACGTCGGGCGGACTGCATTGCCGGGCGCCGCAGCCCTAAGCGTCGTGGCAACGCGGTACATGTTTTCCGATTCAGCCTGCACAACAAGCCGTTGCCACAGCGAGGGCAAGGTTCGCCAGCCGGAACGGCGGCCCGGCGCCGTTCCGGCTGAAGCGCGCCCGGCAGCAGTCCGCCCGACGTAATCGTATGCGCTGGCGTCACGCCAGCGCAGTGCGGCCGCGACCCTACATGCGTTGGCGGTGGGTGGCACGTCGTCGCGCCCCGTTGCGCAGGCATTCTGATTGCGTGCGGTGCGTGAGCACGCACCGCGCACGAGCATACCGTCTGCGCCGCGGCGCCTATGCAGTGCCACCCACCGTCAACGCATCGACCCGCAACGTCGGCTGCCCCACGCCCACCGGCACGCTCTGCCCTTCCTTGCCGCAGGTGCCGACGCCAGCATCGAGCTTGAGATCGTTGCCGACCATCGCGACGCGCGTCAGCACGTCGGGGCCGTTGCCGATCAGCGTCGCGCCCTTGATCGGCGCGCCGAGCTTGCCGTTCTCGATCAGATAGGCTTCGCTGACCGAGAACACGAACTTCCCGGACGTGATGTCGACCTGGCCGCCGCCGAAATTCACCGCGTAGATGCCGCGCTCGACCGAACGGATGATCTCTTCGGGCGCATAGGGCCCTGCGAGCATGTAGGTGTTGGTCATGCGCGGCAGCGTCAGGTGCGCGAAGGATTCGCGGCGGCCGTTGCCGGTGGGCGCAACGCCCATCAGGCGCGCGTTGAGCTTGTCCTGCAGGTAGCCGCGCAGGATCCCATCCTCGATCAGCGTCGTGCATTGCGTCGGCGTGCCTTCGTCGTCGATGTTCAGCGAGCCGCGCCGGCCGGGCAGCGTGCCGTCGTCGACCACGGTGCAGCCGGGACTCGCGACGCGCTCACCGATGCGACCGCTGAACGCGGACGTGCCCTTGCGGTTGAAATCGCCCTCGAGCCCGTGCCCGATCGCTTCGTGCAGCAGGATGCCCGGCCAGCCGGGCCCGAGCACGACCGTCATCGTGCCGGCCGGCGCATTCACCGCCTCGAGGTTCACGAGCGCCTGGCGCACGGCATCGCGGGCCAGCTCGAGCGGACGCTCGCCGGCGACCAGTTCGGCCAGCGTGTAGCGGCCGCCGGCGCCGGCGTAGCCTTGTTCGCGACGTCCGTTCTGCTCGACGATCACCGAGACATTCATGCGCACCAGCGGACGCACGTCGGCGGCGAGCGCGCCATCGCTGGTGGCGATCAATATCGTCTCGTGCACGGCGTGCAGGCTCGCCATCACGCGCACGATGCGCGGATCGAGCTTGCGCGTCTCGCGATCGACGCGCTCGAGCCAGGCGACCTTCTGCTCATCGGAGAGCGTCAGCAGCGGATCGACTGGTTGGTACAGCTGGCGGCCGGGCACGCGATGCCAGGCCTTCAGCGTGCCGCTCTCGCCGCGCACCGCGATCGCCCGCGCGGCACGCGCCGCTTCCTCGAGCGCCGCAGGCAGGATCTCATCGGAATACGCGAAGCCGGTGCGCTCACCGGCCAGCGCGCGCACGCCGACGCCCTGCTCGATCGAGGAGCTGCCCTCCTTGACGATGCCATCCTCGAGCGCCCACGACTCTTCCTGCGAGGCCTGGAAATACAGGTCGGCGCCATCGACCTTCGCGCCGAGCGCGAGGTCGAGGGCGCTCGCGAGGCGGGACTGGTCGAGTCCACCGGGCGCGAGCAGCGCCTGCTGGGCCAGTTGCAGCGGTTCCATGTCGTTCATGTGCGGGCCGGCCTTCGCATCTTCAAGCACCTGCCGCCAACGATGCGACGCGATGCGACAGCGCCGGGAATTTTCGCCGCGCTTCGGCCTGGGCGGCCAGGTCGATCGGCGCGCTGATGACGCCTTCGCCCTCGGCGAGCGAGGCCAGGATGCGGCCCCAGTGGTCGATGATCATGCTGTGTCCCCAGGTGCGGCGCCCGTTCGGATGCAGGCCGACCTGCGCGCTCGCCACCATGTGGCAGAGGTTTTCGATCGCGCGGGCGCGCAGCAGCGGCTCCCAGTGCGCCTCGCCGGTGGGCGCCGTGAACGCGGCCGGCACGACGAACCATTGCGCGCCGGCGGACTGCAGTCGCCGGTAGAGTTCGGGAAAGCGCACGTCATAGCAGATGGATAATCCCAGCTTGCCGGCGGGCGTATCGACCGTGACGACCCGGTTGCCGGGCGCCATGTGCGCGGATTCGCGATAGCTCTCGGCGCGATCGGGCAACTCGACGTCGAACAGGTGGATCTTGTCGTAGCGGGCGGCGCGAGCGCCGTCGGCGCCATACACGAGGCAGGATTGCGAGATGCGCTCGCCCGCGCCATTGGCGATCGGCACCGAGCCGGCGACGATCCACAGCCGCAGGCGTTGCGCCGTTCGCGCGAGGAAGTCCTGCACGACGCCGGCGTCGTCGGGCTCGGCCAGCGCGCGGCGATCCGCATCGCGCTGCGCCATGATCGAGAAGTTCTCCGGCAGCACCGCGACGCGAGCGCCCTGCGCGGCCGCCTGCTCCAGCAGGCGCCCGGCCGTGGCGAGGTTGGCATCGCGATCGCCGCCCGAGCACATCTGCACGGCGGCGACGTTGCAGGGCTGCAAAGCAGCATTTTCCGGGGTCACAGGCATTTGCCTAGGCTAGCACGATGTCGTACTGGTCGACGCTGTAGAGCGCGTCCGACTGCAGCCGGATCGGCTTGCCGACACGCAGCTCGAGGTCGGCGAGCACCGGCGCCTCTTCGTCGAGCAGCCGCTCGATCACTTCGGGATGCGCCAGGATCACCATTTCCTTGACCTGGAACTGCGCGCCCTGGCGCAATCCCTCGCGGTAGATCTCATGGCAGACGGTCTCGATGCTGCGCACGAAGCCGCGGCCTTCGCAGGCCTGGCAGGGCTCGCACAGCAGGTGCTCGAGGCTCTCGCGCGTGCGCTTGCGAGTCATCGCGACCAGCCCCAGCGGCGCGCCCTCGGCGATCTGCGTCTGGGCCCGGTCCGCGGCCAGCGCCGTGCGCAGCGCCTCGAGCAACTGGACACGGTGCGCTTCGTCTTCCATGTCGATGAAATCGATGATGATGATGCCGCCGAGGTTGCGCAGCCTGAGTTGGCGGGCAATGGCCACGGTGGCTTCGAGATTCGTCCGGAAAACCGTGTCCTCCGGATTGCGGGTGCCGACGAAGGCGCCGGTGTTCACGTCGATCGTCGTCATCGATTCGGTCTGGTCGATGACGATGTAGCCGCCGGACTGCAGCTGCACCTGCCGTCCGAGCGCGCGGTCGATCTCCGCGTCGACGCCGTACAGCGCAAACAGCGGGCGCGCGGCCGCGTACAGCTCGATGCGCTCCACCGCCTCCGGCATGAATGCCGCCGCGAACTGGCACAGCCGCGCGAATTCCTGGGGGTCATCGACCAGCACGCGGCGCACGTCGTCGCCGAGCTCGTCGCGCAGCATGCGCGCGCCCAGCGGCAGGTCGGCGTGCACCAGCGAACTCGTCGACACGCGCAGGTGTTCCTGCCGCACGTGCTCCCACAATCGCGCCAGGTACAGCATGTCGGCGCGCATTGCTTCGTGTGGCGCCCCGTTCGCCGCGGTGCGCACGATGTAGCCGCCCGTGCCCTGCTGCAGCTCGACCATGTCGCGCACCAGCCCGCGCAGCCGCTCGCGCTCCGCGTCATCGGTGATGCGCGAGGAAACGCCCACGCCGCGGCCGAAGGGCATGTAGACGAGGAAGCGCGACGGGAGCGAGACGAAGGTCGTCAGCCGCGCGCCCTTGCTGCCGAGCGGGTCCTTCAGCACCTGCACGAGGATGTCCTGCCCGGGCTGCACCAGCGAACCGATCTCCTCGACCGGCGGCGTGCCGCTCTCGGCGTCGGCCGGCACGGCGCGCGCGATGTCGGCGGCGTGCAGGAACGCCGTGCGCTCGAGGCCGATGTCGACGAACGCGGCCTGCATGCCCGGCAGCACGCGCGACACGCGTCCCTTGTACAGGTTGCTGACCAGGCCCCGACGGCTGGCACGCTCGATGTACAGCTCCTGCGTCACGCCGTTTTCGATGAGCGCGCCGCGCGTCTCGCGCGGCGTCACGTTGAGCAGGATCTCGCGCATTAGTGCACGTCCGCGCGCGACTGCCAGCGCGGCACGCCGGCGGCATCGAGCAGCGCGGCGGTCTCGAACAAGGGCAGGCCCATGACACCCGAATAGCTGCCGCGCAGCTCGCTGATGAACACGGCGCCGAATTGCTGGATCGCGTATCCGCCGGCCTTGTCGCGGCTTTCGCCCGTTTCCCAGTAGCGCTCGCGTTCGCTCGCCTCGATCGTGCGGAAGCGCACGTCGCTGCGGCTCAAGCGCACGTCGTGGCCGCGCCCGGTGAGCAGCGCGATCGCGGTCAGCACTTCATGCGTGCGGCCGGACAGCCGCGCCAGCATCGCCAGCGCGGCGCCGCGATCGCGCGGCTTACCGAGCATCGTGTCGTCGATGACGACCGCGGTGTCGGCAGCCAGCACAGGCAACGCGCCCGCCGCGGCCGCCGCGGCCTGCACGCGCTCCGCCTTGGCGAGCGCCAGCCGGCAGACGCACTCGGCCGGCGTTTCGCCCGCGAGCTGGCTCTCGTCGATGGCCGCGATCGCGACCAAGTGCGGCACCCCGATCTGCCACAGCAGCTCCCGCCGTCGCGGCGAGGCCGAGGCCAACAGCAGCACCGGCGGTGAATCCGACAGGGGATGGGGCGATGACATGGCTACTGCCGATGGTACGGGTGGCCGGCCAGCACCGTCGAGGCTCGGTAGATCTGCTCCGCCAGCAGCACGCGCACCAGCCCGTGCGGAAAGGTCAGCGCCGACAGCGACCAGCGCAGCTGCGCGCGCTGCAGCACCGTCCCGTCCAGCCCGTCCGGGCCGCCGATGATGAAACTGACCGGATCGCCCGCCTGGCGGCGCTCAGCCAGCCAGCTCGACAGCTGCAGCGTCGTGAATGAACGACCGCGCTCATCGAGCGCCACGGCATATTCGCGCGCGCCCAGCAGCGCGAGGATGCGCTGCGCCTCGGTGGCCATCGCGCGGGCGCTGTCGCCCTCGCCGCTGCGCCGCGCGACGGGTACCTCGACGAGTTCGAGCGCGTCGGCGCCGCGCAGCCGGCGCGTGTAGTCGCTCCATGCGGACTGCACCCAGTCGCTCATGCGCGTGCCGACTGCGATCATGCGCAGGCGCATGGAATCAGCGCACGCTGCGCCGCTGCGCCTGCGGCGCTTCCCACAGCTGCTCGAGTGCGTAGAACTCGCGCACGCGCGGCAGCATCACGTGCACGAGCACATCCTGCAGGTCGATGAGCACCCACTCGGCATCCTGGCGCCCTTCCGTGCCCATCGGCCGGCGTCCGGCCTGCTTGGCCTTCACGATGACGTTTTCCGCGATCGAGCGCACATGGCGATCGGACGTGCCCGAGGCGACGATCATCGTGTCGGCGATGTCGGTCAATCCACGAACATCGAGCACGCGGATGTTGACGGCTTTCATGTCCTCGAGCGCGGCGAGCGCCAGTTTTTCCACCGCCACCAGCTCGCTGCTGCGGGGATTCTTCGCTGGCCGCGCCGTGGCGACCTTCGCGGCGACCTTCTTCTTGCTGGACTTCGGCGGGGTGGAGGAGGCTTTGCGCCGGTTGGGGCGCGGGCTGCGGCGGGATGTGGCCATGCTTGCTGGATTACCTCTTGGATTGAGCATAGCACCCGGACGTGACGATGATCTCGCGAACAGCGTCCGGCACCAGGTAACGCAGATCCCGGTTGGCGGTGATCAGCGAACGCAGGTCGGTGGAGGAAATCTCGAGCTGCGTGACCGCGTGCACGAAGATGCGCCCGGCGGCCGCGGTGTGCAGTTCGCGGATGTTGCCGGTGTTTCGATCGACCATGACCTCGCCCAGGGGCCCGGTGATCGGCGCTTTCCAGCCCGGACGATGCGCGACGACGACGTGCGCGAGGTCGAAGATCTCGCGCCAGCGATGCCAGTGCGGCACGCCCAGGAATGCGTCCATGCCCAGCAACAGGCACAGCGAGCGATCGGGGAATTCGCGCCGCAGGTCGAGCAGCGTGTCGACGGTGTAGGACACCCCGCTGCGGCGCATCTCGCGATCGTCGACGACGAACGCCGCCTGGCCGGCGATCGCGGCCCGCACCATCGCGAGCCGCAGCTCCGGTGTCGCCAGCGACGCGTCGCGGTGCGGCGGATTGCCGGTGGGCAGGAAGCGCACCTGCTCGAGCCGCAGCAGCTGCCACAGTTCGAAGGCGGTGCGCAGATGCCCGTAGTGGATCGGGTCGAAGGTGCCCCCGAACAGGCCGATGGGCTCACTCATGCGAGATCGGTTCGCTCATGCCCGCGGACGCTGCCACAGCGCCGCAAAACGCGGCAGCGGCAGTGTACGCCGCCCACACATCTCGGTGGTGAGCAGCGCGAGCTCATCCCAGGCATCGCCGTGGCTCTGCCCTTTCGACACGCGATCGACGCGCGCGGCGCGCGCGACGAGCCGCGCCATCGGAACGATGCGTTGCCGGCTATGTGGGCTGCGCAGCGCGCGCACCAGCCACCATAGGATGCGCACCGGTTCATCGCCCTCGGCGCGCAGTCCCGCGAGCACGCGCAGCGCGCGCGCCGCGTCGCCGTCGGCGATCGCCTGCGTGAGGCGCATGACGTCGTAACGCGCGTTGTTGGCAAAGGCGTCGGCCAGCTCCGCGAGGCCCAGCTTCGCGCCCTTCGCGTGGCGCAGCGCGAGCTTCTCGATTTCCTGGTGCGCGGCCAGCAGGTTTCCTTCGGTCGCATCGGCCAGCAGCGACAGCGCATCACCGGAAATGGAAAGACCGGCGGCCTGCGCCCGCGCGGCCAGCCAGCCCTGGAATTGCGTGGCCTCGATCGGCCGCACGTTCACCCAGGCGCCGCGTTCCTGTGCCGCCTGCACCCACTCCGCACCCTGCGCGTCGCGCTCGAGCGCGCCGCTGGCGATCAGCAGCAGCAGGTCATCGCCCGCCGCGGCGATGAGCTTCAGCAGCGTCGCGGCCCCGTGCCCGGGCTTTCCGCCCGGCATGCGGATCTCGAGGATGCGCCGGCTCGCGAACAGCGACTGTGATTGCGTCGAGGCCAGGGCGTTCTCCCAGGTCGCCGCGCTCTTGTCGATGAACACCTGTTCGCGCTCGTCAAGACCCTGCGCGCGGGCCTTCGCACGGATCGCATCCAGCGCTTCGGTGGCGAGCAGGGGTTCGTCCCCGGACACCAGGTAGACCGGCAGCAGGCGAGCCACCAGGTGTTCCTGGAGTCGGTCGGCGTTCAGCTTCATGGGGCGTCAGGGTACCCGATTGCCTGGGTGCCGCGCGACTTGCCCCGGCACCGGTGAAAAGCCTAGGCTGCACGCCATGCCAACGCTGTTCGAACGCATCGTTTCGGGGGAATTGCCAGCCGATGTCGTGTACCGCGACGATCGCGTCACGGCGTTCCGCGACATCCATCCGCGGGCGCCGGTGCATATCCTGATCGTGCCGAACAAGGCGATTCCCACCGCCAACGACATCGCCGATGCCGACGAGGCGCTGATCGGGCACCTGTACACGGTGGCGCGCGACCTGGCGAAGCGCGAAGGCATCGCCGAGGGCGGCTATCGGCTGATCATCAACTGCAACGCGAACGGCGGCCAGGAGGTGTATCACCTGCACGTGCACCTGCTCGGCGGCCGTCCGCTCGGACCCATGGTGATGAAATGAAGACGAAGTCCGCGCTGTATCCGCCGATCAGGCCGTACCGCAAGGGGCGCTTGCGCGTCTCGCCGGTGCACGAGCTGTACTTCGAGGAAAGCGGCAATCCGCGCGGCAAGCCGGTCGTGTTCCTGCACGGCGGCCCGGGCGGCGGCACGAGCCCGTCGATGCGCCGGTTCTTCAATCCGCGCCGCTACCGCATCGTGCTGTTCGACCAGCGCGGCTGCGGCAAGAGCACCCCGCACGCCTCGCTGGTCGCGAACACGACCTGGGACCTGGTGGAAGACATCGAACGGCTGCGCGAGCACCTCGGCATCCGCCGCTGGCAGGTGTTCGGCGGATCGTGGGGCTCGACGCTCGCGCTGGCCTATTCGCAGCGTCATCCGCGCCGAGTGACCGAACTCGTGTTGCGCGGCATTTTCCTGTTGCGCCGTTCCGAACTCGAATGGTTCTACCAGGACGAGCTCGGCGCCGCCTCGATGTTTCCCGACCTGTGGGAGAAGTACATCGCGCCGATTCCGAAGCGCGAACGCGGCAACATGATGCGCGCGTATTACCGTCGGCTCACGTCGAAGAACCGCGCGACGCGTGCCCGCGCGGCCTACACTTGGTCAGTCTGGGAAGCGGCGACGAGCTACCTGCGTGCCAGCGCCAGCGACATCGCGCGCTATGACGATAGCGACACCGCGGCGGCCTTCGCCCGCATCGAATGCCACTACTTCGTCAACCGTGGATTTCTCTCGCGCGAAGACCAGTTGCTGCGCGACGTGCGCAAGATCCGCCACATTCCGGCCGTCATCGTGCAGGGGCGCTACGACGTCGTCTGCCCCGCGCGCAGCGCCTGGGCGCTGCACCGCGCCTGGCCGCAAGCGGACCTGCGCATCACGCCTGATGCCGGCCACTCGGCGTTCGAGCCCGGCAATGTGCGCGAGCTGGTCGCGGCGACGGACCGGTTTTCCAGGCGAGGCGTGCGGCGCTAGCCGTCGCGCAATCGACAGGTCAGCGCGCCGGCCGCATCGACAATGCCCCGCGCGTGCAACCACTCGCGCGCCGCTTGCGCATCCTGCTCGAACCAGGCGCGCGTGCTGCCGAGCCTGAAGCTGTAGCCCCACTCGTCCATGTCGAGAAACGCACGCTCGCGCCCGAAACCGGGCACGCGATCGGCGAGCAGCACCTGCAAGTAGCACACGGCGTGCTCTTCGTCGTCGTCACCGCCAGCATCGCGGTCGAGACCGACGCGGCGCTCGGGACTCATGCAGATGTAGTGCGCCGCTTCGTGCAGTATCGAATGCACCGGCGTGTCGTGCCGAGCGAGCAGCGTGTTGCCCTGCAGGCCCGCTTCGCTGTCGCCCCAGTAGGAACCCGGTATGTCGGCGCCCGGCTCGACGAGCCGCAGGTCCAGGCCATACGCGGCCAGCAGCCTTGCCACGGCGGTGTGATCGCAGTCGGCGAGGCGCAGCATGCCGGCGACCTGCGTGTGACCGCGACTAGAGTGTCGCCAGCCGGCGCATGACCAGCGCCGCGAGGTCATCGGCGAGCGCCTGCTGCAGCACTTCGCGCTCACGCTCCTTGGCGAGCACCGCGGTCTCGTCGAAGCTGAACTCACGCGTCACGGTGTGCGATTCCGGCGGCAGGATCTCCTTCCCCTGGTACTCGACCGAGAACTGCACCTTGTAGCTCAACATGAACGCGGTCGGGATGTTCCGCGCCGACACGGTCAGCACCTTCTCGGAGGCGATGTCATCGATGATCTTCACCGTGGCCGCACCGTCGGCCGGACCATCGAGGTCCGCGCCGGAGCGCAGCAACGATGCGCGCAGCGCGCTGTAGAAATCGGTCTGCGGATCGCGTGCGAGGATTCGCGCGTTGGCGAGCGTATGCGTCAGCTGCTGGCTGCCCTGCAGGTGGAAACCGCAACCCGCGACCAACAGCGTCGCGAGCAGCATCGCAGGCCATGCGGCGGCAGCGCGCATCACACCACGATGTTCAGCAGTTTGCCGGGCACGTAGACGACGCGCTTCGGCGCTGCTTCGCCGGCGAATCGCCGCACGCTCTCATCGGCCATCGCCGCGGCCTGCGCCGTCGCCTGGTCCGCGCCGTTCGCGACCTGCACCTTGCCACGCAGCTTGCCGTTGACCTGCACGATGATTTCCACCGTATCCTGCTTCAGCGCGGCCGCATCGGGCTTCGGCCACGACTCGTCGATCAGCGCCTGCTCGTGGCCGAGCGCGTGCCACAGCTCGTGGCAGATGTGCGGCACCATTGGCGAGAGGCACAGCACGATGACTTCGAGCGCCTCATGGCGCACCGCGCGCGCGGCGGAGCCTGTCTCGTCGTACCGGCTCGCCGCGTTGAGCAGTTCCATCGTCGCCGCGATCGCGGTGTTGAACACGCGCCGGCGCGCGATGTCGCCGGTGACGCGCTCGAGCGTGTGGTGCGTCTGCCAGCGCAATTGCGCGGCCGCGGCCGAAAGCGGCTCGCCCGTGCCGTGGGCGGCGCCGATGCGGATTAACCCCAGGTGCTTGTCGACCGCCGCCGAGCTGACGTGATCGTGCACCGCCTTCCACAATCGGCGCAGGAAACGGTACTGCCCCTGCACGCCCTCTTCCGACCATTCGAGTGTCTGCTCGGGGGGCGAGGCGAACATCATGAACAAGCGCGCGGTGTCGGCGCCGTATTTCTCCACCATGCTCTGCGGATCGACGCCGTTGTTCTTCGACTTCGACATCGTGCCGAGGCCGCCCTGCTCGACGGGCGCGTTGTCGTTCATCCAGATCGCCGTGCGCGCGCCGGCCGCGTCGGTGCGCAGCTCGACTTCGGCCGGATTGATGAACAGCCGACGCCCGGCCGCCGGCTGGCGGTAATAGATGTGGTTCAGCACCATGCCCTGCGTGAGCAGCTTCGAGAATGGCTCGGCGAGCTTCAGCAGGCCCAGGTCGCGCATCGCGCGCGTCCAGAAGCGCGAATAGAGCAAATGCAATATCGCGTGCTCGATGCCGCCGATGTACTGGTCCACCGGCAGCCAGTACTGCACGCGCTCATCGACCGGCGCGTCCTGCTGGTCGCTGCTCGCGAAGCGCAGGAAATACCAGGACGAGTCGACGAAGGTATCCATCGTGTCGGTTTCGCGCCGCGCGGCCTTGCCGCACTTCGGGCAGGCGCAGTTGAGGAACGCCGCGGATCTCGCCAACGGATTGCCCGAACCATCGGGCACCAGGTCTTCGGGCAGGCGCACCGGCAGGTCGGCGTCGGGCACCGGCACTTCACCGCAACCCGGGCAATGCACGAGCGGAATCGGGCAGCCCCAGTAGCGCTGCCGTGAAATGCCCCAGTCGCGCAGGCGCCATTGCACGCGCTTCTTGCCGAGGCCGCGTTGTTCGAGCGCCGCGGCGATCCTGTCGATCGCTGTGCCGAAATCGAGCCCGCTGAATTCGCCTGAATTGATGGTGACGCCATGTTCGGCGTATTCGGCCGACCATTCGTTTCCGACCTGCTCCCAGGTCGCGCCCGCGGGCCGCACCACGGTCGGAATCGCCAGCTTGTTCCGCCGCGCGAACTCGAAATCGCGTTCGTCGTGCGCCGGCACGCCCATGACGGCGCCTTCGCCATACGCCATCAGCACGTAGTTCGCGACCCACACTTCCACGGGTTCGCCGGTGAGCGGATGCCGCACGTGCAGGCCCGTCGCCATGCCGCGTTTCTCCATCGTCGCGACGTCCGCTTCCATCGTGCTGCCGCGCCGGCATTCCGCGACGAACGCGGCCAACGGTTCGCTGCGCGCCGCCGCCGCGGTGGCCAGCGGATGTTCGGCCGACACCGCGACGAAGCTGACGCCGAACAAGGTGTCGACGCGCGTCGTGAACACCTTGAGCGCACCGTCGGCGCCGCCGAGCGCCGCGCGCGTGTCGTCCGCATACGGGAACGACACATCGCAACCTTCGCTGCGCCCGATCCAGTTCGCCTGCATCGTGCGCACGCGCTCGGGCCATCCGGGCAATTCATCGAGCGCGCCCAGCAGTTCCTCGGCGTAGGCGGTGATGCGCAGGTAGTACATCGGGATCTCGCGCTTCTCGACCAGCGCGCCGGTGCGCCAGCCGCGCCCGTCGATGACCTGCTCGTTGGCGAGCACGGTCTGGTCGAGCGGATCCCAGTTGACGACGCCGGTCTTCTTGTAGGCGATGCCGCGCTCGCGCATGCGCAGGAAGAGCCACTGGTTCCAGCGGTAGTAGTCCGGATCGCAGGTGGCGAGCTCGCGGCTCCAGTCGAGGCCGAAGCCGAGCGCCTTGAGCTGCTGCTTCATGTACGCGATGTTCTCGCGCGTCCACTTCGCCGGCGGCACGCCGTTGGCGATCGCGGCGTTCTCGGCGGGCAGCCCGAAGGCATCCCAGCCCATCGGCTGCAATACGTTCAGGCCCTGCATGCGCATGAAGCGCGCCAGCACGTCGCCGATCGTGTAGTTGCGCACGTGCCCCATGTGCAATCGGCCCGAGGGGTACGGGAACATCGACAGGCAATAGTATTTGCCACGGCCCGCGGTTTCGCGTGCCGCGAAGGTGCCGTGCGAGTCCCAATAGTGTTGCGCGGCGCGCTCTACGGCCGCCGGTTCATAGCGCTCCTGCATGAGCAATAGAATACACGAAGCGGCCGTCCCTCCCCTTGGAAGGCCGGCCGCTGCGCCAAAACGCTACAACCGCTGCTAGTCGAGCTGGATCGTGACGATGCGCTGCTGCGGCGCGCCCTGCGTCGGGTCGTAATCCTGCACCAGCAGCGCCACCGAATGGCCTGCCTTGCGAACCGCTTCGCGCAGTTCGGCGACCGAACCCACGCGCGTGCGATTGGCGCCGAGGATCACTTCGCCGGAACGCAGTCCCGCCTCGAGCGAGGGGCCGTCGGTATCGGTGATGACGACGATGCCGTTCGTGTGCAGCTGCGACTTCTCGGCGACCGTCAGTTCGCGTACCGAGAGGCCCAGCGCGTCGAGCTTGTCGCTGTCCTTGCCGCTGCCGCCGGTGCGCGCCACCGCGGCCTTGTCCTTCAGCTCTTCGACGGTCACGGTGAGGTGCTTCGTGCCCTGGCCGCGCCACACTTCCAGATCGGCCGTGTTGCCCGGACGGATACCGGCGACGAGCGCCGGCAGCTCGGAGGATTGCTCGATGTTGCGGCCATTGACGCTGAGGATGATGTCCTCGGGCTTCACGCCAGCCTTGTCGGCCGCGCCGCCCGGCACCACCGAACTGACGGCCGCGCCGCGCGGGCGATCGAGGCCGAAGCTCTCGGCCAGCGCCGCGGTGACCGGCTGGATGCTGACGCCGATGAGTCCGCGCGTCACATGCCCGGTCGTGGCCAGCTGCTGGCGCACGTTGTTGGCGATGTCGATCGGAATCGCGAACGACAGGCCCGCATAGCTGCCGGTGTTGCTGTAGATCTGCGAGTTGATGCCGACGACTTCGCCGTTCATGTTGAACAGCGGGCCGCCGGAATTGCCGGGATTCACGGCCACGTCGGTCTGGATGAAATTCACGTAGTTGTAGGCCGAGCCGCCCGGAACCGGGCGGCCGAGCGCGCTGACGATGCCCGCCGTGACGCTGTTCTGGAAGTTGAACGGCGACCCGATGGCGATGACCCATTCACCCGGCCGCAACTTGGACGGATCGCCAATGCGCACCGTCGGCAGGTTCTTCGCGTCGATCTTCAGCAGCGCGACATCGGACTTGTCGTCGCTCCCGATGACCTTGGCCTGGAACTCGCGGCGATCGGTGAGGCGCACCGTGACGCGCGTGGCGTTGTCGACCACGTGAGTGTTCGTGAGGATGTAGCCATCGGAGCTGACGATGAAACCCGAGCCGACGCCCTGCTCCGGCGCCTGGTCGCGCGGCTGGCGCTGCTGGAACTGGCGGAAGAAATCGCTGAACGGATCATTGTCGTCGCCGAAGGGATTGCCGGCGAAACCCGGCGTGCGCTGGCGCTTCTCGACCACGGTGACGTTGACGACGGCGGGACCCACCTGCGCAACCAGCGAGGCAAAATCGGGCAGGCCGCGCACCAGCGGCGTGGCCGGCACGGCTGTCGGGCCGGCGGGTTCGTTGGCCGCAGCCTGCGGCGCGGCCGGCGCGGCGTTCGAGGCCTGCGGCGCGCAGCCGGTCAGCAACGTGATAACCAGCGCAATGGCGCCCAGGCGGGGCGCAATGGACTCATGTGACATATCGGTCATGCTCCAACTTTACAGGTACTCAGGAAAACAAGGGGTTGCCGCGCCGTCGGACACTGCCTGCGGCGGCGGCCAATGCCAACAGGATAACGGCCCAGTTGCCGACCCTGATATAGGGGGATAGACCAATGCGGGGCACGACGGTTCCGCGCAGCACCGCGGCGCGGTACTCCGGCGCGACGGCCGCCAGTTCGCCCCGCGGGCCAATGATCGCCGACACCCCGTCATTGGCGGCACGCAGCATGAATCGCCCCGCCTCGATCGCCCGCATGCGGCTGATCTGCAGGTGCTGGAAGCGCGCCGGCGAGCGGCCGAACCAGGCATCGTTGGTGACATTGACCAGCACGTCGGATCGGGAGACCAGCTCCCGTTGCGCGCTGCCAAAGGCGTCTTCGTAGCAGATCGACGGCGCGATATGCATCGCGCCCGCGTCCAGCGGCGCCTGCCCGTCGATGCCTCTTCGAAAATCGGAGTACGGCAGGCTCAGGAGCCGCAGGCCCGTGCGCACGAAGGCCGGCACCGGGAAATATTCGGCAAACGGCACGAGATGGCGCTTGTCGTAGAAACTGACGCCAGTGGTCAGCGCCAGGATCGAATTGTAGTAGTCGACGCCGTTGTCGCCGAGCCTGACGACGCCCATCAGCACGTCGGCCTCGTGTGCGCGCGATTTTCCCTGGATGTCGGCCAGGTACGGCGCAATCTCGTTCGCAAGCTCGGGGATCGCCGCTTCGGGCCACACGATCAGACGGCTATCCAGGGCCTGGTCATTTAGCGAGCGATACAACACCTTGGTGGGTTCGAGATTGGCGAGCTGCCATTTTTCATCCTGCGGAATCGCGCCCTGCAGGATCGCCACCGGCACAGGCGCACCCGCGGCGCGCGTCCATTCGATGCGCCACAGCATTGCGCCACCCACCCACGCCAGTGCGACGACGCCCACCGGCACCAGCAGCGCACGGCCGCGGGCGTGGAGCGCAGCAAGCAGCGCGCCGGACTGCAGCAGCAGCATCGCCGACACACCGTAGACGCCCAGCACCGGCGCGTAGCCGGCGAGCACCGTGTCGGTCTGCGAATAGCCGAGCGACAGCCACGGGAATCCGCTCAGCATCCAGCCGCGACACCACTCGACGAGCAGCCAGAAGGCCGGCAGGCCCAGGTACCACCGCCACGCGCCGCCCGCGGGCAGCCAACGCGCCACGCCCCAGCCGAGCAGCGCGTGGTAGGCGGCCATGTACAGTACGACGAGGCCGACGGCCAGCGCGGAAAAGCCGACCGATGCGGGCCCGTGCTCATGGATCGAGATGAACAGCCAGGAGACGCCGACGCCGAAATAGCCGACGCCGAAGCAGAAACCCAGCAGCGCGGCGCGGCGCGGCGCGGCGCCGGTGAACAGCCACATCATCAGCGCGGGACACAGGATCGCCAGCGGCCAGCAGCCAAAGGGCGCGAAGGCCAGCGGCAGCAACGCGCCGCCGGCCAGTGCCAGCAGCAGCCGCCAGTCGCGCGCCGCGCCGGCCAGTCGCTGGCCGAAGTTCACGTCGCCGGCTGCGCCGGGGCGCGCACCGGCGATACCCGCAGCGTGTCGATGCGGCGACGGTCGGTGCGCAGCACGCGAAACTCGAAGGCGCCGATGACGACGTGCTCGCCGCGCCGTGGCACGCGGCCGAGGTGCTGCATCACCAGCCCCGCGACGGTGTCGAATTCCGCATCGTTGAACGCGGTGCCGAAGTGTTCGTTGAATTCCGCGATGCGCGTCGCGCCGCGCACCATGAACTGCCCCTCGCCCTCGGCGCGGATGTTCTGGTCGTCTTCGACGTCGAACTCGTCGTCGATCTCGCCGATGATCTGCTCGATGACGTCTTCGATCGTCACCAGCCCGGCCACGCCGCCGTATTCGTCGACGACGATCGCCATGTGGTTGCGCGTGCCGCGGAATTCCTTCAACAGCACGTCGAGGCGCTTGGCTTCCGGCACGAACACGACCGGCCGCAGGAATTCGCGGATGTCGAACTTCGCGGCGCCCGCCCCCGCCGCACGCAGCAGGTCTTTCGCCAGCAGGATGCCGACCACGTCGTCGCGATCACCATCGAACACCGGAAAGCGCGAGTGCCCCGAATCGACGACGGCCGGCAGGATGCGCGAGAGCGGATCATCGCGCCGGATGCACACCATGCCGGCGCGCGCGACCATGACATCGCGCGCCTGCAATTCGGCCATCGTCAGCGCACCCTCGACCATCGCCATCGCGTCGGCGTCGAGCAGGCCGCGCCTGGTCGCCTCGCGCAGCAGCTCGAGCAGCTGCCCGCGTTCCTTGAGTCCTCCGGCCAGCGTGCGCGTGAGTCGCGTGCGCCAACCGCCGGATTCCTTCGTTTTAGGCCTGGCCATCACATGCTCCGGTAGGGGTTCACCACGCCGAGCGTGCGCAGCAGTCGGGTTTCGCGCCGCTCCATGCGCCGCGCATCGCCCGGCCGCTCGTGGTCGTAGCCGGCGAGGTGCAGCACGCCGTGGATGACGAGGTGCATCCAATGAGCGCGCTCGGCCTTGCCCTGCGCGCGCGCCTCGCGCTCGAGCACCTGCGGGCAGATCACGAGGTCGCCGAGCACGCCCGCCTGCGCCGACGCACCGTCTGGCGCGAATGACAGCACGTTGGTGGCATGGTCGCGGCCGCGATAGCGCCGATTGAGGCTGCGGCTGCGCGCGGGGCCGACGACCAGCACCGACAGTTCACGGCCACGCGCCAGGCGACCGGCGGCGAGGCTGGCCCAGCGCCGCAGCGCCGCGGCCGCGGGCACGCGGCCTCGCCGCGTCGCCCGGCGCAGGTGCAGCGTCAGGCCGCCCTGGCGGCTGGCCATGCGGGTCACCTTGGGCTCCCGCCGCGCGGTGCGTCGGCGTCCTGCTGCGCGCCGTCTGGGTCGCCGCGGGCCTGGGCTTCATAGGCCTGCACGATGCGCTGCACGAGCGGATGGCGCACGACATCGGCCGCATCGAAATGATCGAACGCCACGCCCGACACGCCGCGCAGCACCTGCAGGGCGTGCCGCAGCCCAGAGGGCCGGCCCGCGGGCAGGTCGGTCTGCGTCACGTCGCCGGTCACCACGGCGCGGGAACCGAAGCCGATGCGCGTCAGGAACATCTTCATCTGCTCGACCGTCGTGTTCTGCGCCTCATCGAGGATGATGAATGAATCGTTGAGCGAGCGGCCGCGCATGAACGCGAGCGGCGCCACTTCGATCACCGCTCGCTCAATGAGCCGCGCAACGCGATCGAAACCCAGCATTTCATACAGCGCGTCGTAGATCGGGCGCAGATAGGGATCGACTTTCTGCGCCAGGTCGCCCGGCAGGAAACCGAGCCTTTCGCCGGCTTCGACCGCCGGGCGCACCAGCACCAGGCGCCGCACCTGCTCGGCGGTCAACGCCTCGACGGCGCAGGCCACGGCCAGGTAGGTCTTGCCGGTGCCGGCCGGACCGATGCCGAAGCTGAGGTCGCGCTCGCGGATGCTCGCCAGGTAGGCCTGTTGGTGCGCGCCACGCGCGTGGATGAGCCCGCGCGGCGTGCGCACGGTGTGCGGGCCGCGCTCGCCATCCGCTGGGCCATGCGCTG
>Ga0209023_10001363_pt1 | contig 32993 bp, 30 predicted proteins | sample LakOneMetagenome_FD_187468 | JGI IMG/M metagenome (GOLD analysis project Ga0209023, IMG submission 187468) | Freshwater and sediment microbial communities from Lake Erie, Canada (SPAdes) (version 2) | ecosystem: Environmental > Aquatic > Freshwater > Lentic | place: Lake Erie, Canada...
GAGCCACGGTGACACGTGAAGCATGTGACGGTCCGCGCTCCGCCGAAGCTGCCGTTGTTGATCGCCTGCGTCAGCTGCACCATGCGGCGAGCCGTGGCCTTGTGCGACGAATCAGCAGCCCGATCGCTGCTGTGGCAGAACTCGCATTCGACACCGAGTGAGCTGGCGAAAAAGTACATGGCCGGCATCACGTGGTCTGCCGGGCTGCCTTTGAACACCTGCATGTTTCCGTAGAACTCCTCGGCCTTGATGTGGCCAAGGTCTGTTCCGGGCGACTGCGCCCCGGCCTGAGGCGCGACGAGCAGCAGCGCGGTCGCCAGAAGAAGGGTCAGTCCACACGCGGAGTGGGCCGAACGGCGTGTATCGCAGCGGCTCATTTGCGCTTCTTCGCTCCGCTGGTCGGCGGCGGGGTACGCATCATGAACTCGACCGACTTGTTGCCTTCCCACGTCGCGCTCTCCATCTGCTCATAGGTGGGATCGGTGTTACGCCGAAGGTGCAGCGCGATGCTCCATGGCCTGGCATAGACATGCGGGTCTTCAAGGGTCGCGGAGTAGTCCACGCGGTGCGGACCGATGAACGTGTATCGCTCGACAACGTGCAGGGCATTGCTGTGGAACGCCCCCACCTGGTCCAGCCAGGTCTGATCGTTGTTGTTCGTCACATCGACGACGAGTGTGTTGCCTTCCCAGCGCCCGCGCGAATCGCCCATCCACAACTGGATGCCGGACGCGAGATGCGGACGGTTGTCGAGCGGAATGACCCGGTAGTGATGCCCGTATTCGTACATCAGGATCACGTAGCCATCCGGTTGCAGCACCTGGAAGCCGCTCTGGTAGATGATGCGTGGCGTGCCCTCGACGAAGCCTCGAGCCACCGGGTCGAGGTCGAGGATGTCGGTCGGACCGGTGTGGACGTCGAACAGGTGCTGATACCGATCCTTGGCCCAGCCCTGAAACGGAATGAGGCCATCCGGAGGGTCGGTGATCGGCTTGCCGGTGGCGGTCCGCTGTCCCGTGATCACGACATGTTCAGCGCGGTCGGCATCGCCCCGCTCGAGGCTGTAGGGTGTGACGTTGTCGGTGTTCCCCCAGTAGCCCTGCATGTCCGGCTGGCCGTTGGGCAGCGTCGGCGGCATGAACGGCGCGGCGGCGCCCTGTGCGTATGCCGCGGTCGTCGTGCCCGCCACCGACAGTGTGACCAGAGACAGACTGACGACGAGTCGTGAAACCGAACGCATCATGGTGTCCTCCGTGATTCCTGCGGTGTCCCGTGAAACTGCTTGTCGAATGCGTAGCACTCGTACTCGAGTACCTGGACGTTCTTCTCGATGCGCCTGTAGAGCGGCATCTGAATCTTCCAGGGACGCGTGAAGACCTTGGGATCTTCAATCGTGGCCTCGTAGTTGACGTGGTCGTGATCGATGAACGAGTAGCGCTCCACGACGTGCAGTGCGTCACTGTGGAAGTTGCCGGCGCGGTCGAACCAGGTCTCCTCATTGAAGTCGACGACATCGACAACGAGGGTGTCGCCCTCCCACTGACCCCGCGAATCGCCCATCCACCAGTCAATGTGTCCCGGTGGATGCTGCGAGCCGTCCACGAACACCATGCGGGCGGCGTGGACGTATTCGTAGAGCAGGGCAAACGACTTCGGCGTCTGTGCGATCTGGAAAGGAAAGGGCATGTAGGTAATGCGCGGCACCCCGGGCAGATAACACTTGGTCTCCGGATCAAGGGTGGCGCGACTGGCCGCGTTGCTCTTCTTCTTCGCGAGTGCCCACGGCTGATACGGAATGTCGTTACCGTCAACGACGCCGAGGCCGGCCGGAACGTCCTTCTCAGCCGCGTGGTCCTGCAGGTTCCACGAGGCCGTGCTCATGACCTGCCAGATGCCGCTGAAGTCCGGGTGGCCATCACGAAGCCGTGGCACGCCCGCTGTCGGGGACTGCGCACCGAGGCCGACCGGAACGGCGAGCGCCGCAACGGCCGCGGCGACAACGGTCGCTGTGAGCAGACGATGGACCAACCGGTTACCCGGGGCGCCGCTCGCGGCGTCCCGGGTAGAAGGTGAGAGTGGTGTGGACACGGGGTCACGCATGGGAGCGGTTACCACGTGTAGCGGATGGCGAGTTCCGCCTGCTGACGGTTCTGCGCGCTCAGAATGCGCCCGAACGAATCAGAGAGCGCGTTCTCGACGAAGGCGCCGGCGCCGGGCGGCAGCAGGTTGTTGCGACCAAGCACGTTGAAGATCTGCGCGATGAACTCGACGTGCTGAGAGTGGGTGACGGCGACCGACTTGCTGAGACGCAGGTCCAGGCTGTTGAACCCGTTGCTGTCGATCTGTGCCGCGTTAATCGCCGCCAGGCCGTTCTGCGCGCGCCATGCGTTGACGAGCGCGAGGTCGAGCGTTCGGTTACCCGTGTTGTTCGATGCCCCGGGAACGTAGTCGGTGGTTGCGCCGTCGCCGTCAAGGTCGCGACCCGCGAGCGCGCTGAACGGCATCTTCGACCGCAGTGTCCACACCACGCCAAGCGTCAGGTCCAGCGGCAGGCGAACCGAGCCGCTTGCGACGAACATGTGGCGGCGGTCGGTGTCGGCCGGACCGAAGTCGAGGCCAGGATTGCCCGCGCTCGTAATGCCGCCCAGGTTGTTCTCTGCCTTCGAGAGCGTGTACGAGAGCAGATACAGGTAGCGGTTTGCAAAGCGCCGATCGAGTCGCACCATCAGGGCCTTGTAGTTGCCGTAGCCGATCGACTCGGACTCCACGATGCGTCCCCACGTCGGCAGCGGCTTCAGCTTGCTTACCGCGTCCGGTGTGTTGACGTTGATCGTCAGCGTGTCCTTGGTGATCTTGTTGTAGATCCCGTCGACGTGCAGTGCCAGGTTCTTGCTCAACTGCTGTGAGAAGCCCGCGTTGTACGCGTCAGCCTGCGGGTTCTTGATGTCGTTGGACGTAATCACGATGTTGGGCGCCGCCGTCGAGGCGAACGCGAGTGGCGACTGACCGCCGTATGGATCCGGATAGGACGGATTGGTGATGCGGATGCTCGACTGGAGCAGATTGGTCTGTTCCGTGCCGAAGCTGCCGAAGATATAGCGGTAGTAGCGGCCGTAGCCGCCGCGGACGACGGTGGCGCCAAGGCCGAGGATGTCGAGCGCGAAGCCGGCGCGTGGCCCGATGTTGTCGTGGTCATGACGCAGAGACGGCTTGATGTATGGCAGCGGCGTTGGGAACCGCGACAGGTTCATCTTCTGGTTCCATGAGTCGTACTGGAGGTCGTAACGCACACCGAGTGAAACAGTCAGTCGCGAGAACGGCCGGTATTCGTCCTGGATGTACGCCTGGAACCAGCTGTTCTTCGTATCGCGATAAACCTGGGGAAGTGCCGCGGTGAAGAGCGTCGGGCTCTTCAGCGCCGCGAGACTGGCCGGGTCATTGGGATTGAAGGCCTGGTCGGTAGAGAACTGCCACGTGCCAAGCGAGTTCGAGGCCGAATCGTCCTGATTGGGACCGCGCACGGACGCCGCGCCGAGCTTCCAGCTGTGGCTGCCACCCCACTCGAACGACTTGCTGAAGTCGTCGCGGAATTCCCACCAGGTCTCCTTCTGTACACGGCTGGTGTTCGAGCCGTAGGTCAGGCTGGGGAACTGGTAGACGTAGGTCATGCTCGAAAAGCGCGACGACGGGAACGTCGTCGGATCGTTCCAGACGTCCGTGCCAGGAGGACTCTGGAGGAACTCGAACGGCGCCCATTGAAAGTGGAACTCGTTCAGCGACTTCGCGCCGATGACGGCGCTATGTCCGAGTGCGAGCGAGTGCCGACGCTGATCGACGCGGCTGCCACTGAACGCCGCAGAGGTGCCGCCGCAGGTTTCACAAGTGCTGTGATCGTTCTCCCAGCCCCATCGCACGAATGCTGTCTGACGTGCCGAAAGCTGGAAGTCGCTTCGCCCAAACACCATCCGGCGATACTGATCGTTCGGGAACACACCCTCGACGGCCTTATAGAGCGACGACTTGCCGGTATTCACCGTGAAGGGCGCCTGGGTCTGCGTGAGATCGGTCGCCACGTAGAAATGTGCGCGGTTCATCAGGATGGGACCGCCAGCCGAGGCGCCATATTGATTGCGGCGAAAGGGCGGCTTCGGCGCGCCGGTGGTGTCGTGCGCAATCTGCTCGAATTTGTTGAGGGCGTTCAGGCTCTTGTCGCGGAAGAATTCGAAGCCTTCGCCTGAGAACGTGTTGGTGCCGCTCTTGGTCACGATCGTGACGACGCCGCCTGTGGTGCCGCCGTATTCCGCCGACGCCTGACTGACGTTGACACGAAATTCCTGGATGGCACCTTGCGGGAAGTCCTGTCGTGGCTCGCCGGCCGATGTCTGTTGATTGGTGACACCGTCGACAAGGAACGCACTGGCGGAGAAGGACCCGCCGGACCCGACGTTCGCGTTGACCTTGCGCGGCCGTGTGCCGTCCTGACTCGTGCCCGGCAGCAGCAGTGCGAGCGTGAGTGCCTGCCGACTGTTCACCGGCAGCGATTGAATCTGCTGCTGCGTGACGACCTGCGCGACTTCACTTCGTGTCGTCTCCACCACCGGGGCAACGCCCGCGACGGTGACCGACTCCTCGAGGCCAACCAGGTTGAGGATCAGCGCCAGCTTCAGTTCGGCGCCGATAGAGAGCGACTGTCCCTTGATTTCGCTCGTGGCGAAGCCGGACATCTCGGCGGACACGTCATAGCGTCCGGGCAGCAGACCCGATACCTGAAAATCGCCGGACCCCTGCGTGACGGTGGTGCGTGTGAGGCCGCTGTCGGCGTTGCGAACGGTGATCGTGGCGCCGGGCAGGACGCCGCCCTGTGCATCCTTGACGATACCGCCGACGACGGCGCCGGTTTGCGCCTGCGCGCCGGTTGCGATAAGCAGCGCGAACAACGTCGCGACGACTCCGGCGAGCAGTCGCCGGCCTCCCTGTCGAACTCTGAACTCGTGCATTGATCGCTCCTGGACGAACAGGCGGTGCTCACGTCTCGACCGGGCTCCTATCCCTGCCGAGCGGACGACCGCGATGGTGCTGGTGATGACCTCCACACTGCAGCCGCCATGCCACGCCGGCTCGCGATGCCGCGCCGCCGGGAGCGCGGCGCAGGGCCTGTGACTCGCACACGACGGACGATGTCCGCGCCACAAATGTCTCGGGTCTGCGCCTGCGGGCGACACGTGTGTTCATCCGGCTCACCGCCACGCACTGGCGGATGCGGTCACACCAACATTCATGTGTTCTTGTAAGGATGGTTGGCCGGGTCCAGGCGTCGTCCTGCCAGGATCGGCCTCGACGGTGGCGTGGAAGCGACAACAGTGGCGCATACGCTCGTACGCGGCTATCAAATGTGTGTCGCCGGCACGGCGCCGACCGGCTCGTTGATGAACGCCGCTCGCGCCATTCGGCGTGTGCTAACCGACCGGAGAGCGTTCCACCGGCCTCCGACGGTCTGGCACAGAGAGTGAAGCGCATCAGCCTGGTGACGGGGCCTCCCGTTGCTGTCTCCTACAGAGGAAGGTGTGAGATGAAGAGTCGAGTGCTGCTCGCCGCGATCGCGGCCGGAATCCTGCTGTCCACCGTACCTGGGCAGGCCCATCATTCATTCGCCGCGGAGTTCGATTCGAACAAGCCGGTGACACTGCGCGGCAAGCTCACGCGCATGGAATGGATCAACCCGCACGGCTGGATTTACATGGACGTGGTGGGGAAGGACGGAAAGACGGTCAATTGGGGCATCGAAGCCGGGGCGCCGAATGCACTGCTGCGCCGCGGGCTGCGAAAGACCGACTTCCCGGCTGGTATCGAGATCGTCGTGCAGGGCTTTCTCGCGAAGAATGGTTCGGCGACGGCGAATGGTCGCACCGTGACGCTGCCAGACGGACGTGAGTTCTTCGCGGGCTCGTCGGGCAACGGTGCGCCAGAGGACGGCGCTGAGAGGAAGCAGGGCGGCTCGACGCCGTAACGTGTTGTGGCGGGCGCGCCCGGGGCCGCGCCCGCTTTCCTTCAGTAGAAACCGATGCCTCGTCCACCCGCGCCGACACCAAACCACAACAGCATCGACACGCCTCCGACAAACAGTCCCCAGCGACTGGACGCACGCTCACTGCCGAGCGTCCATTGCCGCACGGTGAAGGTGAAGGCGACGGCAATCATCAAGAGAATCATCTTCAACTTGAACGCAGGATTCTCGTAGCACTTGAGTGCTTCCGACGCGTAGAGCAGGGCGCCGGTGACAATCAACACGACCAGCGAGCCCGCGAGCCACGCCTGCAGGTCGCGCGCAAGGAGTGGTGCCGAGCGGTCGCCGAACCGGATGCCACACAGTCGCAAGTCGATGACGATGATCACGCCGCCGAGTAGCGCGAGTGCGAGCAGATGCACCGCTTCGAGCACGGGAAACAGCCAGAGCGAGTCGCGGATGCCGGCGCCGATCGCCGAGTCACTCGCCCACATTGCAAAGTCCAGGAACATAACGGTCTCTCCTCAGTTGAACCAGTTGTAGGCGATCAGGCGGCCGGCGACGATGACAGCGGTCCAGAGGGTGAGCGATGCCGCCCCTGCGAGACGTGCGGCGGTCGGCGGCGTCGGGTCGCGGTCCCAGTCGTGAACGTGTGTGTAGACGTTGCGATGGAAGACGAGTGCGTTCAGGCCCGCCAGCAGCAGGAACACGACCTTCACGCGAAAGAACACGTTGCCGTAGAAGCGCGCCGGGTCGGAGTAGAACAGCAGCGATCCGGTCACCACCATCACGGCAAAGCCGCTGAAGGTCCAGGGAAGCATGCGTCCCGCAACGCTGGACGCACGGTCACCGGTGAACACGAGTCCCACCAGTCGTAAGTCCATGACGACGGCGAAGCCGGCGAACAGGCACAGGCTCAAGACGTGAATGGATTCCACGATCGGGTACACCCAGATCGACTCACGCAGCGCCGTGCTTCCGTCCGTGCTCGCAAGCCACTGACATAAATGCAGGACCATCGACATTTGATCTCACTCCTCAGACTGATTGATGGGGCATCGTCGAACGCAGTGCGTGTCGCGTACGTCAGCAACGGACATGCCGCACAGATCGAAGAGAGACGATGGTCGTCGCTAAGTGGAATCTTCCTTGCTTAGAGAGACGACACGCCGTCATTGCAATCGAGTCATCTCACAGACGATTTCATCAGGAGTGATATGTCCTTTCTTCTACGCCGGTACCTTGCGGTCGCGCTGCTCGCAGCTGGGTCCGCCTCTCTGTGGGGCTCGGCGCAAGCCGCGCTCGCGCAGCAGGCGCCGCCACCGCCGATGTCGTTCTTCATCACGAGCGTCGGGGTTGGTAAGGGCGCAAACCTTGGCGGCGTTGCTGGCGCCGATGCACACTGCCAGGCGCTTGCGACGGCTGCAGGCAGTACTGGCAAGACGTGGCACGCCTATCTGAGTACGTCTGGCCAGGACGGCAAGCCGGTGGTGCACGCGCGGGAGCGCATCGGGGCAGGCCCATGGTTCAACGCCAAGGGCGCGCGTGTCGCGCAGAACCTGGCCGACCTGCACGGAGATACGCTCGAACTCGCGCGGGTCGGCAACAGCCTGACCAAGGCGACCGCGCTCACTGAGAAAGGTGATTCCGTCCACGGCGTCGGCGACACGCCCAACACACACGACATGCTGACCGGGACACAGCCAGATGGGCGCGCCTTCACAGACGGAGCGGATCACACCTGTCGCGACTGGACCAGCGACACGACCGGCACCGCGCAACTCGGGCACCACGATCGCACGGGCGGGGGCAACGTCTCGTGGAATGCCGCGCATCCCAGTCGCGGGTGCAGCCAGGACAATCTGGTCGCCACCGGCGGAGCGGGTCTCTTCTACTGCTTTGCTACCAACTGAGGCGTTCGCGATGACTGCGCAACGACGACCGACCTCAGCACGGGTCGCGGGTGGAGTACTCCTGCTGACACTATTCGCAGCGGCGTGTCAGAGTCCGACTCAGCCTCCTCCATACACCACCACCGCTACCGTGAAAGACATCTTGAAGGCGATGGTGGACCCGAGTGCTGACGTTGTCTGGAACGCAGTGGCCACCGTCACCACCGAAAGTGGAATGGAGGACCGTGCTCCGCGTACTGACGAGGAGTGGCTCAAGGTGAGACATCACGCGTTGATTGTGGCCGAGGCGACGAATCTGCTGATGGTCCCTGGCCGACATGTCGCGGCTCCGGGAGAGCGGTCCGACAATCCCAAAGTCGAACTCCACCCTGAAGAAATCGAGAAGCTGATCGTGGACGATCCGGCGACGTGGCGATCGCTCGCCTCCGGGCTGCACGACGCAACGCTGGTCGCGCTTCATGCCATCGATGAGCGTAAGGCGGCAGCGGTGTTCGACGCCGGAGAGAACATCGACAAGGCGTGCGAGGCGTGCCACTTGCACTACTGGTATCCGCAGGGTATCCGGCGATGACCGAACTGGGGCGCATGGAACGTGCGCTCGCGTGTGCAAGCCTCGCGCTGCTGGCGAGCCTCACACCGGCCCGTGCGGCCGCCGCCGGAACCGGCACCATCGTCGGTCACATCAGGCTGCAGGGCACAGCGCGCGCGAACCCGATCATTCGCATGGGCATGGACCCGGCGTGTGCGGCGCTCAGGCAGGGGCAGCGCCCGACGCAGGAGCTGGTATTGCTCGACGCCAGCGGAGGGCTCGCGAACGCCTTCGTGGCGCTCCGCGGCACGTTCCCGCAGACGCCGGTGCCGTCGACACCGGTGGTCATCGATCAGCGCGGATGTCTGTACACACCGCGCGTCGTTGGCGCGCGCGTGGGGCAGGTGCTGCAGGTGCGGAACAGCGACCAGGTCCTCCACAACGTACACAGCGGTTCACGAGTGACGAACACCTTCAATGTCGGTCAGCCAATTGCTGGCATGTCGTGGGACTACCGGTTGACGGCAGAGGAAGTGATGCTACCGCTCCGATGCGACGTGCACAGCTGGATGACCGCCTATGTGGGCGTTGTCAGTCATCCGTACTTTGCCGTCACAAGTGCGGGCGGTGGATTCGAAATCGACAACGTACCTGCCGGCGACTATCCGCTGCAGGTCTGGCATGAGCAGTTCGGTCTTCTGGCGCGCACGGTGAAGGTGGTGACGGGCCGCACTGTGACCGTCGACCTTGCCTTCACCGGCGCCGAACAGCACTGAGAGGGGAATCAACGTGCGAGTAACGATTGCAGGACGGACGTGTCTGCTGGCCTCGATGCTCCTGATCGGACATCGCGCCTCGGCTCAGGCAATCCCTGACGGGGACGGCAAAGACCTCGCACTGAGTAAGTGCACGTCGTGCCACAACACTGAGAAGTTCAGCGCCGAGCGACACACCAGCGCCGACTGGCGTGAAGAGGTCGAGTTGATGGTGCGCTATGGCGCGCGGCTCGACGCGGCTCAGGCCGATCGAGTGACCGCGTATCTGACACGGAGCTTTCCGGGCAAACCGAAGCCACGAGGTGTGACTGTCGCGGGACCGGTGCAGGTCTCGATTCGAGAATGGCCCGTTGCGACGCCAGGTGCCCGTCCGCACGATCCGGCTGTGGCTCCGGACGGCAGCGTCTGGTACACGGGGCAGGCGAACGGGTCCCTGGGCCGTCTCGATCCGGCGTCCGGTGCCCTGAAGGAATATCCAATCAAGAAGCCGACGGGTGGAGCATTCCTGCCGTACGGTGTCGGCCCGCACGGGCTCATCGCGGATGCGAAAGGACACATCTGGTTCACCGCGCAACTCGCCGGCTACGTGGGCGAACTCGACCCTGCCACCGGCGACGTTACGCCGTACCGGATGCCAGACCCCGCAGCCAGGGACCCGCATACGCCAATCTTCGATCAGCGGGGCACGCTGTGGTTCACCCTGCAGAACAGCGACATGGTCGGGCGCATTACGCCGAAGACCGGCGAGGTGAAGGTCGTGAAGGTGCCGACCGCGAAGTCGCAACCATACGGGATCAAGGTCAGCTCCACTGGGGTGCCGTGGTTCGTTGAGCTCACCGCGGCGCGAGTGGGTCGAATCGATCCGGCGAGCCTCGCAATCACGGAGTATGCGCTGCCGAATTCGGGCGCGATGCCGAGACGCATCGCACTGACCTCGGATGATGTGGTGTGGTACACGGACTACGGTCGTGGCTATCTCGGTCGCCTCGATCCCGCGACGGGGAAGGTGACCGAATGGGCGACACCGAGCGGCGCCAACGCCGATTCACAGCCGTATGGCATCACCACAGTCGGCGACATCGTCTGGTATGTGGAGACCGGTGTGAGTCCGAACATGGTGGTGCGGTTCGACCCGAAGACAGCCGCCTTTCAGTCGTGGCCCATCCCGTCGGGCGGCGGTGTCGTCCGTCACATGGTGACCGCCGCGGACGGCTCGCTCTGGCTGGCGTGCAGCGGAGTGGACCGGATCGCGCGCGTCAGCGTGCTGGCGGCGACGCGTGGGCAATGAGCGAACGACAGTGGAGCTGACGATATGAGTGTGATTCAACGGTTCGTAACCGGAACGGTCGCTGCGGTGTGCGCGGCGTGCTTCACAACAACTGGTGTTCGGGCACAGACACCCATCTCGTTGAGCGCCGCGACCCTCGAGCCCGCAGCCGCGAGGCGCGCGCTCACCAGGACGGAGATCAACGGCAAGACCGCTCAGCAGCTGGTCGAGGCATGTGTCGCGTTTGCCGCGGCACACGGCGGCGGCGCCAGCATCGTCGTGCTGAGTCCGTCGGGGTATCTGGTCCAGGCGACGCGCAGTGACGGACAGCAGCCGAACAACATGGACTCCGCGATGAAGAAGGCGCAGACCGCACTCTACATGCGCATGTCCACACGCGAAGTCCTGAACCGCTGGAACAACCTCGAGGCGCAGTTGGTGCGCACCAACATGGACCTCTACATGAACGCCGGCGGCTTCCCGATCGTGGTCGACGACCAGATGATCGGCGCGCTCGGCGTGGGAGGCGCGGCCGGCGGCGATGAATCCTGCGGTTATGAGGCGTTGACGAAGGTACTTGGGCCACAGCCGCCGCAGGCGCCCGCACTACCATTTGGCGGCGTGGGTAATGAACCGCCGGCGAGCCAGACGCGGCCGCCGGCCCGGTAGGAGATCATGATCAACATGCACAGCATCATCGGTTCGAATGTCCGACGCGCGGCAGTCGCCGTTTTCGTCGTGGGGGCCGCGACGGTCATCGCAGCGCAGGGCGGAGGCCGCGGCCCTGCCGATCACCCCGCAGTAACGGTTGGCGGCAAGGTCTATACGCCCGCCTCGATCCTGTCCCGGAATATGGGGACAGATGAAGATCAGACCACTGCCTTTCCGCCGTACAAGATTATTGGCAACGTCTACTACGTCGGGACACGGACCCTGAGCGCGTTCCTCATCGTGACGCCAGCGGGCAACATCCTGATGGACAGCACCTATGAACGGAACGTGCCGGTCATCCAGAAGTCGATCGAGCAACTCGGGTTCAAGTTCTCGGATACAAAGATCCTGCTCGGCAATCACGCGCACAACGATCACATGGAGGGAGACGCCGCCGTCAAGGCGGCGACCGGCGCGCAGGTGATGGCGATGGCAGAAGATCTGCCGGCCCTGAAGGCCTTGAAGCCTGGCGGCAAAGAGCATCCCATCGATCGGACACTTCATGATGGCGACGTCGTCACGCTCGGCGGAACAACGCTGACTGCGCACTGGACGCCGGGGCATACGCGCGGCGCCACGACGTGGACCATGACGGCCACCGACGGCGGGAAGAGCTACGCGGTGGTGTTCTTCAGCAGTCTGCGGGCCGGCGGCGCGATCACGCCAGACATCGAGAAGGAGTTGGACCGGTCCTTTGCGCTGGTGCGCAAGTTGCCGTGTGATGTGCCGCTCGGCGATCATCCGGCGCAGTTCGACATGACGACGAAGGTCGGGCTTGTGAAGACCAGCAAGACCAATCCGTTCGTGGACAAAGTGCACTGCCTCGTGGAAGCGGATGTTCAGGAAGCGATGTACCACGCCGTTGTGGCTGAGCAACTCGCGGCGAAGTAGCCAGGATGTGGCGGTGCCCGTCTTGATCCAGGTGGCGAAGATGCTTCGTTCGCGCTGAACGTCATCTTCGCGCCCGGACGCCTGCGGGCATTGCTCCCTTGATGTGACCGTGCCCGCCCTCGGCGGACACGAGGATCTGAAGACGACTCACGCGTCCCGCCTATCGCGCCGCACCTAGCGATCATCTGCCCGTCGGGTCTGCCCGCGCCGCTCGCCGGCAGACACCTCCGCGCGCGCTCAGCGTAAGCTCTTTGCTTCATGTTTGAGCTGCGATTCGCGCCAACCTTCGCCCGGCAGCGAGATGCGTTGCTGGCGCAGGGAACCGTGCCTCCAGTGCCCATTCCGCCCAGCGTGGAGGAATGCCTCAGGGCGATTGCGCACGGCGACGCCGAGCGTCCGGCCGCCGCAGCAGCGTGGCCGCTGTGGCGCGACTCGCTTCGCCCGCTCCGGCCACTCCTCATCAGATCCAGCGCACTCGCGCTACTCGCGTCCGCATGCACGTCTGTGTCGGCACTGGCGGCCATGCAGATCCTGAAGCCTGGCCAGACACTGGGATATCTGTGGGTCCTGTCCCTGGTGTTCTTCCTCATGAACTGCACGGCGCAGATCGGAACCTATTGGAGCGGCAGGGCGCGCATCTGGATCGGCGTCGGCATCGAGGCGCATCTCGTTGGCGTAATCTCCCGCAAGCTGCTTCGCCTCAGCGCCACGGCGGCCGCGCGGCAGTCGTCTGGCAATCTCAAGACACTCATTACCTCTGACGTCAGGAACGTCGGCCAGTTCGTCGACAACGCGGTTCGCAACCTGATCCCCGCGATGATCTCGCTCGCCGTGATCGGTCCGCTGGTCGTCATGTTTTCCGGCCGACCAGGCGCGCTCGGCTTGTTGGTGATGGCATCAGGCATCCCAATCGCTCTCGGTCTGAATGTCATCAACGCGCGACTCGAGATGCGGAGTAAGGATGCACTCGACCGGCTGACGACGCTCGTCGGTGAGTGGGTCAAGAACATTCGCCTCATCCGGTATCTCTCGTGGGACGAAGCCTTCCAGCGCGACGTGGCCCAGGGTACGCGCGGGTTCCTGTCCGTCTCCGTCGTGCAGCATGGCCTGGCGTGCCTCATCTACGGACTGAGCATCTCGTGGTGGATGGTGTCGGCTACCGGCGTCGTGCTGCTCTCGCGTGTGCTGGGTGATCCGCTGGATCTGCGTGGATTCTTCGGCTCGCTCTGGCTCCTCACCTTCATGGCCGGCTACTTCACGGGTATCCCCAACACGATTCGGCTCTATGGAAACGCCGCTCCGTCGATCACGCGCATCGCACGCCTGCTCGCGGAAGAGGAGCAGTCAGATCTGCTCGGGCCGGGGGAGCCGATCGCTACTGACGCGACTCCCACGCACCTGATCTTCGATGCCGTCAGCTATCAGCATCCGGGCGGGAGAGCAGCCGTTCAGGACTGCTCGTTCGACATTGCGCTCGATCGCCAGCTGGCCATCATCGGGGAAGTCGGTGCAGGAAAGACCACCCTCCTGCGGCTGCTGTGCGGAGAGATTCCGCCGACGTCCGGCCGCGTCCTCGTTCGGTTCGATACGGGAGAGCTGCGCGACCTCTGGACCGAGCCCGCCCACGAGCGCTACAGGCAGCAGCTCGCGTACGTGCCTCAGGAGCCCTTCGTTTCCAGCGATCTCCTGCACATGAACATCTCGTTGTCTGGCCATGCGCTGCACGAGCGCGAACACGATATTGCGGCAGCGGCGTACTGGGCTGAGCTCGAAGCCGATCTCGAAGCCCTGCCCGACGGGCTGTCGCAGGAGATCGGAGAGGGGGGAGTCAACCTCAGTGGCGGGCAGCGCCAACGCGTGAACCTGGCTCGCGCGTTCTACTCGCAACGTCCCTACATGGTGCTCGACGACACGATGAGCGCTGTCGATGTGGTGACCGAGGCTGCGTTGATGGACCGGCTGCTCTCACGAGGACTCGGCTTCGTGCTGGTCACGCATCGGACGGGCGAACTGCTGCGCGTGCAGGACGTCATCGTGATGAAACACGGGCGCATCGTCGAGCGTGGTCTGCCGTTGGATCTGGCTTCGGATCCGGACTCGCATCTCACCCGTGTCCTGCGCGCCTACGAGCACGAGGCCCAGCCGTGACTGAGTCCTCATCGCGGTTCATCAAGGACGAGGCGGTCCCGACGCCGAGCGGACTGCTCGCGCTCAACCGGCGACTGTTCGGCAGCTTCCGCCTGTTTCTCGCGCTGCTGCCTCTGTCGATCGCGACCATCCTGCTGTCGTCGGCCGCGCCGTCGGTCTTTCGCTGGTACTCGGGAAGCTTCGCCAGTGGTGGAGTCGGTTTCACACTGGCCGGACTCGTCACCATCACCACGCTCGCCATCGTTCTCCGGATCGCCGCGTGGGCGCTCTTCGAGATATCCGGGATGTGGTCCAGCCAGTGGCTGCACCGCGACATGGTGCGAGGTCTGGCGAAGACCCGCACCACCTTCTTCGACGAGAACCCGTCCGGACGCCTGATCAATCGCCTGATCCGCGACTTCGATGAAGTGCGTTCGACAGCGATCATCTTCGTCGGCGACTTCTTCAACGCCTCGATCGAGGTGCTGAGCATCGGCGTGGTTGCGGCCTTTGCCAGTCCGTGGGCGGCGTTGCTCATGCTGCCGCTGCTCGGAGGGTTCGCCTACGCGCAGCACTTCCGCTCGGAGATGTTGAACCACGCCCGGTCACTCGGCGTCATTGCGACCAGCCAGGTGCTCAGCCGCAAGAACGACCTCATCGAAGGGCGAGAGATCTTCCTGCTCTACGGTCGCGCCCAGCACCTGCTGCAGCGCATGTCGGATAGCGTCAGGGACTACGTCAGGGCATCGGCGCTGACGTCACAGGTGGAGATCTGGGCCAGCTTCTGGGTGCGTGTCTTCGCCGAAACCTATTCGTTCGGCGTGCTGCTTCTGATGACTGCAGCAATGGCGCGGGGCGGTGTCTCGGACACTCTTGCTGGTGTGATCATCTCGTCGCTGTTTGGAGTGACCGCGAGCATCGGGTGGCTGGACTTCGCGACGAGCCTCGTGTCCAGGTCCAGCCCGCACGTTCGGCGGGTCTTCGAGTTCGTCGATCTGCCGGGCGAGGCCTCGGAGGAGATGGGCGCGCCGCGATCCTCTTGCGTCTCGACGACGGGCGAAGAGGGCATCGTCTTCGAGCACTACTCGATGTCGTACCGGCCCGACACACCGGTGATTCTGAGAGACTTCAATCTGACGCTCTCATCCGGCAGCAAGACCGCGCTCATCGGGCGCACAGGGGCCGGCAAGAGCAGTGTGATGCAGGCGCTCTTGCGCATGGTCTACGTCCGGTCAGGCGACATCCGCATCAACGGTCAATCCATCTTCGATATGGATGTCCACGATCTTCGGCGGCGGTTCGGTGTGGTACCGCAGTCGCCCTACCTGTTCGCCGGTACCGTCCGCACGAATCTCGATCGCCTCGGTACGATTCCCGAGACGACTCTCACGAAGGCCATGGCAGCCGTGCGGCTGAACCTGCCGCTTGACCATCCAATCGGCGAAGGTGGACACAATCTGTCCACCGGAGAACGACAACTGGTGTGCCTCGCGCGCGTGATCGCGGCCAACCGGCCAATCATCCTGATGGATGAGCCGACGAGCGGCCTCGACCCCGAGACCGATGCGCGCATCAGCGAGGTGCTCCACACCGCACTCGCGGACAAGACCGTGCTGACCATTGCCCACCGGCGCGAGTCCCTGCGAACCTACGATCGCATCGTCGACATGACCTAGCAGGGACGTCGTCCGCCGATCACTGGCTCGATTCATTTTGCGGCGACGCAACCTCAAGAAGTGACGTAGGCCATTGACAGGTGACCAAATGGTCACATATTGTTGGCCCGTGCACGAGGATGCGGTGTTCAAGGCGCTGGCGGATCCGACGCGACGATTTCTGCTGGATTTGCTCTACGCGCAGGATGGTCGGACGCTGACGGCGCTCGAATCCGATCTGGAGATGACCAGGTTCGGCGTCATGAAGCACCTGCGCATCCTCGAACGCGCCGGCCTGGTCGTCACCCGATGGGCGGGGCGCGAGAAACGGCATTTCCTCAATCCGGTGCCGATCCAGATCATTCACAACCGGTGGATCGACAAATACCGCGAACGCCATGTGTCGGCGCTCACGGACCTGAAAACACAACTGGAGACAACCGCATGTCGGCAGACGAGAAAACGGGCGTGACCCAGGTGTACGAGGTCTACATCAAGGCGGCCCCTCAGGCGATCTGGGACGCCATCACGTCGCCCGAGTGGACGGCGAAATACGGATACGGTGGAGCAGTCGAGTATGACCTGCGACCAGGTGGCGCCTTTCGGACGTTTGCGACCGCCGGGATGCGCACGATGGGTTTGCCCGAGGTCATTATCGACGGCGAAGTCATCGAGTCAGACTCACCGCGGCGGCTCGTGCAGACGTATCGATTTCTCTTCACAGAGGGCATGAAGCAGGAGGGCTTCACCCGCATCACGTGGGAGATTGCGCCGACGGCCTCTGGCTTCACGCGCCTCACCGTGACGCACGAACTGACGGGTGCACCGACGATGGCGTCCGCGGTGGCATCGAAGTTCTCGGAGAGGGGTGCGGGCGGATGGAGCTGGATCTTGAGCGATCTGAAGACGTTGCTCGAGACCGGAACGCGAATGGCGTAGACGCGCACGATGCGGTCAATCGACGGGCGTCCTGCCGCTGTGCGGCGGCTGCCCGCGCAGTTGCGACGGAGCAGGTGGCATGTCTTTTCAGGCATACCTCGAGGACTTCAAGCGAAGACCGGAACCTCGGTAGCGACCGGAAAAGGCAAACGATGGACGGGGCAGACACGGGTCACGCGACGAGTCGACACATGCGGGCGCTTCTGATGGCCTGCGGGGCAATGAATGTCGTCGGCACGATCTGCTTCCTGCCGCCATTTCTCGTGGCGCGCCGGATGGTTCGCCTGCCGGACGCGCCTCCGTTCTATCTGTGGGTGTTGGCGGCGTGGATTCTGGCGTTCGGTGCGGCATACGCCCACCAGGGGTGGACGGGGCGACTGAACCGATCGGTGCTCGCGTTGGGCGCGTGGGGCAAGGCGACGTTTGCCGTAGCGCTGGTCAGCACGGCCATCGGACGCGCTGCTGCGCCGGTCGCGATCGTCGCCGCGATGCCCGACGCGGCGTGCGCCGCGGCATTCGGTTGGTGGCTCTGGCGATCCTCGCGCGAAAAACCAGGCTGAACCGTCGCGGCGCCGCACGCACGTCCTGACACGCGTTCGTCGACGCGCTGCGCCGCGCGGAATTGAGCCGGTCGCCCGCACTCGAGTCCGAGTAGATGCGTCTCACGCTCTGGACGGCTCCGAACCATCGTTTCGCTGGCCGTCCAGCGGTGCATGTCCAATCGGGTCGCGTCCCACACGTCGCAATCACCCTGAGTCATTCCGCCGTCATCGATCGTATGTATCGCCCATCCTTGGTGGGAGAGAGAAAGCCCGACTGCACGAGCATCTGAAGAGCGGCTCGAGCGGTGGGCGGATCAAGGTTCCAGAGCCGAGAGGCCTGAGGTTCACTGAGGCACAGACCTGGCATTTCCCAGAACTCGCTTCGTATCCGTTGGAGAAGCAGTTCTTCCGCAGGGCGGCGCTGCGCATGAATAAGGACCTGCCTTTCATCTCGGGTTCAACCGATCCGCTCAAGGGCACGTGTCGTCGCCCGCTGCCGCAACGTGGGTGCCAGTCGGCAGCCTCAGCAATTGCTCGCGGATTGTCGGTTGCCGCCGGAATGATGGCACTCAAGGCAGGGAACGGCGCGTCGGCGGCGCCGAATACTCGTCGCGGCGGATGGCGGGCGTGACCGTCACCGCATGGCGGCTTACCGCGTCATCGAAGCCGTGCGACCAGCAGCTGTAACGCCTCGCCGCAGTCGGCGTCGACTTTCATCGCCAGCAGGTGGTCCGCCCGGGTGCGCCCGCGATTGATCGCGGCGATGGGCTTCTGTTCGGCCGCCATGGCGAGTGCGAAGCGGAACCCTGAATAGACCATCAGCGACGATCCGACGACGAGCAGCGCGTCCGCTTGCTGGAGTGCCTGCATCGCGCGCTCGACGCGCGCGGGCGGTACGCCTTCGCCGAAGAACACGACGTCAGGCTTGAGCATGCCGCCGCAGCGCTCGCAGGCTGGAACGTCGAACGTGTCGAACGCGACGTCGGCCAGGTCTGCGTCGCCGTCCGGGGCATCGGGACCGTCGAGACGAGCGAACGACGGATTGCGACGCTCGAGTTCTCTCTGCAGGACATCGCGTCTCGACCGCAGGCCGCAGCCAAGGCACCGGACGGTGTCGATGCGGCCGTGGAGATCGATCGCATCCACGCTGCCGGCGGCCTGATGAAGTCCGTCCACGTTCTGGGTAATGAGTTGCGTGACCCGACCGTCGCGTTCCAGTTGCGCCAGCGCGTGGTGCGCGGCATTTGGCTGAACGTGGCGCATGCGGCGGAAACCAACAAGGCTGCGCGCCCAGTAGCGACGTCGTGTCGCTTCCTTGCCGATGAAGTCCGCGTACATGACCGGACGCGCGCGCTTCCAGTCGCCGTCGGCGTTGCGGTAATCGGGAATGCCTGAAGCGGTGCTGCAGCCGGCGCCGGTGAGGACGACGAGACGGTGATGACGTGACAGCAACGCGGCGAGGGCGCTCACGTCAGCCGCGGTGACGGGCAGTGGCGCGCGATGGACGTCGTGAGAGCCCGAGAGAGTGGTCGCCATGAACGCCGAGCTGAGAGTATCAAACCGTGAGCGTTGCGTCTGCGCGCGGACCTCCAACCCGGTGCGTCTAGCCCAAGCGCGCACAAGCGCCACGTCACTTCGAGCGAAACATGGCCGGCGTCGCTTCGGTCTCTGGGCGTGGCGATAGAAGGCACCAACCGCCAGGTCCGCACGCAGAATCTCATGATCGGCCCCTCACATACTTCATGAAGACCACGCTGTTGGCCACGTGCGCGAGTGTGTGTCGCCCGAGCCGGTTCCTGTCGCTTCATCGGCGTCCTTTTAGCGTCGGTTGATGGCGCCGGAGAAATCGAGCGGCCGTAAGGTTCACTCCAGCCCCGCGTCTGACGAGACGTCTTGGCCTTTCGGGCTGCTCTCACGAACGCAGGGTCAATCTGCGGACGGGCACTTCAACAGTCGGCGTGGCTTCTGTCGCAATGTTCCGCAACATCGAGACCGACCCCATCTCCGGAGGCGTTCATCACGAATGGGTCTGAGGCTCCGAGGGGAAGACTTGCTGGCTCGAGCAGACGATCGACTCCCGAACGTATGCGTTCCTCGTCCTCGACGAGTTGATGTGCGAAGCTGACGAGTTCGGCCGTGAATCGATCGAACGAGTGCCTCGTCAAATGGACGAGCGTGAATGGCTTCACGGAGGTCTGCTTCGGCGCTCGCCCGCGCCACTTCGAGCGCCTTGATCGTGTCGCTGCGACTATCGAGGACCGCGGTCAGCCGCGCTATGTGACCGCCAGCCGGTGTGCCCGACGGCGTCGCAGCGTCGCCTGGAACCACGGCTGCCGAAAGCAGCAGACCGAGACCGACGCCAGCCATCGCCGGAACCGCGAGTTTGCAGAGCATGAGAGTGTTCTTCTCCGGATTGGTCGATAGTCTTCCGCGGGTTGAGTGGACGCAAGCCGCATGCCGACGGGACGTCACGGAGAATAGCCAGTGATGCGGAGGACTAGACCTGCGCTAGTCGATGGTGTGCTCTGTCATGAGGACAGCCCTTGCGGAGGTGTGACTGTTCCGCCGTCCCGTCGCCGGTCACGGCAATCGACTGAGACGATAGCGACTGAAGAGAGTGGTTCTTATCTCAAAGGTGACGCGTCTGTGTCATCAGAACCATGACCGATTACTAATTGTCGGTCGTCGAAGAGTGGAGGCTCGTCGTCTGTTGTAAAGGTTTGTCAACCAGGCGAGATGACAATAGATCAAGAGCGTTCACGTAAGTCGCGATAGTTCCGAATCCATTAGCTGCACGCACGCGGGAAGATGTCTCAGAACACGCTCACGAAAAGGCACAATCAATCAGCGGTGTCGTCGAGTGTGTTTGTCTTGCCTCCCGCCTCGTATGCGCGGGTGCACTCATCGCTCTGCATAAATTGGTCGCAGTCGGGCACACACCGACCGCATCGAGCGAAGCCGCGTCTGAAGAAGTGGCTCAGGCCTGCAATTGATCGAACAAAGGACCTGCATTGAACGCGGAGTGTCTTGGATGGCTCAGCCGGGGCAGTCGCAGTACGTCGTGCCTGGTCCCTGGTCCGCACCGCAGTCGACCGCCCAATGGCTTGCGATTGACCGACTGGTCCGTCATAGTGCCATCCGTGAACGGACGTTTATTGATCATCGATGACGACGTAGAGCTGACGAGGATGTTGGCCGAATTGCTCGGTCAGGAGGCTTTCAGCGTCGATGTCCACGCGCGGGGCGACGGTGCCGCCGCCAAGGTTGCGATGGGCGCGAATGAGCTGGTCATTCTAGACGTGATGCTGCCGAACCAGGGTGGTTTCGAAGTCTTGAAGCAAATCCGACAGGAGTCGCGCGTTCCCGTCATCCTCTTGACCGCGCGCGGCGATGACATTGATCGAATCGTCGGGTTGGAATTGGGCGCTGACGATTACATCCCGAAGCCGTTCAATCCCCGCGAGCTGATCGCCCGCATCCGTGCTGTGCTTCGGCGCATGGAGCCTCAAGCATCCACTCCGCCCGCCGCGCTGAGGGTGGACGACGTGACGCTCGACGCCGCGTCCAGAACCGTATCGCGAGGCGGGGTGAACGTGGAGCTGACCAGCATCGAGTTCGACCTGCTGCGGGTACTCCTCAAGTCCGCAGGACAAACCGTGGAGCGAGACACGCTCGCCCGCGGCGTCCTCGGGCGCCAGTTTGATCCGTTCGACCGCAGCATCGACATGCACGTGAGCAAGCTGCGCCGCAAGCTTGGACCCCGGCCCGAAGGTGAGGAACGGATCAAGACCGTGCGCGGAAGCGGATATCTGTACACGCGGCTGATGCAGCGATGAGATCAGGATGCGCGGCATAGCGCTCAAGATTTTTCTGAGCTTCTGGGCGACGCAGGCTGTGGTGATCGCCGCATTCGCCCTGCTGCCAGACCGTGCTGGGGACTTCAGATTGGTCGATCACCTGCAACACGATGGCACGATCGCCATTGGTGTGCTCGAATCGGATGGCCCGGCTGCGTGCGACCGATTCATCCAACTGTTGGCGACGCGCGGACACGTGAGCCTGCTCGTTCGCGATGCCGACGAGGCGCGGCTGTGCGGTCTCGAACTGGAACCGGTCGTCAGTGACACTCACGTAACGCTGCGATCGAACGGTCGCGCCTACACCGTCATTGGTCGTGCCCAACCCGGCTTTGCCAGCTTCGCTGGTCCGCCGGTGTTCCCGTGGACCAACGTCGTCCTCGCGATCGTCGTCTCCGGCGTCGTGTGTTTCGCGCTCGCACGTTACCTGGCGGCGCCGTTGCGCGAAGTCCGCGACGTGAGCTACCGGCTGGCAGCGGGAGACCTCCAGGCGCGGGCCGGACCTGCCGTCGGCGTGCGGCGTGACGAAATCGGCGATCTCGTGCGGGACTTCGACACAATGGCCGCGCGAATCGAAGCGCTTGTCCACGCGCAGAGTCAGTTGCTCTCGGACATCTCGCACGAACTTCGTTCGCCGCTCGCACGTCTCGGCGTGGCGCTCGAACTCGCGCGACGCAAGGCCGGGCACGGGGCGCAATCGGATCTGGACCGCCTTGAAATCGAAGCTGGACGGATGAACGAACTGATTGGGCGTGTGCTGGCGCTCGCTCGTGCCGAGACTCCTCAGGCCGCGCGTCCGTTTCTGCCCGTAGAACTGGTGGATGTGGCCCGAGTGGTCACCGAGGACGCTGACTACGAGGCGCGTGAACAGCACAAGGCAGTCCACATGGACGCCGCCGCGAATCCCTCGGTTCGAGGCGACGTCGTTCTTCTCACCAGCGCTGTGGACAACGTCGTGCGCAACGCGGTTCGCCACACTCCCGAGGGCACCGCCGTGGAGGTCCGCCTCGCGTGCACCGCGTCGGAGGCAGTGCTCACGGTTCGCGATTACGGCCCTGGCGTACCGGTCGCGGACCTCGAACGCATCTTCAGTCCCTTCCATCGTGTCGATACCGGGCGCGTCCGCGAGGCCGGCGGGGTTGGCCTCGGGCTCGCAATCGCGCGTCGCGCGGTCGCGCTGCACAAGGGCACCATTGCCGCAGCACCCGCTGCTGGGGGAGGGCTCGAGGTGACGATCCGCCTGCCCCTTGCCTCCGTGTCATCGCCTGTTCACTAGCCGCTGACAAACTTTTACATAAGTGATACGCGTCGTGACGGGCGGCGCGATCCGGCCAGCGTCCAATGAGATCAGGAGTTGGACATGGAATCCTCGCGACCTCTCGGACTGATGTTGGGGCTGGCGCTGATCACCGGCGGCTGCGCCGCCAGGTCAGTGAGCTTCGCCGCCCCGACCACGCAGGCGGTGCTTCCCTCGAAGTGGGCGCACAGCCTCTCAGGGGCGGTTGACCAGCCTCCACCGGACCTCTCGACGTGGTGGGAACAATTCGGCGACGCGAGTCTCACCTCGCTCGTGAACCAGGCGCTACAGGGCAGCCCGGACGTGCGTTCAGCACAGGCGCGCATCCGGCAAGCCCGCGCGGAGCGGCAGGTCACCCAGGCGGGATTGTTACCCACGATCAACGGAAGCGCGGTGGTGTCGGAAGCGAGGGGGCGCTCGCTGTCAGCCTCTCCCAGCCTTGATGCGAGCTGGCAACCCGATGTCTTCGGCGCGACCCGAGCGTCGGTCGACGCCGCTGGCGCCGAGGTGAACGTGACGGTCGAGGACTTGCACGCAACGCAGGTGTCGCTCTCCGCTGAGATCGCGCGCACCTACGCCGAACTCAGGACGACACAGCGACGACTCGGCATCCTTCGAAGCAACGTCGTCGCGCAGTCCGAAACATTACAGCTCACAGGTTTCCGTGCGCAGGCTGGACTAGTCAGCAGCGTAGACGTTGAGCAGGCGCGCACCAACCTGGAACAGAACCGGGCGCAGATCCCTTCACTCGAGTCAAGCATCGCCCAGCAGACGCATCGTCTGTCCGTGCTCGTCGGCCTGGCGCCCGACGCGTTCGCCGACACGTTGTCCGAGTCGGCGCCGCTTCCCGAGGTGCCGGAGTCAGTGGTGGTCGGCATCCCGGCGGAGACGCTGCGCCAGCGCCCGGACGTGCGGGCGGCCGAGCAGCGAGTGATCGCCGAGACCGCCAGGGTCGCCGGCGCGAAGGCCGACCGCTTTCCACGTTTCTCGTTGTCCGGCTCGATCGGGTCGGAAATCGTGAAGCAGACGCTGACCGGTGGAACATCGCTGGTCGCGTCGGCAACGACCAGCGTCGCGCAAGCGCTTTTCGACGGCGGCCGAATCCGCCAGCAGATCGCCGCACAATCCGCAGTCCTGGACCAGCGGCTCGCGTCGTACGAGAGCACCGTGCTGACCGCACTCGAGGAGGTGGAGAACGCCCTCGTCTCTTTCGAGAAGAGCCGCTCCCGTCTCGAGTCGCTGCGCAGCGCGGAGCTCGCGGCGCAGAATGCCGCGCTCCTGGCACAGACGCAGTACAGCGCAGGCCTTGCTGACTTCCAGCGCGTGCTCGATACGCAGCGCTCGGTTCTCTCTGTGCAGGACAGTGTGGCGCTCACCGAAGGCGACCGCCTCACGACACTTGTTCAATTGTTCACTGCGCTTGGTGGTGGCTGGTCCTCAGCCGCCGAGGCCATGAATGCTTCCGGGAGTCACGTGCAATGAACACCGCCGCTCCGTCCAAACACAACGAAGACATTCGTGCCTTGCTGACGACGGGAAGGCGCGCGCGACGCGTCCCGGCTGGGTAACGTGGCTGCTGATCGTGCTGGTCCTCGCCACCGTGGCCTTCGCCGTCAGCCGCGCGCGGACCACTGCCACGAGGTCGGCGCCAGCGTACGTCACCGAACCGGTCGTCCGTGCCGACCTGGAGGTCAAAGTATCCGCGACAGGTAACCTGCAGCCGACCAACACCGTCGATGTCGGCAGTGAGTTGTCGGGCCTCGTCGACAGAGTGTTCGTCCAGGAAAACGATACGGTCCGCAAAGGGCAGGTGCTCGCTCAGCTCGATCAATCGAAGCTCGAGGACGCGATCATCAGGTCACAAGCGACGCTGGCGTCCGCAGAGGCGCGCCTCGCACAAGCCGACGCGGGACTGAGAGAGGCCAACGCACAGTTGGGACGACTTCAGGAGGTGTCGCGGCTGTCCGGCGGCAAGGTGCCGTCGATGACCGAGATGGAGAGCGCGGAGGCGACCGCGGCGAAGGCCGAGGGCGACCGCGCGGCCGCACTGGCCGGAGTGAGCGAAGCGAGGGCTGCTTTGAGCACGGAGCAGACGAATCTCTCAAAGTCGTCCATCCGCTCTCCCGTGAACGGGATTGTGCTCGCGAGGTCGGTCGCGCCGGGACAAACCGTCGCCGCGCAACTGCAGGTCGCGACGCTGTTCAAGATTGCCGAAGACTTGAAGCAGATGGAGCTGAAGGTCAACGTGGACGAAGCGGATGTCGGCCGCACGAAGGAAGGGCAACAGGCCACGTTCACGGTGGACGCGTACCCGGGGCGCGTCTACAGGGCCGACGTCGTGCGTGTGGCGTATGGCTCGACGAAGAGTGGGGACGTTGTGTCCTACGCCGCCTCACTCCAGGTAAAGAATGACGATCTGAGTCTGCGCCCAGGCATGACGGCCTCGGCCGAGATCGCGAGCACGTCCGTCAAAAACGCGTTACTCGTGCCGAATGCGGCGCTGCGGTATTCGCCAGCCGATGCGTCGAGTCCTGCCGGACGGGGATTTGTCGGCAGCCTGATGCCCGGACCGCCGCGGCAGCAGACACGGCAAGCGGAGCAACCGTCCAGGACCGCCGGCACGGTGTGGGTGCTCAGGGACGGACTGGCGGTCGCGGTGCCCGTGTCGCTTGGGCAGTCGAACGGACGCCTCACCGAAATCACCGCCGGGGATCTTCGTGACGGTGATGCCGTGATCACGGACAACGGCGCGGGGCCGTCATGACTACGACAGACGTCTCGCACTTCCGTGACGCGTTGACGCCGGCACCCGCCGAACATGCGATCATCGATATCGTCGGCGTCACCAAGACCTACGGGCAGGGCAGCGCTGCCTTTCAGGCGCTGCGTGGAGTGGACTTCAGCATCCAAGCCGGCGAGTTCGTCGCGATCATGGGCCCGAGTGGCTCCGGCAAGTCGACGATGATGAATATCCTCGGCTGTCTGGACACGCCCACCAGCGGCACGTACACCTTCAACGGCGTGCACGTCGAACAGTTGTCACGCAATCAGCGAGCGCTGCTCCGGCGCCACTACTTCGGGTTCGTCTTCCAGGGCTTCAACCTGCTTCCCAGAACCACCGCGGTCGAGAACGTCGAACTGCCGCTGCTCTATCGCGGCGTGCCCGCGAGAGCGCGCAGGGCCGCAGCAATGGTCGCTCTGGAGAGGGTCGGTCTGACCGGATGGGCGAAACACCGGCCGTCTGAGCTGTCCGGTGGACAACAGCAGCGCGTGGCCATCGCACGCGCACTCGTGACCGAGCCGCAGCTGCTCCTGGCCGACGAGCCGACCGGCAATCTGGACAGCGCACGCAGCCAGGAGATTCTCCAGCTGATGACGACGCTGAACCGCGAGCGCGGACTCACCATCCTGATCGTCACGCACGAGGCCGACATCGCGAAGCACGCCGATCGTGTCATCAATTTCGTCGATGGCTGCGTCGCGAGCGATCGGAAGAAGGACGCGGTGCACTGATGTTGATCAACACGATTCTGCTCGCCGTGCGCGGACTGACGCGCAACGTGATGCGCTCGGTCCTGACGATTCTCGGCATCGTGATCGGTGTGTCCGCGGTTGTCACGATGGTCACACTTGGCAATGGCACGACGAAGTCGGTCTCCGATCAGATCGCCAGTCTTGGTAGCAACCTGCTGATCGTGATGCCCGGTCAGCGAACTGGTCCGACGCGCGACGGGGCGACCGCTCCGCCGTTCAAGGTGGCGGATGCGACCGCAATCAGCGAGCAGGTGCGCGGACTCAAGGCCGTCGCCCCTTCCGCCAGCGCCAGCGTCACCGTGGTCTCGGAGTCGAAGAACTGGACCGCGCAGGTCACGGGGACTACCGCGCGGTACTTCACGGTCGGCAATTGGACGCTCGCATCGGGCCGCATCTTCACCGAGGCAGAGCAGCTGTCCGGCGCGGCAGTCTGCGTGCTTGGCGAAACAGTGCGGAGCAAGCTGTTTGGTCGTGCCAACCCGGTGGGCAGCTCCGTTCGCGTGAAGCAGTTCTCTTGCGAGGTGATCGGGCTGCTGCAATCAAAGGGGCAGGCGTCCATGGGCCAAGACCAGGACGACACAGTGCTCGTACCACTGCGCACGCTCCAGCGCCGCGTGACCGGCAGCCAGGATGTACGCCAGATTCAGGTCGCGGCGGCCGATGGTGTATCGACCGATCGAGTGAAGGCATCAATCGAAGCACTGATGCGTGAGCGACGGCATGTTGCCGCTGGCGAATCCGACGACTTCAATGTGCTCGATACCAAACAAATCGCGCAGACGATGACCGGCACCACGACGCTGTTGACGATGCTGCTCAGTGCCGTCGCTGCGGTGAGCCTGCTGGTTGGTGGCATTGGAATCATGAACATCATGCTGGTCTCGATCACCGAGCGCACGCGGGAGATCGGCACCCGCCTCGCCATCGGCGCCCTCGAGCGCGAAGTGCTACTGCAGTTCCTGGTCGAGGCCGTCACGCTGTCAGCGATCGGCGGCCTGATCGGCATCCTGATCGCGGCGGCCGCATCGATTGGTTTATCGAGGCTGATGAACGTGCCGTTCCTGTTCAATGCCCGAATCAACGTGCTTGCGTTCTTGTTCTCGGCCGCGATCGGCGTGTTGTTTGGCTACTTGCCGGCGCGACGAGCCGCCCGCCTGGACCCCATCGACGCGTTGCGGCATGAGTGACGCGAGAACGCCCGTGGTGAAAAGGAGAGGGATGATGATCGAGTGGCGACGAGTGGCACAGGCCGCGGCGATTCTTGCGGCAGTGACCTTGAGCGGTGTCACGGCCAGGACGGCTGTCGCGCAGGATAACGCGCCGGGCAGACCGAATCTATCAGGTACCTGGGTCTTGAATCGGGACCTGAGTGACAAGCCTGCCATCCCCGATGCCGCAACGGAACGGCCGGGACGCGGCGGTCCCGGTGGTGGCCGCCCTGGAGGCCCAGGCGGTGGACCCGGTGGCGGTGGCCCGGGGGGCGGTGGACCCGGTGGAGCGGGTCCCGGTGGCTTCGGCGGAGGATTTGGTGGCGCGATGCCGGATGGTCCGCCGGGCGGCGCCGACATGCCGGATCCGAAGCAGATGAAACGGATCGCTGAACTGATGGAGGAATTGCTGACTCCATCGCCGCGTCTGATCATCCTGCAGAAGGACGATAGTGCGGTCACCTTCGTCGATGCCGATGGGCATTCTCGCGTCTACGCCATCAACGGCAAGAAGGAGGCACATCAGCTCGCCGCCGGTACGGTGCAGACACGCTCCGAATGGGCTGGAGACCAGTTGACGATGAGTATCTCGATTGAACGGGGTCCCGGCATCGTCGAGACGTACAGCATCGAGCCCAAGACTCGACAGCTTCTGATCCAGGTGAAGGTGAGCGGTGGGCGAGGCCCGCGCCTGCCCCCAAGACGCGTAGTCTACGACCCAGCCTCGGATAGGTAAGCGGGGACCGCTGCCTCTCAGCGCGCTTGATTGACCTCGTGACGCGGAACTGCGGCGCCGCCAAGGCCGCCGCAGTTCCTCGCTGTCGGTCACGGGGCGACCACCACGTCCACGCTCCGTGTGAAGGTCTTGCCGTCGTTATCCTTGAACGACACATTCTCTGTAACCACAGCCTCCTTGCGCGCGTTCGGTAACGTGTACCACACCTGAAACGTGATGGTGACGCTGCCGTTCACAGCCCCGATTGTGCTGCTGCTCGTGCCGAGGATGATGGAGTCGTAGTGTTCGACCTCACCTCCCGTCGGCGGAGTTACGATGCCGCCCGATGCTTGCTGCACCTTTCCCGTGGCAGCCGTGATCGTCAGGGGGAACTTGAGGTCCACGCTCTTGTCGGTCGCCTTGGACGTCACCGTGAGCGTCATCGCGAATGTCGTCGTGTACTTGAACGGCAGCACCTCGTCAGCCTGGTTGTTGCCGCGTACGACGCGGTACGTGCGGCCATCGGTGGTGTCGACGGCAAGCGCCGTGGACGGCGTGGTGACGGCCGTCACATAGTCGTTCACGTTGACGGTCTCGCTGGCAGATGTCGGAGACTGGCACGACGTAGCCATGGCGGCGGCGGTGCAGAGGGCGACGGCGAGCAGTGGTCGGAATCGAAACATCGTGTGGCTCCTGTTGTGTGGATTGACTGAGATGGTGGCGCGCTGTCAGAACGTTGTGCCAACGGCGAAGCGGAAGCCGTGCGCCGGTTGGAACGCGTCGCGATACTTGTTCACGGCCCAAATCAGGCGGAACGGAACGTTCAGCACCGGCATGAAGAACCGCAGTTCCGCGCCGCTCGACGTGCGGAGATTGCGCAGGTCCACCCGCTGGGATTCGGAGAAGGCCTGGCCGGCGTCGTGGAAGAGCAGGACGCGCACGCTGCCAACCACGTCAAGGTAGTACTCGGCATTGAAGAGCGCGAACTTGTTTCCGCCGAGCGCGCGGTTGTCTGCGTCAATGGGACCGACCGTGCGAATGTCGACACCACGGATCTGCTGATCGCCGCCTAAGAAGTACCGCATGTAGTACGGCAAGTCTTTGGTCGTTCCAAAGGTGCGCAGCCAGCCGGCATTGGCCCGTAGGCCGAATCCTGTCCGTCGGGTCGTCGGGATCCACCAGACGGCCTCACCTTCGGGCTTGAGGTAGTCGTAGCCACCGTTCAAGAAGCGTCCCGCGACTTGCGCGCTCGCCGTGACGCGGACGCCGCGGTGCGGCATGACCGGGTTGTCGACCGTGTTGAAGACGAGCGTCGGCGTCAGTCGACTGTCGACATGTCGGCCACCGTCAGCCAGCGTGTCGAAGTAGGGCGTCCCGGCGCCCGTGGTGGTCGACGTCTTCAGATCGGGGCTGATCGAGACATTGACGACCTCGTAGGTGTAGTTCAAATACGCGCGGGTGAACGACCCGAGTAGCCGACCGAGAGACCACGTGGAGCCTTCGCGCACCTCGCTATAGCCGACCGTGGTTCCTGAGAGATAGTCGACCTTGCGGGAGTACAGGCTCGCGGATGCGGAAATCGGTCGGCTGAACAGATAGGGTTCGCTGATGCTGATCTCCCGCACGTTGGCGCGCTGGCCCGCTTGTGCGGTGACCGAGACTGTTTCGCCGCGGCCGAGAAAATTGGACGTCGAGAAGGTGATGTTCCCGAAGAAGCCCTCGTACTGCGATACCCCAGCGCCAAAGCTCACTTGGTTGCGGTTTTGTTCCTCCACAGAGACCGTGACATCCACTTGACTGGCGCTGCCAGGGACCTTGTCGACCTTGACGTTCTTCGTCTCTTCAAGCGGCTTGAAGTAGCCAAGCTGATTGAGACGACGGACGCTGGTCTTCAGTGCTTCGGTGCTGAAGATGCCCCCTTCGACGAGACCGAATTCGCGGCGGATCGCCAAGTCTCGCGTCACCGTGTTGCCGCTGAATCGCAGACGCCGCACGAAGTACTTCGGTCCTTCCTGTATCCGCAGGACGACACCGACAGTGGCCGGCGCGTCGTTTGCGCTCAACGCGGCTGGCGGCTGGTCCGTACCCTCGTCGCTTCTGTGCAGGTCGGGATACGCGGTGAACTCGAAATAGCCGTTGGCTCCGTAGATGTCCCGAGCCCTTTGCAGGCCCTTACGAATGCGGCTTTCGTCGTAAAAGGTCTTTGTGGACACCGGAAAGAGCGAGGCGAGCTGTTCGCGGGTGAGGATGGTGTTGCCCTCGAAGGTGAGCGAGTCGACGGCGTAGCGCGTTCCCTCCGTGACCGGGACGGTCAGAGACACCCACTGGGTTCGTCCGTCGCTGGACTGGGTACCGTTCGAGACGACGGGTGCCCCGACGGTGGCGCCAATGAACCCCCGATCGCGGTAGGCCTGCAGGATGCGGTCCGCGTCCTCGTCGAACAGCTCCTCGCGATATGGCTGTGGACGCTCGAGAAATCGTGGCAGCCACCAGCGGTCGCTCCCGCCAGACTTCATCTGGCTCCGAATCGAGCGGGAAGAGACCGCGTGGTTGCCAGTGATCGCGACCTGACGGACACGCGTTTGCGCACCCTCGTTCAACGTGAAGGTGACGTGCGCCAGCTTCGGGCCGCCGTCGACAGCGGTGATGGTGTGGGTGACCGAGGCGTTCGGATAGCCTTTGGCCTGTAGCATCGCGCGGATGATGCCTTCGATGGTTCGAAGGCTGCTGGCGTCGAAGAAGGTGTCCAGTCGGAGTAACGCGTTCTGCTCCTTGAGCCGTTCCTCGATCTTGGAGGTCTCCAGGATTTTCGAGCCCGTGTACTCGACGAGTTTGACGCGCTGCTTTTCCTCGAGCGTGTAGATGATGTGCTTGCCGATGACGCCATTCGCGTACGGCTCGTCCTCGACCTCGATCGAGAGGTCGTCGAGAAACCCCGTAGCCCAGAGCCGCCCGAAGTCGTCCTGAGCGCTTTGCCGATCGAACGGTATCCAGACGTTCTCTGAAGGTCGACTCGGCCTCGTATGTATGTAGAACAGATACGTAGTCGGATCGACGAGCGAGACATTGCCCTGCGCCGGAAACCTGATCTCGATCGTTTTCACCACTGGTGCCGAGTCATCGGGTGGGACTTGCGCTGGGGCTGGCGTCGCGGCTTGCAGCGCGAGAAAAAGGATTAGCGGTTCGACCACCATGTGAAGTTGGACGGTCGGTTGGTTTCAAAGCCGTGGCGACATCGTGACAAATCGATGACGTGCGGCCGTGATGCGAGACCTTGACGATTCTTTACAGACCTAGACCGACACACGTCTGGTGGCCCGTCGTCCTAAGACAGTGGGTGCACGTGTGCTTGTGGTGGAAAGCGATGTGGCACTCGCAGATCTGATTACGGCTTGTCTCCGGAGCGACCAACACGCTGCCACTCACGTCCTGAACGCGGCGCAGGCGTTGTCCATCGGAAGCAGCACCGTCTTCGATGTGATCGTGCTCAACGTGTTCTTGCCAGACTGCGACGGCGTCGCCTTGTGCAGACAGATGCGGCGCTCGGGTGTCAATCGGCGCACGCCCGTCCTCGCAGTCGCCGCTCGTTACTCGGAGTCGGACGTGGTGTTGGCGCTGGAAGGCGGCGCCGACGCAGTCATCTGTCAGCCGTTCCTACCAGGGGAACTCCTGTGGCGGGTGAATGGGTTTTTGCGGCGCTGGCAGCCAGCCGCTGGAGAGAGTGCGGACCGTATCGTTGTCGGCGCACGCGAGATTGTGATCGATGTTGCACGCCGCACTGTGGATGTGCGAGATGCGCGTGTGGAACTCACGCCTCGTGAGTTCGCGGTGCTCGTGCTATTGGCGCGCAATATTGGACGCGTGTTCAGCAGGCGCGCCCTGGCGGTACGGGTCTGGGGAGAAGACCCGGACATCAGAGATCGTGCGGTAGACATCGCGATCCATCGTCTGCGGCTGCAGATAGAGCGCTCGCCGGCAGCGCCTACCTTGATACGGACGATTCGAGGGAGAGGGTACACGCTGAGTACTGGCTAGAGAGCGTGAGAGGTACCAGCGTCACGCCAAGGCCGGAGAGGCCAATGGCGGTCCTTTCATGGAATCGTCACAGACGTGTCACCGGTTTGAAGCACACCGACCACTCTCGCCGCCGATAACGCGACAGGGCGGATGGACCGCCCCAGAATCTCAGGGTGAGTACATGCGAATCAATTCGTCACAGCCAAGCGCGGCAGATGCCGCGGCAATGGCCCAGCAAATGTTCAAGAAGGCCGATGTCGATGGCAGCGGCGGGATCTCCAAGGACGAGATGAAGGCAATGGTCGAGGGTCGTCCAGGTGCGACACAGTCCGGTCATGGCCCGAGCATCGATGACCTGTTCACGATGATCGACACCGACGGGGACGGCGCGATCTCCGAATCGGAGAACGAGGCACAGATGCAGGCGATGGGGAAGGCCGGCCCTCCGGATCCCTCGCGCATGGCCAAGATGATGTTCGAGAAGGCGGATACCAACGGGAGCGGTCAGATCACGAAGTCGCAGTTGCTCGACTCGCTCCAGAGCGGTCGGCAGGACTCCACCGCCCTTGCGAGCTTGTTCGACGACGCCGACGATGATGGCGATGGGGTGATCTCGCAGACCGACCTGCAGTCCAGCCTTACGGCTCTGCTGAAGGACACGTCCAAGTATCTGGGTGACGGTAGCTTCATGAGCCGGAAGGAAGTGCGGCTTTCCACGAACGGTTGACCGACTGTCGTGGCCACAGGCGGAAGAAGAGGCGGACGTGCCGTGTCGTGTCCACGACGATCAGACATCGACCTGGCACGGACGTCAACGGACGCGTCATGCTCAGACCGGCGGGCGCGTCGTATTGCCATCCCGAACGCGTGCGGCGCGAAAAGGCGGTTGAGGCGGCGGGAGTCGCGCCGAGGGCGGCGTCCAAGGGACGTCGCCCGAAGCCTGGACGCGGTAACCGTGGATGCAGCGACCTGTGTGACGCCCGTCCTCGTTGATCGACAGGGGAGGCGGGT